>Ga0210104_1000002_pt1 | contig 30745 bp, 29 predicted proteins | sample RushSE_TuleA_D2_FD_185567 | JGI IMG/M metagenome (GOLD analysis project Ga0210104, IMG submission 185567) | Wetland microbial communities from San Francisco Bay, California, USA, that impact long-term carbon sequestration - RushSE_TuleA_D2 (SPAdes) | ecosystem: Environmental > Aquatic > Marine >...
GGGTTTGGGCCAGGGGCGAGGCCAGCGTTTGCAGGTCCAGGGTGTCGTAGCGCCACTGGTCGGTGGCAAAATACCAGAGAGAGGTCCCGTTCTGCTGGCGCGGCGGCCTCCGCCAGTCCAGGCCGAAAGCCACCTGTGACCAGGCCGACTGGGGCCGCACTTTTTCCTGGCCCACGTAGTGCGCCCAGCCGCCGCCGTTGACCCCCTGGCAGCCGCAGAGCGTGGTGAGGTTGAGGATGGACCGGTAGATCATGTCGCTGTGGAACCAGTGGTTGGTGCCGGCGCCGAGGAAGATCATGGACTTGCCCCGAGTTTTTTCCGCATTCTCCGCGAAGTCGCGCGCCACGCGGATCGCGTCCGCGGCCGGGACACCGGTGATGGCCTCCTGCCAGGCGGGGGTGTAGGCCTGCGGGTCGGCGTAGCCGGAGGGGTAGTCCTCCTTGTGCGCATCCGTCTCCCTGCGCCGGACGCCGAGGTGCGCGGCCAAGAGGTCGAAGACCGTCGTTACGATGACGGGCCCGGCCGGCGTTTGCAGCGTCATGACCGGCACAACGCCGGCGCGCGTTCTTGCGCCGGCCAGGTCGAAAAGCGGGGAGTGCACCCGAACCCAGCGCTCGGATGCTTGCGCGAAGGTGAGGAGGGGATCGACGGCGGCATCCGTGGCCGAGTCTTTTAAGTTCAGATTCCAGCGGCCTTCCTCGTTCCAGCGGAAGCCGATGCTGCCGTTCGGCACTACGAAACGCCCGGAGACGGCGTCGAAGAGCACGGTCTTCCATTGGACATTATTCGAGGTGTGGCCAAGGTCCGAGGCCCGCAGGAACCGGCCGGCCTTGAAATCCCTCTGGTGTTCTTCCAGCACGACCGCGAACGGCAGGTCGGTGTAGGCCTTGGCGTAGGCGTTGAAATAGTCGCTCTGCCGGTCGATGTAGAATTCCCTTAGAATGACGTGGCTCATGGCCATGGCGAGCGCCGCGTCCGTGCCGGCCTTGGCCGGCAGCCAGGTGTCCGCGAACTTGACGTACTCGGCGTAGTCCGGGGCTACGGCGGCCACCCGCGCGCCGCGGTAGCGGGCCTCGGTGAAGAAGTGGGCATCCGGCGTGCGCGTCATGGGCAGGTTGGTGCCCCAGACGATCATGTAGGAGGACTCGTACCAGTCGGCGCTTTCGGGCACGTCGGTCTGTTCGCCCCACATCTGCGGCGAGGCCGGCGGCAGGTCGCAGTACCAGTCGTAGAAACTCGCCAGCACCCCTCCGATCAACGACAGAAAGCGCGCCCCGGAGGCATAGCAGACCATGGACATGGCCGGGATCGGCGTGAAGCCGAAGAGGCGGTCGGGCCCGTGGGTCTGGATGGTGTGGATGAGGGAAGCGGCCACAAGCGTCGCCGCTTCGTCCCAGGACACGCGGACAAAGCCGCCCTTGCCGCGTTCGGCTTGGTAGGAACTGCGTTTGGTCTCGTCCGCGACGATGCTGCGCCAAGCGGCCACCGGGTCCGGTTGCGTGGCCAGGGTCTGGCGCCAGAGCGCAAGCAGGGTCGAGCGCACCAGCGGGTGTTTCAAGCGCACCGGGCTGTAGGTGTACCAGGAGTAGGTCGCGCCGCGCGGGCAGCCACGAGGCTCGTGGTTGGGGAAACCCGCGCCGCAGCCGGGGTAGTCCGTACGCTGAGTCTCCCAGACGATGATCCCGTTCTTGACGTAGACGTCCCAGGAACAGGAGCCCGTGCAGTTGACGCCGTGGGTGGAGCGCACGCGCTTGTCGTACTGCCAGCGGCGGCGGTAAAAATCCTCCCATTCGCGCTGGCCGCAGCGCACCTCGCCCCACCCGCCGGACACCGTTTCTTCGCGGCAGCCTTGTTTTTCGCCCAGGGGACGCAGGAACCTCAGCTTGGAAAGAAAACCGTCGGCGGACATGGGCACCTCCACGGCACGGTGGTCAACTTGTGAGTCAGGGTCTGAGGAGCTTGAACGGCAAGAACGGTGAAGCGAAAGACCGGAATCCGTATACGACAGAAGGCGTGGGCGGCAACATGACTTAAGTCAAAAGCGCGAGTGCCGGTTTCGAATGGGGAGGAATTTCAGAAGGACGCTTGCCGCTGCACACCCGTCTGGGTGCTTATAACCGCAATGATTTTAAAATTCAACCAGACTTCATGAATTCGGTTCGATCCAGGTACCGGCCTCGTGCGCTTTGAAAAATGTGTTTGGAAACGCGTCCTCGAGGCTTGCAGGGGTTTTGTATTGTCGACAGTCGAAATCAACTACTTGACAATTTGGCCACATTTTTCTAACCTGGCCCCGTGCTTTTAATGGCCTGCGTCATCCGCATCCCGTGAGGGGCTCACAACGCCTGATTCCGGCCAACCAATCCGCGTGCTATGCACACGGCTGCCAGTTCGGCGTTTAATCGCTGACGTGCTCATGTCTTTTCGGCTCATGGCCGAAAATCCAAGCCGCTCGCTATGCCGGCGGCTGTTGACTCAAACTCGACCGACGGCAGTTGATGGTTCCATGAATGTTACGTTAAGACCGATCGGGCTGCTGAAACCTTACTGTCAGGGGTTTCTCGACGATCAGGGCCGAATCGAGCTGACGGATCGCGAAGGGCAGACATTGGACAGGGTCTGCCGGGAAATCGGCCTGCCCGAAGGCCTGGTTTCCCTTTTCATCGTCAACGGGCACCCCCAATCCGGCGCGTACCGCCTTCAGCCAGGCGACGAGGTCAGATGCGTTGCCGTCATCGGGGGCGGCTAACCTCAACCCCATCCACTCGAGACACAGGAGAAAACCGACCATGAAGTTCGGAGTCACCGGGAAGATCCTGCGGGTTGACCTCACCGGTCGGAAACACCGGGTCGAGGAACCGGACGACACCTTCTATCGGACCTATTTCGGCGGAAGCGCACTGGCGTGCCACTACCTTCTCAAAGAGCGTGGGAAGATAGAAAACCCTCTCGGCCCTGAAAACCTGCTGGTCTTCGCATCGAGCCCGCTCGTGGGCAGCGGCATCATAGGCGCCAACCGCTATTCCGTGGCGGCCATTTCGCCGCTGACCGGAGTCTACGGGGAAGGGGAGGCCGGCGGCTGGTGGTCCCCGGAACTGAAGCGCGCGGGTTTCGACGCCGTCCTGGTGGAGGGCCGGGCCGATCGCCCGGTCTACCTGTGGATTCGGGACGAGGGGGTCGAGATCCGGGATGCTGCGGCGCTGTGGGGCAAGGGCACCGGCGAGACCCAGAAGATCATCGAGGAGCAGACCGGTGCCCCGAACGTGCGCGTTGCGGCCATCGGTCCCGGCGGGGAAAACCGGGTGCGCTTCGCCTGCGTCGTCAACGCCCTGAAGCACACCAACGGACGCGGCGGCATGGGCGCGGTCATGGGGTCCAAGAACCTCAAGGCCGTCGCTGTCTGCGGCAGCCGGCCGGTGCCCTTCAAGGACAAGTCCGCGCTGAAGCAGATGATCAAATGGTACGCGGACAACTTCATGGACCATCCCATCGAACGGGTGCTGCACGACGGAGGGACCATCGGCTGGGACGTCACCGAGCTGGACGAAGCGGGCATCCTGCCGACCCGCAATTTCCGCAGCGGCAGCTTCGAAAAGGCCGAGGACATCTGCGGCAACACGTTCCACCAGAAGTACTTCGTCGAGGCCGGCGGCTGTCAGGCCTGCGTCGTGCGCTGCAAGCGCGTCGCGCGCTCCGACGGTCCCTGGAAGGTCGACCCCGCCTACGGCGGCCCCGAATACGAGACGGCGGCCGCATTCGGCTCGCTGTGCGGAGTTTCCGACCTGGAGGCGGTCTGCAAGGCTCACGAGCTGTGCAACACCTACACCCTGGACACCATCTCCACCGGGGCGACCATCGCATTTGCCATGGAGTGCTTCGAAAACGGTCTGCTTACTCCCAAGGATACGGACGGCCTGGACCTGCGGTTCGGAAACGCGCAGGCCATGATCGGATGCGTTCACAAGATCGCACGGCGCGAGGGGTTTGGGGATCTTTTGGCCGAGGGCTCGCTGGGGGCGGCGCGTCGGATCGGCGGCGGGGCTGAGCGCTTTGCCATGCAGACCAAAGGCCAGGAAATGGCGATGCACGAACCGCGCGGCAAGGGCAGCCTGGCGCTCGCTTACGCACTTTCCTCCACCGGCGCCAACCACACCGAAGGCCCGCACGACTACCTGTTCCAGCCGGGGGCGCTGGGGGAGGCGGACCTGCACGAGATCGGCATCCTCACGCCCACCCCTGCCATCGAGCTCAGCCCGGACAAAGTCCGCCAGTTCACCTACATGCAGTACACCTGGAACCTGTTCAACACTCTGGGGCTTTGCATCTTCACCGCCGGACCCGGCAAGCTCATGAAAATGCACCAGGTGGCCGAAGCGGTTGCGGCCGCCACCGGCTGGGACACGCGGCTGTGGGAGATTATGAAACTCGGTGAGCGCACCGTGACCCTGAAGCGCTGCGTGTCCGCCCGACAGGGTGCCTCCCGCAAGGATGACCGGCTGCCGGACCGGTTCTTCGAACCGCTCGAAGGCGGCCTGCTCAAAGGCCGAAGGCTCGATCGGAAGGAGTTCGAAAGAAGTCTTGATCTTTACTATGACATGCACGGTTGGGATCGCAACGGCATCCCAACCCCCGGCAAGCTGGTGGAGCTTGGTCTTGGATGGGTCAACGGGTAAATTTACATTCACCCCTCGCACAGGAAAGGAGCAGATCGGCATTCGATGGGCTGCCGACCCGCGGTGGCGTTACAGGGTTTTTGCCGATGACGAGATTGTTTTCCCTCTTCAACCCACAAGGAGGTTCAACCATGAAAAGGAGCATGATTCTGTTTTTTGGTTTGATTCTGCTGTTGGGTTTCTCCTCCGCTGTTCATGCGGCGGATCCGATCGAAATTGCACTCCTCTACCCGCTGACCGGCCCTCTGGCCGACCCCGGCAGCCGGGCCAAAGCCGCATGCGACGTGGCGGCGGAGATCATCAACGGGTCCTACGACCTTCCGGGGATCCCGTTCGCCAAGACCCAGGGCATTCCGAACAAGGGCGGCGCCAAGATCGTCCTGAAATTTTATGACACCCAGGGTTCGCCCGAGGTCGGGAAGGCCGAGACCGAACGCATTCTCCAGGAAGGCAAGGCCAAGCTGATCATCGGCGCCTACCAGAGTTCGGTGACCAAACCCACCAGTTTCGTGGCCGAACGGCAGAAGTTCCCCTATCTCTGCGCGGAGTCCTCCTCGGCCGCTTTGACCGAGCGCGGTCTCAAGTATTTCTTCCGCATCGCGCCGACCGACTACCACGACACCGTCATGTTCTTCAAATTCCTGGATGACATGAAGAAAGACGGCAAGAAGGTGTCCAAGATCGCCATGGTGTACGAGAAGACCGAGTTCGGTTTCCATGCCAATGAGGAAGTCAAGAAGGCGGTCGCCAATTCCAAAGGCGCCTACCAGATTGTGGCCGACATCCCTTACGAGTTCAAGGCTACGGACGTGAATGCCGAGGTGTTGAAGGTCAAGGCGGCACAGCCCGACGTGGTCCTTCACGCCACGCAGTTCAGCGAGATGATGCTTTTCGCCAAGGCGTATGAGAGCCTCGGGGTCAAAGTGCCCGCCAACCTTTCTTTCTGCGGCGGCTATCAGAACCCGGTCTTCGCCAAGGAGCTCGGCAAGACAGTTGAAAACTACATGGGTTCCTGCACCTTCGCCGAGGACTTCATCGCCAAGAAGGCCCAGTTGAAGGTGCTCAACGACATGTTCAAGGCCAAGGTCAAAAGCAACCTCGACGGAGTGGCCATGGAGGCCCTGACCTCGGTTTTCGTGGCGGCGGACGCCTTTAACCGCGCCAAGGACCTGAGCCCGGATGCAGTGAGGGACGCTCTGGCGACCACGGAGCTTCAGATCGCCACCCTGCCGGGCAAAGGGGTGAAGTTCGACGAGAGCGGCCAAAACATCTGGATCGACTCCACCATGAGCCAGGTGATCGGCGGCGACTACAAGGTCGTGTGGCCTGCAGAATGGGCCACCGCCAAAACGGTGTGGCCGATGAGGCCGTAATAACGAATGTCCGATCGACAAGGACGCTCCCCCTCGCGGGAGCGTCCTTATTGTTAACCGTCTACCGTTGTGAACAGAGGCTAAACCGTGGAATCAGCCATTTTCCTTCAACTGATCATCAGCGGCCTTTTGATCGGCTTTATTTTTTCCCTGATCGCCGTGGGGCTGACCCTGATCTGGGGCGTCATGGACATCCTCAACTTCGCTCACGGGGATTTTCTGATGCTGGCCATGTTCACCAGCTTCCTGATGTTCGCCAATCTCGGCCTCGACCCGCTCTTGTCCCTGCCTCTGGTGGTGGTGCTTCTTTTTCTCGTCGGCCTGCTCACCTTCCGGCTGGTCATCCGACCGGTGCTGGGCTACCCGGGCCTGATCGCCCTGCTGGCCACCTTCGGACTGAGCATCTTCATCCGCAACGTGGTGCTGTTCATCCTGGGCCCGAACTATCGCGTCATCAACCAGTCGATCCTGGCGGGCAAGAATTTCTCGATCCTGGGGCTGCACTTCAGCGTCGCTCAGGTCGTTTCGGCCGTCGCCTGCGTGGTGATCACCTGTGCCGTCTACCTGCTGATCGCGCGGACCAAGTACGGCCGGTCGTTGAGGGCCACTTCCCTGGACAAGGACACGGCCCTGCTGATGGGAATCAACACGAACCGGGTGTTTGCCCTGACGTTCGGGCTGGGGGCCGCCTGTGTGGGGTTTGCCGGCGGGCTGCTGTCCAACTTCTACCCGATTTTCCCCGAAGTGGGGTTGAATTTTGCGATCATGTCTTTTGTTATCGTGGCTCTGGGCGGCTTCGGGAACATCAGCGGCGCATTTCTGGCAGGGATTTTCGTGGGGTTGGTGGAAAACGTCGGCGGGTTCCTGATCGGGCCGGAGTTCAAGTACACACTGGTCTTCGTGCTCTACCTCATCGTCATTTCCATACGGCCCAAAGGTCTGTTCGGCTGGTAATGCCGGCGTTGCCCAGGTTCCGGGAGCACCGGAACGGACAAGGTGTCTCACCCACTGAAAGATAAGGGCCATGCAAACGACTAAACGGTTCATCATCACCCTCGCCTGCATTTTGCTGGTTTTCGCGGTGGCGCCGCTGGTCATCTCCAGTGTCCATTTCCAGCACCTGCTGATCATGCTGCTGCTCTACACGACCTTGAGCCAGGCCTGGAACCTGATCGGCGGCTATGCCGGGCAGGTGTCCTTTGGCCATGCCGTGTTTTTCGGCATCGGCGCATACGCCGCCATGGCTCCCCTGAACCAGTGGGGGCTGACCCCGTGGATCGGGATGGCGATCGGCGCCGTGGTTTCCGTCATGGTGGCGCTGGTGATCGGTGTACCCGTCTTTCGGCTGAAGGGGCATTATTTCGCCATTTCCACCTTTGCCGTGGCCGAGGTGGTCAAGGAACTGTTTTCGAGCTGGAAGTGGGTTGACGGCCCGATCGGATTGGATGCCCCGATCCTGGAGCCGGGGTTTTACACCCTCATGTTTTACAAGACCAAACTGCCCTATCTCTACCTCACGCTCGCCTTTTTTCTGGTCGTGATGGTACTGACGTTTCGAATGGAGCGTTCCCGGATGGGGTACTACTTCCGGGCCATCAAGCAGCGCCCGGATGCCGCCCAGGCCATGGGGGTCAACATTTCGCTCTACAAACAATACGCCCTCGTCATCAGCGCACTTTTCACAGCCATCTGCGGCTCTTTTTACGCCATGTACGTACTGCACATCGAGCCCGCCACCGTGCTGTCTCTGGACATTTCCATGAAGATCGTACTGGTCACCGCCCTGGGAGGTGCGGGGTCGTTGTGGGGGCCCTTGCTCGGCGCGATGGTTCTCATCCCGCTGCAGGAGTACAGCCGGGTCTGGCTGGGCGGTACCGGCATGGGCATCGACCTGATCGTGCTGGGGCTGTTGATCATGCTGATCTGCATCTTCGAGCCCAAGGGGATCGTAGGCATCCTCCACCGGCTCACGCGTCAGAAAGGATAGAGCGATGGCGATTTTGGAAGCCAAGAACGTCAGCATGCACTTCGGCGAGCTGGCGGCCCTCCAGAACATCAACCTGTCCGTGGAAAAGGGCGAGATTTTAGGTCTGATCGGACCGAACGGCGCCGGCAAGACCACCTTCTTCAACTGTGTGACCGGTTTTTTGAACGCCACCCGCGGCGCTATTTTTTTCAACGGCCATGACATCACACGCCTGGGGCCTCACCGGATCTGCCGCCTGGGCATCTGCCGGACCTTCCAGATCGTGCAGAGTTTTAGCGAGATGACCGTGCTGGAGAACATCATGATGGGGGCGTTCTGCCGCCATGCCGCCCCGCGCAAGTCCTCGGCTCAGGCCGAGGAGGTACTGGAAATCACCGGGTTGAAAGACAAGCGCAACCAGATAGCCGGCAGCCTGACCCTCGCGGACCAGAAACGGATCGAACTGGCGCGCACCATCGCCACGCAGCCAACGGTCATGTTGCTGGACGAGGTCATGGCCGGCTTGAACCCCACCGAGACCGACGAAGCCGTCGAGCTGATCCGGAAAATCCACGCGATGGGGCTCACCCTCATCGTCGTGGAGCACGTCATGGAAGTGATCATGGGCATCTCCCAGCGGATTGCAGTCTTCGACTCAGGGGAACTTATCGTCGAGGGACCGCCGGAGAAGGTCGTTCGGGACGAACGCGTCATAAAGGCATACCTGGGTGAGGACTACCATGCTTAAGGTCAACTCCATATCGGTGCGCTACGACATCATACCCGTGTTGCAGGACGTTTCTTTTTCGGTCGAGGAAGGCCAGTTCGTCGCCATTGTCGGCGCCAACAGTGCCGGCAAGTCTACCATTTTGAGGACCGTTTCCGGGCTCATCCATCCGTTTGAGGGCAGCATCGATTTCCGCGGTGAGGCGATCCACGGCGCGCAGCCCTATGATATCGCCGCCAAGGGGATCGCCCACATCCCCGAAGGGCGCAAGATCTTCGACAAGCTCACGGTCCGGGAAAACCTGCTGGTGGGGGCCCATACCCGCAACGACGACCAGGAGGTCCAGAAGAGCCTGGAAGAGATGTTCACGCTTTTCCCCAAGCTGCGGGAGCGCCAGAAACAGAAAGGCGAGACCTTGAGCGGCGGCGAGCGCCAGCAGCTGGCCATCGGCCGAGGTCTGATGGCCAAGCCCCGGCTGCTGATGCTGGACGAGCCATCGCTGGGGCTGAGCCCCATCCTGTCCAATAAAGTGATCCACACCTGCGAGGAAATCCGCAAGAGCGGCACTACGATCCTGATGGTCGAACAGAAAGTCACCGAGGTGCTGAAAATCGTGGACAAGGGCTACGTCCTGCAGCGGGGCCGGATCATCCTGGAGGGCAAGGGGGAGGAGTTGCTGCAGTCCGACATGATCCGCAAAGCGTATTTGGGGTTATAAGCGCCTGGATATTGGGGTGTTCAGGTATTTGGTTTTTGGACCGAACGCTCTTTACTCAACACGAAACACCGCGACGCCATGAATGAACTAAGGATGCACGATGACATCAGAGGGTGAGCTTTCAGATTTTATTGCCGCACAGCGGCGGCAGGAGCACTTTGCCGGGCTGCCGCTCGCGGGGATCCGGGTGATCGACATGGCGACCGTCATGGCGGCGCCCTATGCGGCGACGCTTCTGGGGGACTACGGCGCCGAGGTGATCAAGGTGGAAAACCCGTCCGGGCCGGATGCCATCCGCGGGTGGGGGGTCGTCGAAGACCGGGGCATCCAGCCCTTTTGGGCTGTGGTGGGCCGCAACAAGCTTCCGATTACCCTGAACCTCAAGGTTCCGGAGGGCCGGCGGATCCTGGTCGATCTCATACGCCAGGCGGATGTGCTCATCGAAAACATGCGGCCGGGCGCCCTGGAGAAGCTCGGCATCGGCAGGCAGGATCTGCTGCGGGAGAACCCGGGCCTGGTTATCGGCACGGTGTCCGGTTACGGTCAGTCCGGCCCGTATGCCGGCCGCCCCGGCTTCGGCACGCTGGCCGAGGGGTTCAGCGGATTCACGTATCTCAACGCCCAGCCGGGCGGCCCCCCGACCAATGCGCCGATGGCGCTGGCTGATTTCATCGCCGGCGTTCATCTGGCCTTTGCAGTCATGATTGCGCTGCGGCATCAGAAGCGGGGCGCCGCAGGGGGTCAAGTCATCGACCTCTCCCTTTACGAGCCGTTGTTTTGCATGCTGGGCCCGGACTTTTTGAGCTGCCAGCTGACCGGCGAAGTCCCGAAGCCCAAAGGCAACGAGCTCAGCTACGTGGTGCCGCGCAACAACTACCCCACGCGCGACGGCCGATGGGTGACCATGTCCTGCGCGGCCCAGAAGCCGTTTGAACGCCTGATGGAGTGCGTCGGGCACCCTGAGATGAACGCAGACCCGCGCTTCAAGATCAACGAGGAGCGGATCAAGGAGCCGAACCGACGGATCATCAACCAGGTCGTTTCCGAGTGGGTGGGCAGCCGGGATCTGCAGGAGGTCATTGAAACCTGCGAACAGCTGGGGATCACCATCGGGCCCATCGCCAGCATGAAAGACATCGCCGACAACCCTCATTACCGGGAGCGGCAAAGCGTGCTGGACATCGAGGATCCGGCCACCGGCACCCCCCTGAAAATGCCCAACGTGCCGTTCCGGTTGCATGCGACCCCGGGGCGCATTCGCTTCCCGGGGCTTCCGCTGGGCTCGGCCAACGATGTGATCTACCGCGACCTGCTGGGGTATTCCGAGGGGGAAATCCAGCAGATGAAGGCGTGCGGGGCCATATGACGGACATGCGCGACTTAACACTCATGCGGGGCAACGAGGCGGTCGGCGCAGGCGCCATTCGGGCCGGCTGCCAGTTTTTCTTCGGCTACCCGATCACGCCCCAAAACGAGCTGTTCGAGTACATGGCCCTGCACCTGCCGCCTTCGGGCGGCACCTTCCTGCAGAGCGAAAGCGAGCTGGCCGGCATCAACATGCTGTTCGGCGCGGCCGCCACCGGCGCGCGCTGCATGACGTCTTCTTCCGGCCCGGGATTCACTCTCCTGAGCGAAGGTCTTACATCGCTGGCGGCCGCCCAGCTGCCGGCCGTGGTGGTATGCGTCTCCAGGGCCGGACCCGGCCTCGGGCGGATCGCTTCGTCTCAGGCGGACTACCGGCTGGCCACCCGCGGCGGCGGGCACGGGGACTACCGGTGCCTGGTTTTCGGGCCGGCCGGTGCCCAGGAACTCTTCGAGCTGACCCACTTGGCGTTCGAGCTTGCGGACCAATACCGCAACCCGGTGATCATCCTGTCGGATGCCATTCTCGGCCAGATGATGGAACCGGTGGACAGCGCAGGCGTTCCGCAGCAGACGGCGCCGGAAAAGGCCTGGGCCGTCCGAGGCAAGGGGGACCAGCCGCGGAAAGTCATCAAGGTGGCGCCCCACACCGACGAGGAGCTCATTGCCTGGAACCGTGAGCTCAAGGCCAAGTACGAGCGCATGGAGGAGCAAGAGCAGCGCCACGAGGCCGTTTTTGCGGACGATGCCCGGCTCGCGGTGGTGGCCTTCGGCAGCTCGGCGCGCATTGCTTTGGACGCCGTGCAGCGCGCCCGGCAGGAGGGGATGCCGGTCGGGCTTTTCCGGCCCATCTCGCTTTATCCTTACCCGGAGAAGGCCTTGGGAGACCTGGTGCGGTCGGGCGTCAGGCGGCTGCTGGTGGTGGAGGCCAACAACGGCCAGATGGTCGAGGATGTGCGGCTGGCCGCCTGCGGCAAAGCCGAGATCCGGCACTACGGCATTGGCGGCGGCCACATCTTCAGCCCGGATGAGATTTACAGCGAAATCCTCCGGTCGTGCCGGGCATAGGGGGCGCACGCATGCAGGACATGGAGATTGTTTACCAAAAGCCGGATGCGATGACGGATATCCCGTTCCCGTATTGTCCGGGGTGCTCGCACGGCACGATTCACCGTCTCGTGGCGGAGGTCATGGATGAGTTGGACATCACCCGGCGGGCGATCGGGGTGACCTCCGCCGGCTGCTCGGTCCGCAACTGGCGCCAGTTCGACTGCGACATGGTCATGGCCCTGCACGGCCGGGGCCCGGCCGTGGCCACGGGCATCAAGCGCGCCCGGCCGGAGGCGGTGGTGTTTACCTACCAGGGCGACGGGGACATGGCGGCCATCGGCACGGGCGAAATCGTGCACGCCGCCGGCCGCTGTGAACGCATCACCGTGGTCTACGTGAACAACGGTGTTTTCGGGGCCACCGGCGGGCAGCAGGCGCCCACCACCCTCATCGGCCAGGCCACCACGAGCTACCCCGCCGGCCGGGACCCGAAGGAAAGCGGGCACCCTCTGCGGATGGCAGAGATGCTGTCGGTCATTGCCCCCGAATCCTTCATCGCCCGCGTGTCCGTCCACGATGGACCCCACATCCTGAAAGCCAAAAAAGCGATACGCAAGGCGTTCGCGGTGCAGATGGAGAACCGCGGTTTCGGTATGGTCGAGATCCTGGCCGCCTGTCCCACCAACTGGCGGCTGGACCCGCTGCGGTCGATGGAAAAAATCAAGTCCGACATGATGGCCTATTATCCCCTCGGCGAGTTCCCGGTGCGCAGGAAGGAGACCCGTTCATGATCGACGAGGTGCTCATCGCCGGTTTCGGGGGGCAGGGGATCATGCTCATGGGTCGGCTGCTGGCGTATGGGGCGATTTTCGAGGGCTTCGAGGTCACTTTCTACCCGTCCTACGGTCCGGAAATGCGCGGCGGCACGGCCAACTGCACGGTGGTCATCTCGGATGAGCGCATTGGGTCACCGGTGCGCAACCGGTTCACGCATCTCATGGCCATGAACCAGGCATCGGTGGACAAGTTCAGCGAGCGGGTCAAACCCGGGGGCGTGATCGCCTACAACCAATCCCTGGTAGACACGCCGCCCGCCCGAACGGATGTCCTGCGATTGGGGATACCGGCCAACCGGATCGCTGCGGAGCTGAAGGCCGACAAGGCCGCCAACATGGTGGCCATGGGGGGGCTTTTGTTCGTGCTGCGACGCATCAGCGTGCCTTCGCTCGTCAAGGGGCTGGCACGGGTGCTGCCCGGGTACCGCCACGAGGCGATTCCGCTCAACAAAGCCGCGATCCTCCGTGGGATAGAGGCCCTCGCGGGGGAGGGTCGCCCATGAGCAGGAAAAAGACGAGGGGGTTCATCCGCGTCGACGCCGAGCGATGCAAGGGTTGCGGCCTTTGCGTCGGCGCCTGCCCGAAGAACGACATCCGCCTTGCCGCTGAAGCGGACCGGCGTGGAATTCGCGCGGCCCGGGCCGGGGAAGGCGAGTGCTGCACGGCGTGCGGCGCCTGCTATGTGGTCTGTCCGGACGTGGCGATCACCGTCTGCAAGACGACCGAACCGGGGTCGTCGAAATCAGAGGGGTGATGCATCCCGCCGGGTGACCGGACCGGCCGTGGGTTACAAGGGACGATCGGTCAACGGCACCATGAGGGTCAATCCATGGAAACAACCGACTTTCTCGAACACATCGATCTGCCCCGCTCGCTGGTCGAGGACATCGCCACCCATTTGAGCGACGCCATTTTCGAGGGCAAGCTCCATCCCGGTCAGCCGATCATCGAGACCGAGCTGCAGCGGGTGCTGGGCGTGAGCCGCGCCCCCCTGCGCGAAGCCCTGCTCAAGCTGGAGGGCCAGGGCCTGGTCAAAATAGTCCCCCGCAGGGGGGCTTTTGTCCGGGCGATCACGCCGCGGTGGATCAGCGAGATTTTCACCGTCCGCGCCTGGTTGGAGGGGTTGGCGGCCCGCCTCACGGTGGAGTTGGCGGACCCCACCTGCTGCGAGCGTATGGAGGAGATTCTGACGGACATGGCCCGCCTGGCGCAACAGAAACGGTTCAAGGAGTATTTCTATCGACACTGGGATTTTCACCGGGTGTTCGGAGAGGGCAGCGGCAATGCAGAGCTCTGCGAGCGTATCGTCTCCATGCGCCGCGAATCTCTGTGGCTGAGCTATTCGATCACCTACTTCGAGCACAACTACCAGGCATCCCAGAAGACCCACCGGCGAATTGTGGACCTCTTCCGCAAAGGAGATCCCGAAGAGGTCGAAAAGGCCGTGCGTGCCCACATTTTAGGTGCCATCGACCAGTACGTGCAGTTTCTAAAGGAGACCTATCCCGATCTGGCCGTTAGCGCCTGACGGCGGCTGCGGGTCGCTGCATGGGCCCCGCCGGAGAGTGACACAAGGAAATGGAGAGGAAGGAAATGGAACCCCCTGCCAAGGAACAACCCTGGCTGATGCGCACGTATTCCGGTTACGCCAGTGCCCGGGCATCGAACCAGCTTTTCCGGGGCAATCTGGCCAAGGGGCAGACCGGTCTCAGCATCGCCTTCGACCTGCCAACGCAGACCGGCTACGACTCCGACCACGGGCTGGCGAGGGGCGAGGTGGGCAAGCTGGGCGTGCCCATGCGGAGCCTCGAAGACATGGAGACGCTCTTCGACCAGATCCCGATCGAGCGCATGAACACCTCCATGACCATCAACGCCCCGGCGGCTTGGATTTTGGCGCTCTATCTATCTGCGGCCCGGCGGCAGGGGGCCGACCTTTCGCAATTGCGGGGCACCACCCAGAACGATATTCTCAAGGAGTACCTCAGCCGCGGGACTTACATCTTCCCGCCCAAGGCGTCCATGCGGCTTGCCGCCGAGGTGATCCGCTACACGTTTCACCGTATCCCCAGGTGGAACCCCATCAATATCTGCTCCTACCATCTCCAGGAGTCCGGAGCCGACCCGGTGCAGGAACTTGCCTTCACCCTGGCCAACGCCATATCCGTTTTGGACGCGGTCAGGGACGCAGGCGACATCGCGTCGGCCGATTTTCCACAGGTGGCGGGGCGGTTTTCATTTTTCCTAAATTCGGGCATCCGGTTCATCGAGGAGATGTGCAAGGTGCGCGTGTTCTCCCGCATGTGGGACCGCATTTGCCGTGAGCGCTACGGGGTGGAGGACCCCGCCCTGCGGCGCTTCCGTTACGGGGTCCAGGTCAACAGCCTGGGGCTGACGGAACGCCAGCCGGAGAACAACATCGCCCGCATCATCTACGAGTTCCTGGGTGTCGTGCTGAGCCGTTCGGCCCGGGCGCGCTCCGTGCAGCTTCCCGCCTGGAACGAGGCCCTCGGGCTTCCCCGCCCGTGGGACCAGCAGTGGAGTTTGCGGATTCAGCAGATCCTGGCCCATGAGACCGACCTGCTGGAATATGGGGACATTTTCGACGGCGCGCCGGTCATTGCCCGGAAAGAGAAAACGCTGGAAGAGGCCGCGCAGGCCGAGTTGGACCGGGTTCTCGAGATGGGCGGCGCCGTGGAGGCCTTGGAAAACGGTTACATGAAGCGCAGCCTCGTTGAAAGCAACGCGCGCCGGATCCGGGAGATCGAGACCGGCCGGCGAGTGGTCGTCGGCGTCAACCGCTTCACCGAGGGCGAGCCATCGCCCCTGACCGCCGGCCTTCAGGAAACCTTCCTGACGGTGGACGACGCGGTCGAAAACGAGCAGATCGAAGCCCTGCGGGTCTTCCGCTCCCGACGGGACGGCGCGCGCGCGGCGCGCGCTCTCGAACGCCTCCTCGAGGCGGTCAGCGCCGGCGAAAACCTCATGGAAGCCAGCATCGGCTGCGCCGAAGCCGGTGTGACCACCGGCGAATGGGCCGATGGCCTGCGGAGCCTGTTCGGCGAATACCGAGCTCCGACCGGGGTAAGCGGCGTGGCCGGTGGCGGCGGGGCGAGCGAGGAAATGCGTGCGGTCAAGCGGCGCGTCCGACAGTTGAGCGACTTGCTGGGGCGGAACCTCAAGCTGCTCGTCGGCAAGCCCGGCTTGGACGGCCACTCCAACGGTGCGGAACAGGTGGCCCTGAAGGCGCGGGACGTCGGCATGGAGGTGGTGTACGAGGGCATTCGGCTCACGCCTGAGCAGATCGCCGAAAGCGCCCTGCAGGAAGGCGTGCACGTGGTGGGCCTGTCCATCCTGAGCGGCTCGCACCTGAAGCTGGTGCCGGAGGTGATCCGCGGCTTGAAGGAGCGGGGTCTCGAGAAGCTGCCGGTGCTTTTAGGCGGCGTCATCCCGGAGGATGACATTCAGAAGATGCCGCCGGACTCCATCCGGCGCGTGTTCGCACCCCGGGATTACAATCTCAACCGGATCATGTCCGACATCGTCGACATCGTCGCCGCCGCCAACTCGGTCACCTTGCCATAGGCACCGACATGGATCTCAGGCACGCCGGCATCAGTTTGGAGGACATCCGCAGCGGGAAGAAGACCGCGATCGCCGGCGCGCTGAACCTGCTCGAGAACCGCAAGCCGGATGAGTCGGGTCTTGCCGCGGAGCTGATCGAGGCGCTCACCCGCATCGCCCGGCCCCGGCGGCACGTCATCGGCATCACCGGGCCTCCGGGTGCCGGGAAATCCACCCTTATCTCCCGCCTCATCCGCGAATATCGCTCCATGGGTCACGGGGTCGGTATTATGGCAGTGGACCCCAGCAGCCGCCGCAGTGGAGGCGCGCTGCTCGGCGACCGTGCGCGCATCGAGCACGATCCCGGCGATGCCGGCATCTTCATCCGCAGCATGGCTGCCGGGCGGCACCTGGGCGGGCTGGCCTGGCGCACCCGCCATTGCCTCACGTTGCTTGAAGCTGCCTACGACCGCATCCTGCTCGAGACAACGGGCGTGGGGCAGTCGGAAACCGAGATCGAGCAGGTGGCCGACAGCGTGGTCTATGTCGTGCAGCCGGGAAGCGGCGACAGCTTGCAGTTCATGAAAGCCGGGATCATGGAGATCCCTCACATCCTGGTGGTGAACAAGGCCGACCTGAAAAACCCGGCGCTGAAGGCCTTCCATGAACTGCAGGGGGTGGCCGGTTTGAGCGGCCCGCGCGAGGACGGCTGGACCCCTGCGCTGATCCGCGTCTCGGCCCTCGAAGGCTGGGGGCAGGATCAGCTCGTTTCGGCCCTCGAGGACCATTACCGGTTTCTGTCTGCAGGCGACCTGGAAAAACGGCGCCGGAGGCACCGCATCCAGTGGGCGTACCTGCTGTTCCTCGAGCGGTTCGGGAGCCAAGGCGCAGAGCGTCTGGGGGGCGAGGAGCGAATCTTCAAGCGACTGGATGGCCTGGATGTGAGCAACCCCTTCAGCGCCCTGCATGAACTGGCGCAGGATATGGCCCGGACGTGAACCCCACCCGAACGCGTGGTAAGTTCCATGCGCAAGCGGTCCTCGATCTCAGGCATGCGGTGCGATTTCACTTCGCCGGCGGGCTTTGTCGGACCAGGAGTGTCACGCCGCACTTGTCTGCGGTGTCGAAATAGGCAAACCCGCTGCCGTTTTCCCTTCGGCCGCTGCTGATCACCCCAAGACCCATGGCCGTCACCTCCGCCTCGGACTTCTCGATGTCGTCCACGACGAAGCCCAGATGGAAAACCCCTTCGCCCTTTTGCTCGAGAAAATCCTTGTAGATGCTGCGGCCTTTTCCGGGCTGTACGACTTGAAGCTGCACCGGACCGATCGTGGCGCATTTGATCGCGATGTTGAAGAAGCCTTCCTCATCCGGGACGTCGAGCTGCGTGTATTCCCGCATCGGTGGGTAATCGACGAACGGGCCGATGCCGGTCGACTCCAGAAAGCGCACGGTGGCGTCGAGGTCTCGGACCACGAGCGACAGGTGGTGCAGCGTCGAAAAAGGTTTTTGCGGTTTCATCCTTCACTCTCCTGAGTCGTCTTCGGTTTCTATGGTGATCGCAAAATCCGGACATACGGTTTCGCACAGGTTGCAGCCGGTACACCGGCGCATGTCGCCTTCCCTGGGCAGAACGTAACCCTTGGAATTGATCCGGTCGGATGCCGTGATGGCTCCCGTGGGGCACGCCTCGACACAGATCAGGCAGCCCTTGCAGTATGTTGCGTTCAGGCACAATCGATTCATATGCGTGGGTCACTCCGAAAGTTGATCCATGATGTTCTGGTACCGTTCGATCCAATCGGGCTTTTTGATGTCGCAGAATTCGCCCACCGGGATTTTGCCCTCGACCGGTCCTGCGGCGCTCTTCTTCAGGGGGACGGTGATTTTTTTCATGTTTCGGAACATCTCCACCGGGGATGTTTTGAGATGCACCGGGCATTGGGACAGGATTTCGATGAAGGCGGTGCCTTTTTTGCGGACCCCTTTTATAATGGATTTGATCACCTGATGGGGGTGTGCTGTGGTCCAGCGGGCCACATAGGTGGCGCCGGCCGTTTGGGCCAGGCGGCAAAGGTCGAACTCGTCTTCCACATTCCCGTAGGGAGTGGTGGTCGTGGTTTTACCGATAGGGGTCGTGGGCGCCACTTGCCCGCCGGTCATGCCATAGAGGCCGTTGTTCATACACAGGATGGTCATATCCATGTTGCGGCGGCAGGTGTGGATGAAGTGGTTGCCACCGATGGCCGCGGCGTCGCCGTCTCCGGTAAGCACCACGATTCTCAACCTGGGATTCGCCAATAGGGCGCCGGTGGCAACCGACAGGGCGCGGCCGTGCAGCGTCCATCCGGAGTCGAAGTTGAGATAATGGCTGGCGAGCCGGGACGAGCATCCGACGCCGGAGATAAAGACGAAGTCCTCCTTGCGCAGTGCGTCTTCCTGGAGGAGGGTGTCGACGGCGTGCAGGGCGTAGTTCAGCACCTGGCCCGCGCCGCATCCCGGACACATGATCAGCGGCAGCCGCGGCCCCGCGGGCCCCTCCTCTTTCAGGTATTTGAGCATGGGGTGCTTTTTCATTGGAGCTCCTCGTAGATCCGCGCGAGAATCATTTCCGGCGAATGCAGGCTGCCGAGGCTGGGGATCGAGACCATCCGCCGGCAGCGGTCCCGCAACGCCTCCATGATCGGATGCGCCATCATCCCGAGATTCATCTCCGGAACGAAGATGACGTCGACATCGGGTAAAAGGTCACGCAACTGCTTCTCGGGAAACGGCCACAGGGTATGAAGCCGAATGAACCCGATGGGGATACCGCGCTCCGCGCGGGCCTCCAGCACCGCCTCGATCCCGGTCCGCGACACCGAACCGTAGCAGATGAGCACGTGGCGGCACCCCTCCAGTTCCCGGGTCTCGATCCGGGCGATCGCGTCGACGTTGCCCTCGATCTTGCGGTGGATGCGCGCGACGTTTTCGACGTGAACTGTTGGGCTGTAGCGGGTGACGTTGCCGTCCTCGTGGTGCACCAGGCTGACGTGGTTGATGTTGTATCCCTCCCCCCAGGTGGCCATGGGCGGGACCTGAGCGTGACCATAGGGCAGGTAGTGCTCGGACGCGATGCCCATGTCCTGCGGTTTGGTGCGGTTGACGATCGGGATGGTGTCGAGTGGGGGAACGATCAGCCGTTCGCGCATGTGGGCCACGGTCTCCTCTGCCATGACCAAGACCGGCGTGCGCCACCGCTCGGCCAGGTTGAAGGCCTCGATGGTGAACTCGAACATGTCCTGCACCGATGCCGGTGAGAGCGCGATGATGGAGCCCTCGCCGTGGTGGCCCCAGCGGGCTTGCATCACGTCTTCCTGGCCGGTGGTGATATAGCCCTGGCCGGGGCCCGGCCGCTGGACGTCCACGATCACCAGGGGTGTTTCGGTCATGATGGCAAATGAGATCACCTCCTGCATCAGGGAAAAACCCGGACTGGAGGTGGCGGTCATGGCCTTGGCGCCGGCCCAGGAAGCCCCCACCAGCACGCTGGCCGAGCTGATCTCGTCCTCCATCTGGATAAAGCGGCCGCCCAGCCGCGGCAGCCGGTGCGCGGCGTGTTCCATGATTTCGGTGGCCGGGGTGATCGGGTAGCCGGCATAGACCCTGCAGCCGGCCATGATCGCCCCTTCGAAGCAGGCTTGGGCGCCCTGCAGGTAATACACCCCCGGTTTCAAAATTTCGTTATTGGACATTCACGCCTCGCGGGAAAAATGGGATTGAACATAGCGCTTGCCCTTGTCGAAGGCGGCCATGTTGGTGTTGATGGTTTTGGGCGGGACGCTTTGCCTCAGGGCTTTCACCAGCGGCGCTTCTTCGATCCGGTTACGGATCAGTGCATACAGGGCCCCCAAGGCCACGGCATTCTGGTATTTGAGATCACCGGTTTCGTGAGCGAGCGCCACCGTGGGCACCGCATAGCGCAGATACCCTCCGGCTGGCGGTATGCGGGTTACCGCGTCCGGGTCGAAAACGAGGATGCCGCCCTCTTTCAGTTCGCCGATGTAGGTGTCCAGCGCCACCTGGGAGAGGGCGATGAGCACGTCGGCATTGCGAACGTAAGGATAGTTGATGTCGCCTTCGGAAACCACCACTTCCGAGCGGCAGGCGCCGCCGCGGGATTCCGGTCCGTAGGATTGGGTGTTGACGGAGTTCTGTCCGCCATAAACGGAAAAAGCGGTGCCCAGTATCCTGCCGATGGTGACGACGCCCTGGCCGCCGAAACCGGCGATGCGGATTTCAAAGCGTTGATGTCGAGTCAACTTAAAACTCCACGCGCAATGGTAGGTTATTGGGGAATCTGGTAGCTTCCGTCGAGGCGGCGCACCATCTCGTCATACCGCCGATCCAGATCTTCCAAAGCGGCCTCGTAGACGGCCTCGCTCCAGCCTTCCGACCGGCGGCGCTCGTCCAGTGCGGCGCGCTCGTTTTCGTACCAGCGATCCGGGTCGAAGTTGTAGGTCATGGCTTTAAAAACACCCGGTTTCCCCGATCGGGCATTGGGTCAGAATCCTTTCGGGGCTGAACAACGAGAGATCGAGGGTCGGCGTACGGCCGGTGATGCGTTCGGCCACGTACTGGCCGACGGCCGGGCCCTGCATGAGGCCGTGGCCGGAAAACCCGTTGCATAAATAGAAGCCCTCGAGTTCGGGCCAGGGGCCGATGACGGCGTTGTGATCCAGCGTGTTGACCTCGTAAAGTCCCGCCCAGCCACGGATGAGCTTGAGCGACTCGAAGGCCGGAATGAAGGCGGCCAGCTCCGGCCAGATCACGTCCATGAACCGCTCCCGCTCCCAGTTGAAATCGAACGCCACGGGGTCCTCGTCCAGCGACCGGCCGCACAGGATCAACCCGCCGGACTCCGATCGAAGGTAAAGACCGGACGGGTGGAAGATGAGGGGCAGGGGGCGTTCCGGTTTGATCTGGGTATCCACGGCAAAGATCTGCCGCCGCACCGGGACGACCGGGATCTCGACCCCGGCCGTGTGGGCGACTTGCGCGGCCCAGGCTCCGGCACAGTTCACGGTGGTCCCGGCCCGAAGCACACCTCCCGAGGCGAGCCGTGCGCCGGTCACGCGGCCGCCGTCCACGGCCAGAGAAACGACTTCGTCCTGGAAGTACTCCGCGCCCATGGAACGCGCCTTGGACTTGTAGGCCATCAGAAGCCCGTAGGCGTCGAGGTGGCCGTCGGTGGGGCCGAAGGTGCCGGCCGCGATGCCTTCCACGTTGAGCAGCGGCCAGCGGGCGTGGATCTCATCCGATTCGAGCCATTCAGCGTTGGACCCAAGGCTTTTGTGCATGGTGAAAATCCTCCTCGCCGCCGCGAGGCCGGCCGTGGCGCACAGAAAAAGATTGCCCTCGGCGCGGAAATAGATGTCTGGTTTTCGCCCTTCGACGGTCATGTCGGACTCGAAGGTCGCGAGAATCTCGAAGGTCCGTTTCGAGATCAGGAAGTTTTCCTTCAAGCTGAAGGCCACGGTGCGCAGATTGGCGGCCGAAAGCGTTGTGGAAGACGTAGCGTAGGTGGGGTCCTTTTCGACCACGGCCACTTTGAGCTTCGGTTCCAGCCGGACCAGGTTGAAGGCGGTAGAGGAGCCCATGATCCCGCCGCCGACGATGAGGACATCGTAAGTCACTTGGAAACCTCTCTGGCTCGCTTGAGCCGGGCCTGACGGTTTGCGGTCATTTTGCGGCAAGCCTCAAGACGTCGGAAACGGCCGGTGCATCCTCGAGGTTCCGGACGTGCGCGATGAGGCGTTGCCGCTGGTTTTTCGGGAACACCCCGGCGGTGAGCCGGTGGAACTTGTCGATCAGCTCGTCCCATGACAACGGGTTTTCCGGGTCGCCTTTCGGGAAGTCCAGGCGCGTGGTGAAGCGCTGGCCCGCCTTGGTCCGGATTTCCACTTTGGCCGGCCACTTGCGGGGGAACTCGGCTTCGATTTCCGGGTCGTGGACGCACTCAAACCGTTGCATCAGTTGCCGAACCTCAGGCGACTGGATGTTTTCCAGGCAGTATTCATCCAGGAACGCATTTCCCTTCAGGATGGCCACGGCGCCGCCGAAGGGCATGCTGAACTGCGCGTCCACGATGGTCTTCGGCCGGGCTTTCAGTTCCCGCGGCTCGGCGACCAGGGCGAACCCGGCTCTCAGGATGCTGACCGTCACCTTCTCGATGGCCTCCACGGTCAAGCCATTGTCCCGCACGAGTTTCAAAATGCAGTCGATCGGGCCCTGCTTGTAGCGGCAGCAGGCGTGCGGTTTGATGCTGGTCCGCATCACCTCGTGAGGGGCGCACCAGCCCGTGAAAATTTTCGCCGGTTCGGAGGCCGGGGAGTAGGCCTTGAGAAACCCGAACTTGCCTTCAATGACGGTGGCCGGGCCGGTGAAACCTTCACGGGCCAGCAGTGCCGCGATCAGCCCGCTGTGGGCCGCCCATCCTGCGTGAAAGCGTTTGGTGTAGCTCCCATCGGACAGGAACTCCAGGAGCCCGGCCGCTTGGCTGCCCGCGATGCCCAGCGCATGGACCATCTGCGCCTGCTCCAGCTTCACGAGCTTGCCGGCGGCCGCGGCCGCGCCGAAGACGCCGCAGGTTCCGGTGGGGTGAAACCCCTGAGCATAGTGTGCGGCCGGGTCGAGCGCGACCCCGAGCTTTACCATCACCTCGTAGCCTGCGGTGATCGCCGCGATCAAGTCTTTGCCGCTGGCGTTGGTCAGGTACCCTGCCGACAGGGCCGCGGGCATCACGCATACGCCCGGATGCAGCGAGGCCGCATTCACCACATCGTCCAGCTCCGGCGCATGGGCGGCAACTCCGTTCGCCAGGGCAGCATAGGACGCTTCGGCCGTCAGCCGGGTGCCGATGACCGGCACCCCGGAAGCCCCTTGCGTATTCCGGCTCAGGAAACGCTGGACGGCCTTAGAGGACTCGATCTGGGCGCCGCGGGCAGCCACCCCCAAATGGTCGAGCAAGAGGTACTTGGTCCGGTCCACCACCTCTGCGGCCAGTCCGGCGTAATCGATTTCAAGGCATTTTCCGGCCAGCTCTCGGGTGATCAGCATCGTTCACACTCCGGTGTTGGATTTACACCGCATGTCATAAAAATGTTCCGGAAAAAAGGAGGCGGCATAAGTGGTTGTAACAAAATAACGCCCGCCAATCGAAACGTTATTTTGACAGCCACTATAGAACCGCTGGGCCTATTTTTCCTGCGGCGTCATGCGGCCTTCCTTGGCCAAGGCAATAAAATGCGCAACATCGATTTCCTTCGGGCAGACGAAGGAGCAGGCGCGCGAGGAGTGGCAGCGGTACACCCCCTCGTCGCTGTAAAGGCACTTGAGCCGTTGCCCCTTTTCCCCTTCACGGGGGTCCATGACCCTCACGATGGCCGCGAGCATGGCATTGGGCCCCAGAAAGTTCCGGTGGCTGCTGATGCAGGCCGACGCGCAGCAGAAGCAGTTGATGCAGCGGGTGGCGCTGACGTAGTGCTCGAGCTCCGCGGGGTTGATGGCATGTTCCTGCCCGTCGGCGGCCGGCCGCGGGTCGATGATGAACGGTTTGGCACGGTCCACCCGTTCGTACGCCTTTTCGGTGTCTACCACCAGGTCGCGCACGACCTGCGCCACGCCCAGCGGCTCGACCTCGAAGGTGGTGGTGCCGAAATAGGCAACCGCGTTTTCCACCAGCAGCTCGCAGGCCAGCAGCGGCTTGCCGTTGATTTTCATCGAGCAGGTCCCACACTGCCCGTGTTCGCAGGAAGACCCCCACGCAAGCGTCGGGTCGATCTCGGAGTTGATCCGGCGCAAGAGGTCGACGAAGCGCTGGATCCGGCCGGCCTGGAGGGTATAGGTTTGAACCCAGGTCTTTTTCGAATCCGGGTCGAAGCGATGGACGTTGAGCGTGATGTCGAAGGTAGAGGTCATCGGGTTTAATATTTCCTCTCGATCACGGCAAACTTTTCGTGGTGGGCGCCGCCGGCGGTGAAGATGCTCATGTCCACTTCCCGCCGTTCCAGCTTCACCTCCCCGAACCGAGGCATCGTCGCCACGGTGTGATGGTTGAACTCGTCTTTCCTATCCGGGTAATCGTCGCGGTAATGGGCCCCCCGGGACTCCCGCCGCTGGAGAGCGCCCTCGCAGATTACCAGGGAGACGGAAAGCAGGTTGTCCAGTTCCCAGCGCTCGACCAGTTCCTGGTTCATGGCCCAGCTGCGGCTGGAAAGGGCGGTCCGGTCCGCACGTTCCTTCAACTCCCGCAGGGATTCAATGGCGGCGGTGATGCCCGCCTCGGTCCTAAACACGCTGAGCTGCTCGGTCATCAGGTTGCGCAGGGTGTCGCGGATCCGGCCCAGGCTGTCTTTTCCGGCAGCTTCTCGGTAGCGGGAAAAGCGTTGCACGAAACGACTTTGCGCTGTGTCCTTGAGGGCGGCAGGCTCCCGCCGGATGTGGTCCAGCGCTCGTTCAGCTGCGATTTTGCCCATGGTGATGAGCTCGAGGAGCGAGTTGGTCCCGAGCCGATTGAAGCCGTGAAAGCTGGCCGCCGCGCACTCCCCAACCGCATACAGTCCAGCGATGGGCTGCCGGGCGGTATCTACCACTTCGCCGAACTCATTGGTGGCGATGCCTCCCATGTGGTAGTGATTGCTCGGCCGCACCGGGCAGAGGTCTTTCTGCGGATCCAGGTTCACGTAGCGTTTGAAAAAGCTGCTGACTTCCGGGATCTGTTTGGCATGCACCTCGTCGGGCAGGTGCCGCAGGTCGATCCACACGTGATCGGTGTCGTGGTCCGGGTTGCGGATGCCGCGCCCCTCCCGGATTTCGGATTCGATGGCCCGGGCGACCAAGTCGCGCGGCGCCAGCTCGCGCATCTTCGGGGCGTACCGGGCCATGAACGGTTCCAGGTCCCGGTTACGGAGAATCCCTCCGACCGACCGGAGCGTCTCGCTGGCGAGGATGCCGGCGCCCACGATGCCGGTGGGGTGAAATTGGACCGCCTCCGGATCCAGCAGCGGCAGCCCGGCCTCCAGCGCCAGCGCCAGCCCATCGCCCGTGTTTTGGCGGCAGTTGGTCGTGACCTTGAACACCTGTCCGGATCCGCCGGAGGCAACGACGGTCGCTTTGGCGAGGACCCGGACAAATTCCCCGGTCTTCTGTTTGAAGACGATGCACCCGACGCATTGGCGGTCCCTGACAAGCAGCTCCACCGCCAGGCAGTGGTTGACGAAGATGATCCCGCGTTTCAGCGATTCGCCCCAGGCCGTGTCCATGATCCCCTTGCCGGTGCGGTCCGCCTCGAAAACGGCACGGTAGGCCGAGGACTCGCCGAAGTTTCGCGTGTGCCCGCCGAAGGTGCGCTTGCTCAGCCGTCCCTGGTGGTCCCTGGAAAAATGCATGCCGCGGTTCTCCAGCCAGACAATTTGCTCCCAGGCCGATTCGCAGATTTTCTTGACCACATGTTGATCCGCGGTGCAGTCGGATCCCTTCCAGGTGTCGAATATGTGGAAGATCGTCGCGTCGAGCGGGTCCCTGGAATCCACGGCCGACAATCCGCCCTGGGCGGTTGCGGTGTGCGATTTCTGGGGATGCGGCACCTTGGTCAAGGCAACGACCGTGGCGCCCGGCATGTGTTCGAGGATCTCCGCGGCGCAGCGCAGGCCCGCGCCCCCGGCGCCGATGATCAGAACGTCGCAGTGCAGATTGGAACTGATCGGTATCGTCATCCGATTCCAAACCCCCGTGGATTAAATCGTGATCGTCAGCCGAATGCCGACCCAGCTCAGCCAGGCCATGACACCCATGATCAACGCTCCGCAGGCGATGCGAGTGCGGCCGGCCGGCAGATAGTCCTGGCAGATCGAAAAAAGACCGTAGGCGCCATGGTAGAACACGCTCAAAACCAGCGTCAGATCGACGAGCTTCATCAACGGGTTGCGCATGCGGCTGATGATCATCTCGGCGTCGCGGCCCACGGACGGATTCAGGTGCATGAACAGCATATGGGCCGGAACCATCAACAGAAGATAAGCGCCGGTGATGCGCTGCAGCTTCCAGAGAACGCCGGCGCCCGACCTGCGGATTTTGGAAAGAGCGATGACCGTCACACCGATCGAGGCGGCCACCGTGTACAGCCAGAAAAAGGCCGCAGAAACCGCCTGGTTTCCTGCAACCATCACCAGCCCCAGCAGCAGCAGGTAGACAGCCGACAGGACGGCCGCCCATCGGATGAGGAGATCGTCCCGGCGGTTGCCGAAGGCTTCATATAAAACCAACCGCCCCCCGTTGAGAGCGTGGAAGATCACCGGCAGGGCCAAACCCCATTCCAAAACAACGAAAAGGGAAAAACCGAAAAACCGCATTTGAGCAGCGAAGCGCTCCGGTTGGTGGAGAACCGAGAGCGTCAGGATGTGCACCCCCGCATAAACGACCAGCAACACACCCGCGATCCTGTGGGCCCAGGCGACCGCATAAGGCCACCCGCGGCGTTGGGCCAGCCGCTGCAGGTTGTTTCTCAAATCATGAGCCACCGACCAAAGAGGTTGAACAACTCCAGTCGGTGATTTCGGAGCAGGCTGGGACACGGCCATCGCGTTCCTCCTCATACTTGAGACATCCGACGGCAGCCGAAGCTCGACGGCTAAAAGGCGTTTTGCAGTCACTCCGGGCTTCGGGGGCGGCCCGACGAGTCGTCAACTCCGCTCGAACTCTTCCAGGTAGGCCAAGAATCGATCACGGGCTACGTTGATATGATTTTCCACCAGGGCGCCGAGTTTTTCCGCGCGCGTGTTTTTCTTGAGATAGAGCCCCAGGATTTGCTGGTGGACTTTGAATGATTTTTCCAGATCCTCCTGGTAATACTGGTAGGAGAACCGGTGCCAGATGCTTTGCATTCTCAAGTTTTTAAGCAGGGCGATCAACTCTTCATTTCCGGAACGCTCAATGAACGTCTCATGAAAATCCAGGTGGTGGGTGTAGAAAAGCTTGGTGTCCCGGGTCCGGACGGCCGTGCTCATTTTTTCGAGAGCCCGGCTCATCCGCTTGAGAGCGTCCTCGGTCATGTTGGCAAGCGCCAGTTTGGCGGCCAGGCCTTCCAGGGCTGCGCGCACCGGGAAATTTTCGTCGACTTCCTTGCGGGTGATGCGCTTGACAAAGGCGCCCTTTCGGGGGACGAGAACCACCAGCCCCTTTTTTTCCAACTCGCGCAGCGCCTCACGCAGCGGGGATCGGCTGATGCCGAAATGAGCCTGGAGGTCGTTTTCCACCAACTGGTCTCCACCCTTGAAACGGCCTTCCAGAATGGCCTGAGTAAGAATCTCCGAAACCTGGGCCCCCAGGCCGACCGGTTTAAACGCCAGCTTCAGACTTTTGTCCAACGCCATTATTTATTCCTCAGCATCCGAAAGGATTGTCCTTGGATTCGGTCATTGCTAAATTTTCATGCGCCCGGCGATTTCCAGCACACGTCGGTATTGAGCCACGAGCGGGTAATCGATCATTTTCCCGTCAACCTGGATGGCGCCCTTGCCGACGGCCTCGGCCTCCGCGTAGGCCGCGACGACCCGTGCGGCAAGAGCAATTTCCTGCTCGGTCGGGGAATAGATCTGGTTGCATATCTCGACTTGATCGGGGTGGATACACAGCCTGCCGCCGAATCCCAGGCATTTGGCCCTCAGCGTGTCGACTCTCAGCGCCCCCACATTTTTCAGGTCTACCATGAACGGGGAATCCAGAGGGGCGGCGATGCCGGCCGCGCGGCAGGCCACGGCAATCCGGGCCCGTGGATAATTGAGCTCCTCTCCGGACGTGGACATCGCCACCTGCATGTCGACGGTGAAATCGGCTGCGCCGAAGGCCATGCGGTGCGGCCGGGCATGCGACATGTTTGCAGAGGCGATCCCAAAGGCATTTTCAACGGCCAACGCGGATTCGAGCAAAGACACCAGACCCACTGACCCGACGGGGAATCCACTGGCTGTTTCCTGTTCGCACAGCAGGGCGTGCATCCGCTGAACATCTTCCGGCCGCTGCACTTTGGGCAGCATCACCGCCGCCAGCCCGGGTGCGAGGACCTCGGCGAGATCCCTCTCAGTCAGCGAGGTGTCGAGGGAATTCACCCGCACCATCATTGCCCGACCGGCGTGCTGTTTGATTTTGGCATTGACCGTCGCGCGGGCTTGGGTCTTTTCAGCCAGGGGCACGGCATCTTCAAGATCGATGACAACCATGTCGGCCTTGGTCTGAACGGCTTTGTCCACACGTTCAGGACGGTTTCCCGGAACGAAGAGGGCGGTGCGGACCACATCGATCGTGTTCATCATGGCCTCCGAAGATTGCGGCGTCAACCCGGTGCTTCCACATGGGCGGCCGGGTGGATAGAGGTGTTGTTGTTTTTGTCGACTGTCGACTATAAAAGAGCCTGCGATGATTGTCAACGTCGAATGACGGCAGCACCGCTCTCAGGGGCAGCGAAGACGCCAACTACAACACGAGGATGCAGACGAGGATTTCCGACGACCTCTTCCATCCCGGCTCTCACAAAGACGAGGTCGGGCCTTGCTCTTTTCAATCCCAGTTCCGGGTGTTATTATCACGTCGCCCCATAATTTCGCTAAAAGATGGCAGAAATTTTCAATGATGCGATTTCCCCTTTTATTGTTGGAGGATAGGAGCAATGCTATGGATCACTCGGTCGCATGTCCACGTAGACAGGGTCGCCTGCCCTTGGCTTATCACCCGGTTCATAGACTCGGACGCCCAATTCCTGTTTGCGCCCAAAAGCGAAGTCATGGGTATGGCCGAGCGGGAAGGGGCCATCCCATTTGACACGCCCGGCGTCGTTTTGAATCACGAAGGAGACTTGTGCACCTTCGATGTCATCATCCGCAACTACAGCCTGACCGACCGCGCGTTGCTGAGGATGGCAAAGATCGTCAACGCCGCCGACACCGACCGCCTGGACAAAGACCCGCTGGCCGCCGGCTTGGAGGCCATCGCCGTCGGCTACAGCCTGCGCTACCCCGACGATCTTCAGAACCTCGAGCACCAGTTTCAGGTCTACGATGCGCTCTATGCCTGGTGTCGACTGGAAGTGGCCAAAGAAAAATTCCTGAACTGACCCGGCAATGAATCCGGCATTCAAACAGATCAATTTATAGCATCGCACGCTCCATTTGAACCCGAACAGGAGTTGGCGTATTTGATAGCCGGATTAATAATTTTAGGGGTCGCCTGAAGAATTGGTTGCGGCTCGCCGTGACAGGCACATCGCTCCGACCCTGCCCGAGATGCGGGTGTTGGACATAATTAACCGCTGGAGTAATAATATCATCAATTGCCGGCTCCGCACGCCGGCGGTGGGCCGGCTTGCAGTGACTTCAGACACCCCAAAGACGCTTCCGGGCGGAATCCTGCATTTTCTGGGCCTTCAGCGCAGCACCATCGCGGTGCTGGGCATGGTGGTGCTTGTCGGCATGGGCGAGCGCATGTCCGAACGCTTCCTGCCGGTGTACATGATGGCCCTTGGCGGTGGGGCCATATCCATCGGCCTGCTCAACGGCCTCGACAATCTGCTGTCCGCCCTCTATTCATTCCCCGGGGGGTATCTGTCGGACCGGCTCGGCACCAAGCGTGCGCTGCTGGTGTTCAACCTGGTCGCCATCGCCGGGTTTCTCATCGTCATCCTGGTCCCGGCCTGGCAGGCCGTGATCGCGGGCTCGGTCCTGTTTATTTCCTGGTCGTCGATTTCGCTTCCCGCCACCATGGGTCTCATCTCGCGGGTGCTTCCGGCCGGCAAGCGCACCATGGGAGTGAGCATGCATTCGCTTGTGAACCGGATCCCGATGGCATTAGGCCCGGTATTAGGAGGATTCTGCATAGCGGTCTGGGGGGAAGCGGACGGGGTGCGCTGGGCGTTCGGGTTTGCCCTGGTTTTCGCTCTCCTGGCCATCGTTCTGCAGCAGAAAATGATCGACGAGCCGCCCAGAAGGGGCTCTTCCGCTGAAGCAGGCCGCGCAAACGGCTCTCCCCGGGCAATGTGGCGGCTGATGACGCCGGCCCTTAAAAAGTTGTTGCTTTCCGACATTCTCATCCGGTTCTGCGAACAGATCACCCATGCCTTCGTGGTCATCTGGTGCATGAAAGTGATCGCCCAGCCGGTGAGCGCGGTGCAGTTCGGGCTGCTCACCACCATCGAGATGGCAACGGCCGTTCTCATCTATATCCCGGTCGCATGGCTTGCCGACCGCGGCGGCAAAAAGCCATTCGTGCTCATCACCTTTGTCCTGTTCACGTGCTTTCCGCTGGTCCTAATGTTCTGCCAGAACATGGAGTGGCTGATTCCGGCGTTCGTCGTCAGGGGGCTCAAGGAGTTCGGCGAGCCGACCCGCAAGGCGCTCATCGTCGAGCTTGCGCCGGAGGACCACAAAGCGGGCATGTTCGGCCTGTA
>Ga0210104_1000003_pt1 | contig 29707 bp, 29 predicted proteins | sample RushSE_TuleA_D2_FD_185567 | JGI IMG/M metagenome (GOLD analysis project Ga0210104, IMG submission 185567) | Wetland microbial communities from San Francisco Bay, California, USA, that impact long-term carbon sequestration - RushSE_TuleA_D2 (SPAdes) | ecosystem: Environmental > Aquatic > Marine >...
TATTTCCTTTGGTTGTCAAATTGAAAATGGCAAGGGGGAGATGATTATCCATCGCCAGGGAAACCGCAGTCATATCCATCACATGGAGCTGTTTCTCAATAACCTCCATGTATTTGATTTTTTTTATGAATTTAGCATCCTTTTTAACAAAGGGATCGGAGTCATAGAGGCCGTCAACCTTTGTAGCCTTCAAAAGAATCTCGGCATGTATCTCCTGGGCCCTGAGCACCGCGGCCGTATCTGTTGTAAAATACGGGTTCCCTGTACCGGCTGCAAATATCACTAGCCGTCCTTTTTCCAGGTGTCGAATGGCCCTTCGAACAATAAAGGGTTCCGCCACTTCATGCATCGAAATCGCTGTCTGGACACGGGTTATCATACCGCTTCTCTCCAGAGCATCCTGCAAAGCCAGGCTGTTAATTACAGTGGCCAACATACCCATTCGATCTGCGGAAACCCTATCCATACCGTATGAGGAAGCGGCAATTCCCCTAAAAATATTGCCGCCGCCGACAACAATGGCAATTTGAACCCCAAGATCAAATACGGAACGGATCTCCTCGGCCACATACTGTATCATATCAGGGCTTATTCCAAAACTCTGGTCGCCCATCAGAGCCTCTCCGCTCAGCTTTAACAGGACCCTTTTAAACCGAGGTGTCGTCAAAATCTATTACTCCCCTATCCTGAATCTTATGAAACGTTTTATCGAAATGTTCTCACCTATCTTTGCAATCATTTCATTTAAAAGATCTGATATGGTCATATTGGGATCACGAACATAATCCTGGTTCATTAAACAATTCTCTTTGAAATATTTTGAAATTTTGCCTTCCACAATTTTGTCCGCAATCTTTTCAGGCTTTCCCATTTCCAGAACCTGCCCGCGATAAATCTCCCTCTCTTTGTTAATTATCTCGTCCGGAATATCTTCCGGACGGATCCCTACGGGATTGGTCGCTGCAATATGCATTGCAATATTTTTGGCAAACGCCTTAAAATCGTTATTCTTGGCAACAAAATCCGTTTCGCAATTAACTTCCACCAGAACCCCAAGTTTGCCGTCCATATGAATATAAGACTCGATTATTCCTTCCGTCATGGCCCTGCCGGCTCGTTTTGCAGCCGTTGCGAGGCCTTTTTTTCTTAAAAAATCGACCGCCTTACTCATATCACCATCGCACGCTTTGAGCGCTCCTTTACAATCCATAATTCCGGCCCCGGTCTTTTCGCGGAGCTGCATAACCATATTTGCACTAATTGTCGACATCTTTATTCTCCCGGCTCCTCTTCATCAGCATCTTCTTCAGGTTCCCTGCTGTCAAAATGATCTAAAACCTCGGTATCTTTTTTAACCGAGGGTACTGTTTTTTTAATGATCTCCACAACCGGACCGTCCGTACCGTCTGAAACAATCTTTCGTTCCCCCGGTTTTAACTCAGCACCGGCAGCGGTCGCCACAAAAACATCTTCCACTTCCTTATCGGCTTCAGCCTGCTGTTTTTCTTCCATACGCGCTTTCCCTGCAATACACGCATCGGCTATTCTGGAAGTAATCAGACGGATGGCACGAATGGCGTCATCATTTCCCGGTATGACATAATCGATCTCGTCGGGATTACAATTCGTATCGACAATGGCAACAATCGGTATTCCCAGCCGTCTTCCTTCACGCACAGCGATGGCTTCATTCTTTGGATCAACAACGAAAATAGCCCCGGGAAGCCCATTCATGGTTCGGATTCCGCCAAGATTATTATCGAGCTTTATACGTTCCTTTTTTAACTTCAGCCGCTCTTTTTTTGGAAAAAGATTGATTGATTCGTCGTTCACAATGGTATTGAGATAGTTTAGACGGTCGATACTTTTCCGAATCGTCTGAAAATTCGTCAACATGCCGCCCAGCCATCTGTTGTGAATATAAAACATTTCGCATCGGTTCGCTTCTTCGTAGATCGAGTCGCGTGCCTGCTTCTTGGTTCCTACAAATAGAAGTGATTTTCCGCCTGCAACTGTATCGACAACAAAATCATAGACTCTCCTGAACATTCGAACGGTTTTTTGGAGGTCAATGATATATATGCCATTCCTTGCCCCGAAGATATACGGTTTCATCTTGGGGTTCCACCGCCTTGTCTGATGACCAAAATGTACTCCTGCTTCAAGGAGTTCTTTCATCGTAAGGTAAGCCATTCTTTTCTCCTTTTTTAATGGTTTTTCCACCGCCCATATCAACCCTGCTTCCAACCCCGTTGTGCAGGGCACCGGGAAACAGGTCCAAGGGCGTGCGAATTGGTTGAGGGGCCGGGGTGTTTTTGAGTGCTTTTTTTCAAACAGTGCAAACTCCCAACCCCCAAATTAGTTAAACTGTTTTAATTAACAAATAAAAAATTGCTTCGCAACAGATTTTTAATATTTTTATTTTAACGATCGCTTTTTTATCATTAAGATTTCGGATTTTTTCGCTGAAGCAGGATTACCGTTTGAAGTGCTAAAAATCGGCTGATTTGAATGCGATCGATTAACGGGTTTATATTTCGTCCTTTTTCCGCATCTGGACAACGCGATCATGTCCATTGTAATCTTTTGTATATACGATATTTTCATATTTTGCACTGTGATCGATAATGCTCTTTACCTCACTTTTTTGATCATGGCCGATTTCCAGCAAAAGATCACCCTGCCGGCCAAGATAGAGATGGGCGTTTTGAATGATATGGCTCAAACATGAAAGCCCGTCTTCACCGCCGTCAAGGGCCGAAATCGGTTCATACCTGGTAATTTCAGGCTGGAGACGGCCGATAATGCGGCTTGGAACATACGGTGGATTTGAAATAATCATATCAAACAGAGAGCGTCCCTCCTCAAAGGCTCCAAACCAATCCGCAGAAAAAAAACCGACAACATTTTCGAGGCCATGACGCCTTGCATTCCGCCTGGCCAGAACGGCGGCAGAAGGCATTCGATCAGAGGCAAAAAAAAGATGATGGGGCTTGATTGACGCAAGGGATAAAATTACTGCCCCCGACCCCGTGCCGAGTTCTAATATGCGCTTTGGTTTCGAAACAGAGTTAAAAACCGTATCGTCCGGCAACAGTTTTAAGGCAGTCTCAACCAGCAATTCCGTCTCGGGTCTTGGAATCAGGACATCCTTTGTCACCATAAAATCCATTGACCAGAATCCCTTGGTGCCCAATATGTATGCAACCGGTTCTCTTTCTATCCGCCTTTTTATTAACGTCTTATATTTTGACAGCTCATCGTTGTTTAACGGCTGATCGTACTTTAAATACAGATCTATCCTTCGCAATTTTAATACATGGGCAAGAAGTATTTCAGCGTCGGCTCTGGGGCTGTCTATATCTCTGGATTTAAAATAAGATGTGGTCCACTTGAGGAGTTTTATTATGGTCCATTCAGGATCAATGGACGCCGGCAGATTCTGCATTCTGTAAGGCCTGGGTCTGATAATACGTTATTAGCTCTTCAATGATTTCAGCGACTTCGCCCTGCAGAATATCCTCCAATTTATACAATGTAAGCCCGATTCTGTGGTCGGTAACTCGACCCTGAGGAAAATTATACGTTCTTATCCTCCCGCTTCTGTCTCCGTCTCCGATCTGACTTTTCCGCTCTTGAGATCTTTTTTCATTCTGCTCTCTCGTCATACGGTCAAGAAGACGGGCACGAAGAACCTTCATTCCCTTGTTTTTATTTTTCAGCTGGGATTTTTCATCCTGACATGTAACAACGATACCTGTAGGGAGATGGGTAATGCGTACCGCCGAATCGGTTGTATTGACACTCTGGCCGCCTGGACCGGTTGATCGAAATACATCGACCCTAACGTCGCTCGGATCAATATGAATTTCAACATCTTCGGCTTCCGGCAAAACCGCAACGGTAACTGCCGAAGTGTGAATCCGTCCCTGCGCCTCGGTTTCCGGAACACGCTGAACGCGATGTATACCGCTTTCATATTTGAGACAACTGTATGCTCCTTTGCCATGGATCATGGCAATGATCTCCTTCAACCCGCCCACACCGGTTGCGTGATGGCTTAACACCTCGACTTTCCAGTTCTTTAATTCCGCATATTTGTTGTACATCCTGAAAAGATCGCTTACAAACAGTCCGGCCTCTTCGCCACCGGTACCGGCGCGTATTTCAATAATAACGTTTTTGTCATCATTGAGATCTTTGGGCAAAAGGAGTTTCTTAAGATCGTCTTCAAGCTTTTCTTTGGTGAGCGTAAGTGCTTCGACTTCTTCCCGGGCCATCGCTTTAATATCCGGATCGCCGTCCCTTAAAAGCTCCATACTTTCATCAAGCTCTGTCAAGGTCTGCCTGTACTTTTTAAAAGCCGATACAATTTTTCCAAGATCGGCATGCTCCCGGCTATATTTCTGATATGCCTCCCGATCCTGGAGAATTTTGGGATCGCTTAAAAGCTTCTCAACCTCAAGAAAACGATCTTCAATACCTGTCAATCTTTCAAACATTGTTTTAACTGCTAATTTCTAAATTTTTTTTCTAAGCGTTTATTTACAAAAAAGATGGTTCCAAAAAGAAACCGCCCACCACTTTATCGACTCAATATGAGGGCAAAAAAATTGGGGGACGGTCTGTCTATTGATTCTGAAATTTTTCATATTTCTTGCGGAAACGCTCAATTCGACCTGCGGTGTCCACAAGTTTCTGTTTGCCGGTAAAAAAAGGATGGCATTTTGAACAGATTTCAACACGTATATCCGACTTCGTCGATCCCACTTCCAACACATTTCCACAAGCGCACTTTATGGTTGTATCTGCGTACTCAGGATGAATGTCCGTTTTCATATATTTTAAACCTCCTCTTTTTTTGTTACGTATTCATTGATTCCAAAAACGATTTATTATCCTTGGTTCCATGCATTTTTTCAAGCAAAAATTCCAAACTGTCAACAGGATTCAATGATGAAAGCAACTTTCTTAGAATCCATACACGATTAAGAACTTCCTGAGAAAGAAGGAGTTCTTCCTTGCGCGTGCCCGACTTCTTGATATCAATGGCAGGGAATACCCGTTTGTCAGCAAGTCTTCTATCGAGTTGAATCTCCATATTTCCGGTCCCTTTGAATTCTTCAAAAATGACCTCATCCATTCGACTTCCGGTATCAACCAGCGCCGTCGCGATAATGGTGAGGCTTCCGCCCCCTTCAATGTTTCGAGCAGCTCCGAAAAACCGTTTTGGGCGCTGAAGTGCATTTGAATCCACACCCCCGGAAAGGATCTTCCCGCTGGGAGGAATAACTGAATTATAGGCCCGGGCGAGTCTGGTTATACTATCCAACAGGATGACAACGTCCTTTTTATGCTCAACAAGGCGTTTGGCTTTTTCAATAACCATTTCCGCAACCTGAACATGCCTCTCAGCAGGCTCATCAAAAGTCGAACTGATCACCTCTCCATCAACGGATCGTTCCATATCCGTAACCTCTTCAGGCCGTTCATCAATAAGGAGTACAAACAAAATAATATCCTTGTGATTGGCACTGATACTGTTGGCGATGGACTGCAAGAGCATTGTCTTGCCGGACCTTGGCGGTGAAACAATCAAGCCTCTCTGTCCAAAACCGATGGGAGTCAAAAGGTCCATGATTCTCGTGGAAAAATTATCAGAATCGACCTCAAGCATTATTTTCCTGTCCGGATAAAGTGGTGTCAGGTTATCGAAAAGTATCTTTTCCCTGGCGACCTCCGGGTCTTCGTAGTTGACCGCCTCGACCTTTAACAGGGCAAAATATCTTTCCGTTTCTTTTGGCTGGCGAATCTGTCCGGATACCGTATCCCCGGTTCTTAAATTAAACCTGCGTATCTGCGATGGCGACACATAAATATCATCAGGTCCCGGCAAATAATTATAGTTGGGCGCGCGTAAAAAACCGAATCCATCCGGAAGTATTTCGAGTGTGCCTTCTCCGAATATCAAGCCCGTTTTCTCAATCTCTGCCTGAAGCAGGGCAAAAATAAGTTCTTGCTTTCTCATTCCGGCTGCCCCGTCTATTTTGAACTCTTTTGCCATAAGATTCAGCTCGCTGATCTTTTTTTCTTTAAGCTCAACTATGTTCATTAAAAAATTATTCCTCCAAATTAAAATTATATGTTTTTCAACACTTACGCCCTTATTTAAAAATACGTTGCGCTACGTATTATATACGCTTTCGGTCTAATTTTCCCACACCGTTTGACACCGTTGTTTACCCAAAAAGGATTTCGGAAAAAGATTTCCTAAGCCTTTGGAAGATTCGCTTTTTTTGATTGTAGCGGGATATGCGAAACTTGAAATAAGATTTTCATGCCTTCTGTCGGATCAAATTAAACATTTCTTAACCGGTACGATTAGCTATTTCACTGGAACCATCATTTCGCCAACCACATTACGCTCTTGAAAACATACAGAATAATCAAGAAATCTAATTTCATATGGATCCATGTTGGCTTTAATGGAAGAACATGAGTTTTCAATGAATTAAGATTGAAGAATTTGGCATTCTCTCCAAATGGTGGGATCCAACAGGTATGTTTTATTCTTAAGAGTTCATTATATCATGACAAACTGCATGTCAAGAGGTTTTTACCTTTTGGCGATGCTGGTAAGATTTCTGTATAAAATATCAACAGATTCTATCAACCCCTCCTTTGAGCCTTCATTGTACACGACAAAATCAGCCATTCTGATTTTTTCTTCATCCGGCATCTGGACATTGATGAGGGCCTCAGCCGCTTCTCGTAACGTGTTATCGCGCTCCATCAACCGCTTAACCCTTAATTCATGCCCGGCACTCACAACAATAACCTTGTCGAACCGTTCCTGCATGTTTAGTTCAAAAAGAAGGGGGACTTCAACTACCAGAATACGACAACCTTCTTTTTCGGCGCAGGCCACATTCTTATGAATAAGTTCAGATATTTCTCTGTGAAGAAAGCGTTCCAGGGTCAGCCGGGAAGCCGTGTCATCCAAAATAATTTCCCGCAGCATTTTACGATTTAATGTTCCATCGGATAACAGCACTTTTTCACCAAAGAAATTGACGATCTTTTTTAAAGCTGTCGAACCCGGCGAAACGGCCTCTCTTGCCATTTCATCAGAACTTATCACTTTTACGCCAAGTTCTTTCAATCGATTGCATACAGACGTTTTGCCCGAAGCGGCTCCTCCGGTCACGGCAATTTTAAAAACGCTTTTTTCTGTATTGTCCATATTCGCATCCAGATAGACACAACCGAAAATTGATGATAGTAAAGAATCTTGGCCCATCAAAGATCCCGTATTGCGGGGAAGGACCAAGTTTTATAGTGCGGAATAAAAAAGCCATTCCCATGATTCAGTTAAAAAAAGATTTCTTACCGCGCCTTAAGGGTACTTACGTCATCGGCGGCTCAATCAGAGACTTGCTTCTCGGTCGTACCCCTATCGACTATGACATTGCCGTTACCGGAAATCCAGAAAAATTTGCGAAAAAAATAATCTCTAAATCAGCCGGACACTTCGTTCGGATCGGCAAACCCGGACAGATGATCTTCAGGGTGATATCGGCAGATACAATTTTCGACATCACACCTTTGAACGGCATATCCATAGAAGATGACCTTAAGAAAAGGGATTTTACCGTCAACGCTATTGCCTATGATCTGTTTTCAGAGAAAATTATCGACTGCCTTGGCGGTCTTCAGGATCTTGCCGGTAGAAAAATTCGGATGATTTCAAAGGAAATCTTCAAAAAAGACCCTGTGCGGCTGATACGGGCTTACAGAATTGCCGCTTGCCTTAATTTCGAGATCGAACCCCAAACCGCCGGGACAATTAAATTGAATGTCCGATTGTTAAAAAACATCCCGGGTGAACGGATCCGGGCCGAACTTTTCACGATGCTTGACGCATCAAAATCTTATCCTTACCTTTCTCAAATGGCAGACAGCGGACTTTTATTCACCATCTTCCCCGATCTTGGTCGTTTAAAAGGATGTGACCAGAACAATTACCACCATTTTGATGTATTTGAGCATACCATGAGAGCTTACCGCCACCTTGAAACCATGCTCAATGATCCCGGAAAAGTCCTGCCGGATACATCTATCAAAATTCGGCAATATCTTAATAAAAATAGAAAAGCGCTTATCAAATGCGCAATTCTTTTGCACGACATCGGAAAGCCCCTGGTAAAAACTTTGGACAGAAACAGCAAATACCATTTCTATGGTCATGCCCGAAAAGGTGCCGACATGGCTGAAAAAATCGGTCAAAGACTTCGATTCTCGAACCATGAAAAGCAGTTTGTTGATCACATCATCCGAAACCACATGAAACCGCTCTCTCTTTTTACAGCTTATGAAAAAAAGACATTAACACAAAAAGGCATATCACGGTTTTATAAAAAATGCGGTGACCTTGCCCCTGCCCTGCTTCTGGTTGCCACTGCGGACATAAAGGCAAAAAAAGACAAAATCAGTCAAAAAAACATGGGATTTATATCCTTTATTCAAAAGATGATCCATGATTATTTTTATGTTTTTCAACCATTAAGCCAAGAACCGCCCTTGATAACCGGCCATGATCTCATTCATATGTTCGGTCTTACGCCCTCACCATTATTTAAAAAAATTCTTAACCTTGTGGATGAGGCAAAATTTGCGGATATCATTAATAACCGCTCAGAAGCGATCAAACTGGTTAGAGATTATCTGAAGAAATAAGGGGAAGACCGCCAAATTTTATGTACGAGCCCTTGACAATATACCTCGGTTTATATAGTAAGGCCGAAATAATGTTATTTGTGAAAATATATAGATTATTGATCTTAAAACCGATTATGAAAGGAGACCTGCAGCATGAACATTTTGTTTTTTGGACCGAATGGTAGCGGTAAGGGAACCCAGGGAGCGATTTTAAAAGATAAATACAATACTCCCCACATCGAGTCCGGCGCTATTTTTCGTGATAACATCGGAAAAGGGACCGAATTGGGTGCAAAAGCAAAGGAATACATCAACCGTGGCGATCTGGTGCCGGATGAAATTACAATCCCCATGATCCTCGACCGTTTGCAACAGGGTGATTGTAAAAATGGATGGCTTCTTGACGGATTTCCGAGGAACAAGAATCAGGCGATAAAACTCGATGAAGCGCTTAAATCAGCCGGTTTGTCACTCGACATTGTTGTCGAAATACTTCTGGACCGGGAAATTGCCAAAAACAGGATTATGGGGCGCAGACTCTGCGTAAACGACAACAACCATCCCAACAACATCTATATTGATGCCATCAAACCCGATGGGGACAAGTGCCGTGTTTGCGGCGGTGATTTAAAGACCAGAGCCGATGACCAGGATGAGGAGGCCATTAACAAACGACATGATATTTACTATAATACGATCGACGGAACCCTGGCATCCGCATACTATTTTAAGGAGCTTGCCGCCAAGGGAGGAAAAATGAAATATATTACCCTGGACGGCAAACCCAGCGTAAAGGACGTCACAGCAGAACTCGTTTCAAAGCTGTAAAATATTACCCACCTGTTCAACGACTTTTTAAGCGCATAATTTTGTATTTTATAATGTGTCCGTGAGGTTATTTCAGCACGGACACATTTTTTTGTGTATGTGTTCAGGGGGCAGTCATTTCCCCTTCACTTCGGTGTCTCCGTCACTGGAAAACAACTGCCCCCCTGAATAATTACTTTTTTCTTACTCACCGCAGTCGACCAAATTTGAACACCGAAAAGCAATAAAGTACGTTTGGTTCGCTTTGTAACGGTTTTTTGGGAAAAGAAACATGAAAAAATATTTTCCCTTGCCAATGGGTTAATTTTCGGATATGTAAATTAGATTAAACAATAATAGGAAAATAACCATCGGAAACATTGATGATTTAATGGTGATGGGGAAAAGGGGGGGGCGAATAATTTGAAGGATATTGAGGTCAAGGTTTTTGATAATGACCTTGAAAAGGCGATGCGCATTCTGAAAAAAAAGGTTCAAAATGACGGCCTTTTTAAACGGTTAAAGATGAAAAAAGCCTATGAAAAGCCGAGTGAATATCGTCGTCGCAAGCAGCGCGAAGCATTGAGAAGACAAAGAATAGCGGCTTCCAGAAAAAAATTCCGTAGTTAACCACCAACGCTCAAGAAAATTGAAAACCCGGCAAATGTATTCATTCTGCCGGGTTTTTTCTGTAAAAATGACAACAAAAGATTCCTATAACAGATGCCTAAAGACCATGTACAGCCTCAGAAGATACGGCATCATTCTGGGACTGGACACCATTGAGAACATCCTTGAAAGACTGGGGAATCCTCAGAATAATTTTAAAACGATCCATGTTGCCGGAACCAATGGAAAAGGATCCGTTGCATCCGCTCTGTCCAAAATTCTTCACAAAGCAGGATATCGGGTCGGACTATATACATCTCCGCATCTAGTTAGATTCAATGAAAGAATCCGCATAAACAATCGTTCTGTTTCTGATAAAAACGTAGTTGATGCCTATAAGGCTGTAAAAAACGTACATTACGGATCTCGTGAACCCACCTTTTTTGAGTTTTCAACTGCCATGGCGTTTCATGAATTCGGCCGGCATCAGGTGGATTGGGCCATTATCGAAACCGGCATGGGCGGACGGCTCGACGCAACCAACGTGATTACACCCGCCCTGACAATCATTACCAATATATCCCTTGAACATAAATTTTACCTGGGAAACACCATCGCCGAAATCACCCGGGAAAAAGGGGGCATTATCAAAAAAGGGGTTCCTGTTGTAACGGGTGTAACTCAAAAAACCGCCATTTCAGTGCTAAAATCCATTGCTGAATCACAATCCGCGCCTTTGTATCGTTTTGGAGACGCTTTTCGTATTCGACGAAACAGCAATGCGACATTTAATTATTTTGGAATCAATTATGTATGGCGAAACATCCGAACCGGATTAACCGGCAGGTATCAGGCCGATAATGCGGCACTGGTTCTCGCCGTATGCGAAATACTGAAAAAAAATCATCTCGATGTTTCATTAAAAAACATCAAGGATGGACTGGAACAAAACAACTGGCCGGGAAGACTGGAAAGGGTTTCTTCATCCCCGCTGATATTGCTTGACGGCGCCCACAATTTAATGGCAGCCCGTCATCTGGCAAGATACCTATCAGAGGATCTTTCCGGCCGCAATATAACAATGATCATCGGCATATTGGATGATAAGCCCTATAAGGTCATATTAAAAGACCTTCTCCCGATGTGCAGGAAAGCCATATTGACCCGCCCTAAAATCGATCGGGCCTTGGCACCGGAAACCCTTTACAAAACAGCCAAAGAGATAATTTCAGACATTCATATCATTCCGGATGTCGACAAGGCCATCCTATATGCCATTGAAAACGCTTCATCGAAAGATGTCATCTGCATTGCAGGATCTCTTTACGTGGTCGGGGAAGCCAAAGAACTGTTTGAAAAACGGACAGATCTTTTAGGAAAAAATTAAGCCTCGGGTTTCGCTCCCATCTATCCGGCCGAAACATGAGGCGGTGAAAGCTGAAAATGATTTATCCCCATAAACAATGATGCGTTTCATTCTTCGCCGGGAAGAAAACATCATCACGCTTGACATACTGCAGGCAATAGACTATTTTTCGATTCAAATTTTGGTCATCTTACAATATTGCGTCCGTAGCTCAGTGGATAGAGCGTCAGCCTCCGGAGCTGAAAGTCGCTGGTTCGAACCCAGTCGGGCGCACCAAAATAAAAACAAGGGTTTAGGTGAAAATCTAAGCCCTTTTATTTTTAATGAAATTTAGTTATAATTCAAAAATATCTCTTGAATTATTACCAGAGCACCGAGGAACAGAGGAGAAAGTTAAAATCGAATAGACATCTCTGAGATTCCAACTATTCGCATTCTCAGTTTAGTAAAGCTGAACCAAAAAAAGAGCGTAGTGAAGAAGGGTGTAGGAATATTTTCAAATGACGCACGTTCGTATTCCCCTGATTGAACGAAACCTCTCATCGCTATGAAGGAGATAGAGAAAAAATGGATACTTACGACGAGCTACAAAGCACGATTGATAGCATTTGTGATGTCCTCGGGAAACAGATTGATCTGGCAACTCAAGCCGAGGGGTGGGAGTCGGGGGGGCAACTCATAACAAAAGAATCGTTGGGTTATATTTTCGGGTTTGTCGACGGTGCCCAGATAGCAATCAAGCTGCAGGATATGGACTTAAAAATAGAGATGTTGGTCGCTGTTATGATTACGATATTCGGAGAACAGACAGGTAGCGACGCTGCCAGGAAGGCACTTGAACTGCAGCGAGATGGCGATTTCGATAAGGCAAGAAAAATAGGTGGGCAACAGGCGATAGATTTTCTAAGAGATAAATCTATTACGATGGGGCTCACCCATATCCTTTTGGATCATTCTTTGGATAAAGGGAATAAACCATAGGCCATTATTTTATGACCACCATATGTTATAAACTCGGATTCCTATACTTAATGAACTCTGCCGAAAATGTCAGATTTTCACAGGCGGAACGAATCAAGCTTTCAACATCACGGCAATTCCAATCGACGTTTATGGTTACTTCAAAGAATGCCGAATGACTTGGCCGGTATCATGGGTAGTCACTATCGGTACTTTACCGGAAGTCATTATCGGTGCGAGGGTTCGAATCGAATATTTATCGAATCCTAATAATTTCAAGTTTTTTGGTCGGTTTTGTTTCACTGTATATTCGATGGCGCCTATTGACGGATGTAGTTAAATCTTCCGGACAGGTTTCAATACCGTTGATCTTCTTAAAAATTCTGATTAGACTAATCGTTGGATAAAGATAAACGGAACCCTGAAAGAGAATCTAAGACCTGTAAAGGAACATGCATCATGAAAATGAGCTTCAATGGGCCTGTTGACGGTGTTTTGCTGATTCGCGTTTCCGGGGACTGGCGCATCGGTCAAACCTTGCCTTCCATCAACGAAATTCAACGTCAACTGACGTCGAACATAGAAATTCAAAAAGTCGCCTTTGATTCAAAGAACCTCACCCAATGGGACAGCAGTCTGCTCATTTTTTTAAAGAAAATCCACACACTTTGTTCCGAAAAAAAGATCTTTCTGGATCATGACGGGCTCCCCTTAGGTGCGAAACGTCTCCTCGAGTTGGCCACAACCGTTCCGGAAATAAAAGATGCTAAAAAAGTGAAGGAAGAAGAAACCTTCTTTTTCCTTGTCGGTGCGGAAACCGTTGGTTTTTTTAAGTCAGCAAGAGAAATGACTGCGTTCATCGGTGGGGTATTTTTGGCTTTTGTTAATTTTTTTAAAGGCAAAGCGCGATATCGTCGCTCTGACCTGACCATGACCATCCAGGAGTGTGGTGCACAGGCGCTTCCAATCGTATCTCTCATCAGCCTATTGGTCGGTTTAATTCTTGCTTTTATCGGTTCCATACAGTTAAAAATGTTCGGCGCACAAATTTACATTGCCAATCTCGTAGGGATTGCCATGGTCCGGGTCATGGGCGCTGTTATGACCGGCGTCATCATGGCCGGACGAACAGGGGCCGCCTTTGCCGCTGAGATCGGTACAATGGAGGTCAATGAGGAGATTGACGCCCTTAAAACCCTCGGTATTTCACCCATGGAATTTCTGGTTTTACCGAGAATGCTGGCACTGGTCCTCATGATGCCGCTTTTGTGTCTTTATGCGAACCTCATGGGCATTCTGGGCGGATCCATCGTCGCCGTCGGAATGCTGGACTTAAATTTTTCCCAGTATTATGTCCAGACCAAAAACGCCGTCAGCCTGAATGACCTCTGGATCGGACTTTTCCATAGCGCCGTCTTTGGTGTTCTGGTGGCGCTGGCAGGATGCCTCAGGGGAATGCAGTGCGGTCGCAGTGCTTCCGATGTCGGGAACGCAGCCACTTCGGCGGTGGTAACCGCAATCGTAAGCATTGTCGTGGCAACAGCAATCATAACGGTGATATGTAACGTGATCGGCATCTAACCCGGATTTACAGTAGTTTAAGAAAAAATGTCTGACCCGAAACAAACGACAAAAAACGCTCCATACATCACTGTCCGCGACCTGACAATGGCTTATGGAAGCTTTGTGGTCATGCAAGATCTTAATTTTACGATAGATCGTGGTGATATCTTCATTATTATGGGAGGCAGCGGCTGCGGCAAAACTACGCTCATGAAGATTATGGTGGGACTTAAGCGACCTGAAAAGGGACAGGTTTTGTATGAAAATTTGAGTTTCTGGGAAGCCGACCCTTCCCTCAGGAAAAACATCATGAAGGATTTTGGTATTTTCTATCAGTATGGTGCACTTTGGAGTTCTATGACCCTTGCCGAGAATGTAGCGCTTCCGCTCGAGGAATACACGGAGCTGGGTCACCATGAAATTCGAGAACTGGTGTCCCTGAAACTTGCCATGGTGGGTCTTGCGGGATTTGAAGAATTCTATCCCTCGGAGATCAGCGGAGGAATGCGGAAACGGGCCGCACTTGCACGCGCCATTGCCTTGGATCCGGATATCCTGTTTTTTGATGAGCCGTCTGCCGGACTGGATCCCGTCAGTGCAAAACGGCTGGACGATCTTATCCTTGAACTAAGAGACAGCCTCGGAGCCACCGTCGTCGTGGTAACTCACGAACTGGCCAGTATTTTTGCCATCGGAAACAACTCCGTATTCCTCGACCCGGAAACCCGAACCATGATTGCCCAAGGGAACCCCAGGGCAATGCTTGAAAATTCCCAAGATCCCAAAATACTTAATTTCCTCATGAGAGGAAGCGCGGAGGGACTGAAATCTTGAGCAAAAAAGCCAGTAAAACCGTCATCGGCAGTTTTGTCGTCAGTGCGTTGGCCTTGGTTGTCGCCGGGGTTCTGATTTTTGGTTCCGGTGACTTTTTTAGGGAAAGATACAGATTTGTGTTGTTTTTTCAAGATTCCGTAAAAGGCCTGAATCCGGGCGCTCCTGTTGTTTTTCTGGGGGTTCAAATCGGTGAAGTGAACGAAATTACCTTGATTGAAGATCCCTCGAAGTCTTCCTTTTTAATTCAAGTCATTGTTGAACTGACATCAGGTAAAATCAAAAAGTTTAAATCCCGGGATATCAGTGGTACCAAAGAAATATATGAATACTGTAATCAACTCATAAAACAGGGGCTCAGAGCCAGGCTTGGGTTACAAAGTGTGGTAACCGGCCAGTTGCAAATAGAGCTTAATTTTTATCCGGAAGAAAAGGCCGTAATTTTGGAAAACAATACAAAATATCAGCAGATCCCAACAATTCCATCTACGTTTGAAAGATTCACGAAGACATTAGAAAAGCTTCCGATTGAGGTGATTGTTGACAGGCTGTCGTCCTTGCTGAACCGAATTGAGACACTGTTAAATTCACCTGAAACCCAGGAATTCTTACAATCCATAAAGCTAACCATAGAAGATGCAAGAAAAATTTCTCATCAACTAAACAAAGAATTTCAACCTCTGACAAACACCTTAGATCAGACCTTAAAGGCATATGGCCGGCTTGCTCAAAATTTAAACCAGCAGGTCGATCCGCTGGCATCCGACGTCAATGAACTTGTTAAAACGGTCTCCGAGGCATCGAAACAGGCAGATAAGACCCTGAAGACGCTCGAGAACTTTTTAGGTGAAGATTCCATAACAACAGTCGAACTGAAGACAACGTTAAAAGAATTTTCATCTGCAGCGCAATCGATACGTCATCTGGCGGATTATCTTAACAGACATCCCGAAGCCTTGATCCGGGGTAAAACCGAAAACAATAGGTGAAAACAATGAAAAAATATGATGTGATGACATTTCTCATATTGGGGGTTGCCCTGTTGTTTCTCGGAGGATGTGTGTCAAGAGCAAGTGCACCAACGAAATTCTATATTCTGAGCCCATTGATCGGTCCTGAGACCCGGAAACAGGATGCGACAGGCGAAAACTGCCCGTCAATAGGTATTGGCCCGGTCCATCTTCCATCGTATCTCGACCGACCCCAGATCGTGACACGTATCAGCCCAAATGAACTGAGGCTTGCAGAACTTGATCACTGGGCAGAACCATTGCAAGCCAATGTCATGGGGGTTCTGGCAGATAATATATCCCGACTGCTCTGCACAAAGGCTCTGGCCATTTATCCATGGGAAACATCCTCCCGCATCGACTACCAGGTTGATATTGAAATTGTTCGGATGGACGGAAAGCCCGGAGGCGAAGCTGTTCTTGCTACCCAATGGGCGATCATAAACCCTTCTAAAAAATCCGTTCTATTGAAAAAAACATCACAATACACCGAATCCACCGCAGGAACCGGCTATTCGGCGCTTGTCGCCGCGCACAGCCGGTTGATCGCAGCCTTCAGTCATGACATCGCTGAAGCCGTCAGGTCTCTTCTTCATTAGCGCATACATCCTGCATCGATCAAATCCAATTAAAAATCCGGCCCCGGCAAGATGATCTCATAATAACAACAGTCAATATTTTGACAGTTAAGGTTTATCTTTGTCAAATTCTATCCACAAAACGGACTCAATCCAATCAACAACCATCTTAATTTACTAAAAAAGAAACCATTTCCCTCTTCATAAAGTGTCGGCACACTTATTGCTTATTAAAGGCTGATCGAAATCTATAAAAATTAGGAATGAACCATGAGAATATTAATCGCCGAAGACGATGTTACATCCCGTCTTATCCTGGAAAACATGCTGACCAAATGGGGTTATGACATTGTCTCTGCTACAGACGGGAACGATGCGTGGGAAAAGCTTCAAGAAGAGAATTCGCCAAAACTGGTCATCCTGGATTGGATGATGCCGGGTATGGAAGGTATCGAGATTTGCCGGAAAATTCGTGAAAATGCAAAAAGCAAGGATCAATATACATATGTAACACTGCTTACCGCAAAAGAATCCAAGGAGAACATTGTTACCGGCATGGATGCCGGTGCGGACGACTACATCACCAAACCTTTTGACCAGCATGAACTGCGTGTACGCGTTCGTGCCGGTCAACGAATCGTTCAGTTACAGTCTGAACTGTTGGAAGCTAAAAAAGACTTGCTCCTACAATCACGGACCGATCCGTTGACGGGTGTGCTGAATCGCCGGGCCATCCTATCTCTGATTGAAAGTGAACTTTCAAGATCAAAAAGAGAAAACTCGAATATCAGCATTTCAATGCTGGACCTCGATCATTTTAAAAAAATAAATGACACCTACGGGCACCTTTTGGGTGACGCAGTGCTCCGAGATTGCATCAATCGGGTCGGCAACTCTATTCGAAAATATGATTCGATCGGAAGGTTCGGGGGAGAGGAATTTATTGTTGTCTTGCCCGGATCAGCTCAGAAAGATGCACTTTGCATTGCCGAAAGAATTCGAACCAGTATCATTGAAAAAGATGTGAACGTTGACGATGTCAGTATTCCTTTTACCATCAGCCAGGGGCTGGCAACCAGCAACGGAGATATAACTGTGGACAATTTGATTGCAGTAGCCGACGAAGCCCTGTATCGCGCAAAAGAAAACGGCCGGAATCGGGTTGAAGCGGGATTCGCTGAGAAGATCAAAAAGGCATCATCGCAATAACCAATTCATTTTGATCCACTTAATATCGGAAAAATACACAACAAGGTTATGAACTCACATAAAAATACAAGTGCCAAACTTGAGATTGCAGTTTCATCTTGTTTTTTTGGTACACCATCGAGATTAGCCCCTTATTCGGTCATATCCTCCCATTCAAATTTTCTTGCCTTAAAAATCAATGCTTCAATACCGGGTTTAATGTAAAGTCAGCTCAAACGATGGACCACTGCTTAATTCTTTGATAAATACAAATGATGCAGATCGGGTTTACAAAAAAAAAATATCATGATACGAGCAATTATCCAAATTGCTTCATTTAACCGGGTTTCTAAGCCAACAACTTGGTAACGAATATAATATATTTTTTACCCGTTATTCGAATTGAGGTTTCAAAACAATGGACATTGAACGTGAAAAGATCGAATTTGATGTGCTATTTGTGGGTGGCGGACCCGCAAATCTTGCCGGGGCCATCCGGCTCATGCAGCTTGCCAAGGAAAAAAATATGACCCTTGAAGTGGCGCTCATCGAAAAGGGCGCGGATGTAGGCTCTCATGCATTGAGCGGTGCCATCCTGAATCCGGTTGCCCTAACGGAACTGCTCCCGGATTATTCGAGAAAAGAGTGTCCCATAGAATCCACCGTGAAAGAAGACGGATTCTACTTCTTAACTCGAAAAAATTACTATCGTATTCCGATAACGCCCAGATATATGCACAGCAAAGGCTTTTTCATCATCAGCCTTTCCAGGTTCACCAGATGGCTGGGTAGAATTGCCGAAGATCTCGGTGTTAATATTTTCCCCGGTTTTTCAGGCAAAGAAGTCCTCTATGAAAAAGATCAAGGGACCATAACCGGCGTGCGAACCGGCGATAAAGGCCTTGACAAGGATGGACGTCCCAAGGGTAACTTTGAACCTGGAATCGATTTGATGGCCAAGGTTACGGTATTCGGTGAAGGCGCGAGGGGAAACCTGATGAAGGATGTCTCTCAAAAACTGAATCTCTTTTCCGGGAAAATGCCCCAGGTATTTGAGACCGGTATCAAAGAAGTGATTCAACTGCCTGAAAATAATTACTTTACATCAAACAACGTCAATGACATTCACACCCTCGGATATCCCCTCGGCCTCGACATACCGGGCGGTGGTTTCATTTACGAAATCAAAGACAACAAGGTGGCCATCGGCTTTCTCGTGGGACTTGCCTACCAGAATCCCATGCTGGATCTCTATGACGAATTCATTAGATTCAAACAGCACCCTTTTGTGGCCGACATCATCAAAAACGGAAAAGTCCTGGAACAGGGCGCAAGAACCGTTTCCAGCGGCGGTTATTTTACCATTCCCAAACTTGCCGTCGACGGAGGCGTTTTTGTGGGTGGGTGCGCAGCAATGCAAAACACACCGGGTTTAAAGGGCATACATCTTTCCATGAAATCAGGAATGCTGGCGGCAGAGGCGATTATAACCGCCCTTGAGAAACGTGATTTTTCACATAAATCCCTCGGTATCTATCAGGATTTGTTTGATAAAAGCTGGGCAAGTACGGAGATTTATGAGGCCAGAAATTTTTCACAAGCCCTTTCAAAAAAGGGTCCGATAAAGTGGATTCACATCGGCGCTCAATATATCACCAAAGGGCGGGGCTTTGTCGATAATATGCCGATTCAGCCGGATTTCAAAACATTAAAACCCGCAAGAGAAAACGATGCGGATGTTCGTCCGGTGGCTGACAAAAAGATGCTGGATGGCGTTTTGTTTGTAGACAAATTGACCGGCGTTTATTTATCCAAAACCATGCACCGGGAAGATCAACCCAGTCACATTATCGTTCACGACAAGGACCTTTGCGTCAACGAATGTTTTAAAACCTTTAAGTCTCCATGCACAAGGTTCTGTCCGGGCGACGTTTATGAAATAGAAACCGACCCAAAAACATCAACACGTCGGCTGAAGCTGAATCCATCCAATTGTTTACATTGTAAAACCTGCGATATTAAAGACCCTTACGAAAATATAACCTGGACATGCCCTGAAGGAGGGGAAGGGCCCGGATACACGACGCTATAATCTTCCTTTTCTTAAAATAGCAACAAGAAGCCAGATACCCATGATTGCAGCAGTTGAAAACAAAACAATTCCGATCAGGGATATCCCGTAAAAAAGAGGCGGAGTTTCGGAAATAACGATAAGTGCAGAGCCGATAATCAGCGCTGCAATGATGATTGAAAATGATATCCTGTTGCTTACCCTGTCATGAGTTGCCAGCATGGATTCAAGGCCCTTATGCTCCATTTTCAAAGACAGCTTCTGCTGACGGACCATCCGTGTGATCTCGAGCACGTCTTTAGGAAACTGCCGGGCGAATTGCAGCATCTGCAATCCGATCTGGATCATATCGTCCGCGATCCTTCCGGGATAGAAGCGGGAAAGTTTTATCCGTTTTATAAACGGTACAGCTTGTGCAATCATGTCAAAATCCGGATTGAGCGCCAGTGCAACCCCTTCCACCATTGTCAACGTCTTCATCATAAGGAAGATATCCGGTGCAATCATAAGACGATGGCGGGACGCCAGCCCAAGCAGATTATTTAAGAGCTTGCCGACTTCAATGTCTTTCAAGGGTTTATAGAGGTGCTGCCCCATAAAATCTGAAACATCCTTCTCAAGCTGTCTGAGATGAGGCTCTTCTTCCCAGTGGGTAAGTTTCAAAAGCACCTGGATTGCTCTTGCTTCTTGCCGATGGATGACGCTGTCTATCAAATCGACAAAATCCTCTCTGGTCTGACGATTCACTGTACCGGTCATACCGAAATCGATGAGACAGATTACATTTTCGGGAAGTATAAAAATATTCCCGGGGTGAGGGTCCGCATGAAAGAACCCGAAATCAAACACCTGTTTTAGGTAAAAATCGGCCCCACGGGCGGTAATCGTCTTCCTGTCGAGGTCGGCCGCTTCAAGCTTGTCGACTTCAGAAACCTTGATACCTTCCACCAGTTCCATGGTGAGAACATGCTCGGTCGACATGTCTCTGAAAACCCTTGGAATATAAATGGCGGGATCGTCCAGGAAGTGGCGGGCAAACCGTTCCATGCTGGTCGCTTCAATGGTGTAGTCGATTTCACGTTCGAGGGTCCTGGCGAATTCTTCCACAACTTTAACCGGTCGATACAGGGCCATCTCTTTTATGTTGCGCTCCACCAGCATTGCCAGATGAAGCATGATCTCAAGATCGACTTCTATGATCTTTTTAATACCGGGCCGCTGAACCTTTACCGCCACCATTTCACCATCTTCCAATACGGCCCTGTGAACCTGCCCGATGGACGCGGATGCAAAGGGGATCTCGTCAAAAGAAGCAAAAAGCTCGTCGAGGGGTTTGGCGAACTCCGACTCGATGGTTTTTTTCGCCGCATCGAAAGAAAAGGGGGGGACTTTATCCTGGAGTTTGGAGAGTTCTTCTGTAAAATCAACCGGAATGAGATCCGGACGCGTAGAGAGAACCTGACCGAGTTTCACATAGGTGGGGCCGAGTTCTTCAAAGGCCATTCTCACCCTTTCAGCCCTTGATAATTTTTCAAAACGGTCTCTCCGGTTTTTTGAAATGAGCTGAAGTCCGACCTCGATGTACTGATCGATCTTCAAAAGTTCAATCAAATCGCCAAATCCATACTTAAAAAGAATGGCCAGTATCTGACGGTATCGATTAAGATTCCGGTAGGTTCGGCTTACGACACCGATTTTTCTTATGCTCAGCATTTGAGAAGAATGTTGTAATACCTGCCCGCTGGTTTGTAATTGCTGTAATCCTAATGGTAAAAAGTTTCGGTATGGGCCAATGAAATTTGATACTAAATGGTTCAGTCTGTCTTGGTTGTGTCCTCTCCCCCGCTCATTACTTTTTTCAGTTCCCTTATTTCCTTTTTCAACCCCTTCAACTCTTCTCTGGTGACAACATCAGCTTTTTTCATAAACTCTTTGACCACCCGCTGAACCTTCTCTTCCAGTTGTTTTTGGGTCTCATCATACCGCTTCTGAAGATCTTCCAAGAACTTCGATCCTTCATTCTCAGACATCTTGCCTTTATTGACAAGTTCCTTGGCCAGTTCTTCGACCTCATCCTTTGCGATAAGGGCCAATCCGATACCGGTCAACATGGATTTTTTGATTAGATTCAACATAACCGCCTCCTTCTTTGAATGGTTACTTCAACTTCCCGATAATAGCACCGGCAATGGTGTTTTTCTGAATCTCCTTGGTCCCTTCATAAATTTCAGTGATTTTGGCATCACGGTAAAAGCGTTCGACTTCATACTCTGCCATATATCCGTACCCGCCAAGCAACTGGATGGCTTCATCCGCAACTTCAACCGCAGTCCGGGCGGCATACATCTTGGCCATGGAGGTCAGCTTTGGATCGATACGGCCCTGGTCAAAGTTCCAGGCAGCTTTGTAAGTAATGAGCCTGGCCAGTTCAATTTTTGTGGCCATATCCGCCAGCTTGTGCTGGGTGACCTGAAACTGAGCAATTTTTTTGCCGAACTGTTCCCTCTGTTTTACATAAGCCAATGCGCGGTCAAAAGCGCCCTGGGCTGTTCCAAGGGCCTGGGCAGCAATCAAGATCCTGCTTTCATCAAAAAATTCAAGGACATGATAGAAACCTTTCCCTTCCTCCCCAATAAGATTTGGGGCCGGAACACGAACTTCTTTAAAGTTTACCTCTGCCGTGGACATCATATGGATCCCCATCTTTTCACCCACATCCGTAGCAGAAACACCGTTTCGGTCTGCCTCTACGAGGATTAAGCTCATTCCGCGGTAGGTCGGCTTGCTTTCCGGATCGGTCTGGCAGAGAACACAAAAATACCCCGCTATCTCACCATTTGTAATGAATATTTTTGAACCGTTTATGACCCACTCGTCCCCATCCCTTTGGGCTGTCGTATTCATCAGGGTAATATCGGATCCATGATCAGGTTCTGTAAATGCTCCTGCGGAAAGCATTTTACCTTCTGCAACCGGTGGGAGAAATTTTTCTTTGAGCGCGTCACTACCAAAACGGAGAATGCATTCAGATGCAAAACCAGCGAGTATCACAGCACTGCCGATAGTAGAATCCCTGCTGCAAAACGCTTCGGCAACAAGAATATTCTCCAAAACACCAAGCCCTTGTCCGGAATAGCGTTCCGGAAAGTGAATGCCGACGAATCCCAGATCAGCAGCTTTTTTCCAGATTTTTTCCGGGAATTCGTGTTTCCGGTCCAGCTCAAGAGCGAGATCTTTGTCAAACTCACCTTTTGCAAAATCCCTGGCAGCTTTCTGGATTTCTTTTTGTGATTTCGTCAGCTCAAAATCCATTTTATTTTTCATCTCCTTAAAAGTTTTATTTTTTTTGAAATTTATCATATGCGCTAACCTATTGCAAGGAGTTTGAGTTTTTCGAAAAGTGGCCAATTCTTCGATCTATTAAATACGCTGAACATAAAAGTTGCTTGACGGAACCTTTCAGGTGGAATAATTACACAAAAATTGTTATGATTAAAAATATCAATCGTTCTATATTCGACGTTTCTTGGATGTATCAACATTAAAATATTTTAGAAAGGAAATGAAATACCATGTCGTTTTCAATTGCGCTTGCAGGAAAAGGGGGAACCGGAAAAACAACCGTGGCAGGAATGCTGATCAAATATCTGGTCAAGATGAATAAAACGCCTATCCTTGCAGTTGACGCAGACAGTAACGCAAACCTGAATGAAGTCTGTGGCCTTGCAGTCACCGATACTTTAGGCAACGCCCGTGAGGAGATGAAAAAAGGAATCGTACCCAGCGGAATGACAAAGGATGTATTTATGTCCATGAAGCTTCAGCAGGCGGTTGTGGAGGACGAAGGATTCGATCTCGTGGTTATGGGACAGCCTGAAGGCCCGGGATGTTACTGCGCCGCAAATACGCTTCTGACCGGATTTCTGGAAAAATTGACCGGAAACTATCCCTATATCGTTATGGATAATGAAGCCGGAATGGAACATATCAGCCGCTTGACCACCAGCAATGTAGACATCCTTCTCATCATTTCGGATACGTCCCGTCGCGGGCTCCAGGCGGCCATTCGAATTAATGAACTGGCAAAAGATCTTAACATCGGCGTTTCCAAAAGCTATCTCATTATCAACCAGGCTAAAGACGCTCCGACCGACACGGTTTTAAAAATGATGCAAGAAAATGGTCTGGAAATTGTCGGAACCATACCCGAGGATAACGACGTATATGAATATGACTTAAACGGGCGTCCGACCATTGAAATTCCGGAAGACAATCAAGCGGTCAAGGCCGCATTTGAGATCTTCGATAAAATAATTCCATAACCCCCTTTTTGAAATATATGAAAAAAACAGGATTTTTGTATGATGAAAGGTTTCTGCTCCACCTTACAGGGCCCGACCATCCTGAAAAGCCTGAAAGACTCCAGGCCATTTATCAAGGGATAAAAGACGCCGGTCTCCTTCCGAAGCTGACCTTAATCCCTGCCAGGCGGGCAGATTTAAAGTGGATCGAAACCGTCCATGCTAAAACTTATATTGATCGCTTTGAAACGGCCTGCCGCTCGGGCAATTCCATGATCGACTATCCGGACAACCAGATATGCCCAGTAACTTTTGAAACCGCCCTTTTGGCCGTTGGTGGCATACTCGATGCCGCACGAATGGTAATGACGGGAGAGCTGAACAATGTTTTCTGTGCCGTCAGACCCCCCGGGCATCATGCAGAATGTGACAAAGCCATGGGATTTTGCTATTTCAATAATGTTGCCATCACTGCCAAATATCTCCAAATGGAATGGAACGTAAGTCGAATTGGAATCGTGGATTTTGACGTTCATCATGGTAACGGAACCCAGCACATTTTCGAAGAAGATCCTGATGTATTTTATTACTCCATTCATCAGCATCCGACATTCACCTTTCCCGGAACCGGACGTGTTTTTGAAACCGGAAGTGGTAAAGGAACCGGAACGACACGAAATTATCCGGTTTTGCCGGGTCAGGGAGATCAAGAATACCAAGGTCTTATACAAAGAGACCTTATTCCGGTTATGGAGGCATTCAGCCCTGAAGTAATCATCGTATCCGCAGGGTTCGATGCCCATGTTGACGACGATATGTCAGACATTAGGCTTTCAACAGGAGGATATTCCAGGATAATGGAAAGGATTGTCGCCCTGGCCGAACTGTATTCAGACGGAAGGGTGATTTCCGTTCTTGAGGGCGGATACTGCATAGAGCGTCTTCCGGAATTGGGCTGCAACCATGTCAAAATTCTATTAGGTATATGAAAGGCCAGAGAGGTTTTGTTTTAAACACTTAATCCTTGGAGCGATCAAACATATAAAAACACCCCGATCCTTCGCTTATTCGAGTGATCGGAACCTTTTTACATGAATGCTTGCAAAACTATCGGAGGCCAGAATGTTTATCAGCAAAGTAATGACCAGAAACGTCGTCACCATTGACCGAAATGCTGATATCTCACAGGCACGGGAACTAATGGCCAAACATCGCTTTCGCCACCTTCCTGTAGTCGATGAGGGCAATCTACCCATCGGAATCGTCACGGATCGCGATATTAGAACCGCATCACCTTCTTCTCCCATGGATGATGAAGATCACCGGACGGAATGGGAACGCTTTTCAAAACTTAAAATAAACGATATCATGACAAAAAATCCTGTTACCATCTCCCCTTTGGATACCATTCAGGATGCGCTGCTCTTATTACACAAAAAACATTTCGGAGCACTTCCCGTTGTCGACGAACAGGGAAAGCTTATCGGTATTATCTCCATCCGGGATCTTTTGCGCGAATTTATCAATGTTCTGGGTTTGGAAGAACCCGGAACGCTATTATGTCTTATTGTAGAGGAAAAAATCGGCCAAATGAAAAAAATTGTTGATGCCATCTCCGAAGAGAAAATTTCATTCGGAAGTATATTGGTATCAAGATACTGGGAAGAAAATAAACGGGCTGTTTTTCCATATCTTTTAACCCAGAATATCGGCCCGCTGAAAACAAAATTAAAAAAGTTGGGGTTTACACTGCTCGATCCCATGGACTGGTAGATGGATCTTTCATCCAAAAATGATGGACAAAATACAAAGACTCAAAAACCGGAATGAATTTTCAGACAACCCTTACGAAGATCTATATATCTATTACCTGCATGGACGCTTGAAAGCGGACAATAAAATATTTGGAAGTGATTTTATCGGCAACTGGCAGGAAGACGATTTTTCTTTTCTTTTTTTTAACAAACCTTCTCCGAATGAAGTTTCAAAAATATTAAGTTCGAATCCCGGACTGTTCCTTCTTGATGAATTCCACATGACATATGATCAATGGCAGGGAGAGAAGATCGCCCCCTTAAAAATCGGTCGATTTCATATTGTTCCGCCCTGGCAAAGAAATCTGGAAAAAATGAGTTTATGTCATGAAGAACTTCTTATTATTCTTGATCCCGGTGTCGTATTCGGCAATGGATTACATGCGACAACGCAGGACTGTCTCAAAGCACTGGAAATCGCGTTCTTACGTGATCACATCGAGTCCGCTCTTGATCTCGGAACAGGAACGGGAATACTGGCTTTGGCTGCATCCCGACTCGGATGCAAAAATATACTTGCCGTTGACTTTAATTTTTTAGCCGTAAATACCGCCCTGCGAAATATACGCCTGAACGGTCTGGAAAACAGAATTCTTGTTGTTCAGGGGCGAGCTGAGGATTTTATTGACTCAACTTCGGACCTTGTGATAGCAAACATCCACTATGATGCCATGAAACTTCTAACCGCTTCACAGGGTTTTTTAAATAAAAAATGGTTCATCTTGTCCGGCCTTTTGCGCAGTCAGGCGAGAGATGTGCACTTCCATTTGCTTCAGAAAGGGGTAAAAATCATTAAAAATTGGGAATGTAACGGTGTCTGGCATACCTTTTTAGGAAAGAAGGATTAACGATGGTTATCAAATGTTGGGGGTCGCGGGGCTCCATCCCCGTTTCAGGAAAAGAGTACATTAAGTATGGCGGCGATACCACCTGTCTTGAAATCAGAACAAAAAGTGACGATATTATCATCGTTGACGCCGGTACCGGAATACGAAGGCTTGGCAACAGACTGATCGATGAAAACCGCTGCACATATAATCTTATTTTTACCCATGCCCACTGGGACCATTTAATGGGGTTCCCCTTTTTTAAGCCGCTTTACAGCAAAAAATCCAAATTCAGGATGTATAGGTGCCCGTTTCACAGCGAGTTCGTGGAAACCTTTCTTTCCAGGATCATGACTCCGCCGAGTTTTCCCGTCAGATATTCTGATATCAGTGCGAAGATTGAATATGTGGGAGCGTTTACCTCGGCATTCGAAATAGGCTCTGTAACCATAACACCGATCCCGATCAGCCATCCCAACAACGGAAGCGGATATAAATTTACCGAAGACGGCAAGTCATTTGTCTTTCTGACAGACAATGAACTCGGGTTTGTGCACCCCGGGGGCCTGACGTATAAAGACTACCTTGAATTTTCCAAAGATGCCGATCTATTAATCCATGACGCAGAATTTACTCGAGAAGAATATTCGTCTACCATTGAATGGGGGCACTCGGTATTTACGGAAACACTGAATCTGGCCATTGAAGCCGGAGTCAAACAGTTCGGGTTGTTTCATTTAAACCAGGAGCGAACCGATCAACAGGTTGATAAAATGGTGGAGGCCTGCAGGCAGATCATCTCTGACAACGGACACCAGCTCGACTGTTTTGCCGTCGGCTGGGACATGACGTTCACGCTATAATCCGGCGCATATCACGCGGTTTTAAACTTTTGACGCCAAAAAAATGGGGAGAAACGATGCTCCTGGCAGATCTCTATGAAGAAAAAATAAAAATTGAACCTTATATATCTCCCAACGACTGTCGGGCCTGCGGATTTCACAGTCGGGAAGAGTTTCTGGACAAACTCCGATCCGGAAAACTCAGACCCTCACATTGCAAGATGGCAAGGATGCGTTTTCTTTCCCTGCTCTGGGCGGCCAGACCGGATGAGATCCTGCCCGAAGTAGAGGTTTTACAGCTTCCGGCCCCGGGTCCCACCGGCCTCTTTCCCATCAACCAGCCCGGAATAAATTCACCAATCCTTGTGTCAGGCAACTCAAGGATAACCGGCGAGGTGCTCACGGCAGTACTTTCCACCACATTAAGTCCTTTCTGGTATTTGGTAGTGGACACAGACGGGCATACTGTGGACATGGCGATTGTTTATAATGTTATGACCGCCGAGCGAGTAATGCAGGGAATCAGCCGTGAAAATGTGGACCAAATTGCTCCTGAGTCAACACTCTTTTTGCCCGGATTTGCAGCAGAGATTCAAGAGAACCTGGCCGGACAAAGCGGTCGGCCTGTCAAGGTCGGCCCGGTATGCGCTGCGGAACTTCCGCTGTTTTTCGGCAAGGGAAACTGGAAGGTTGCCTGAAAGGTTATCTGACCTCCAGACAATACATGTTTTCTTTTTTGTAAAATAATTGATTTATGTAGTAATTCTCCGAAGGATTAAGGTCCAAAACAACCCGCAATTTTTTGGCGTCATGATGCAGAAATGTTCGGATCTGCCGGATCAAATTCCCGTTAACCGGAGTTCTGGCCTCTCCGCTCCAGGAGGAAACAGGCTGAATATCAATTACAATCCTTGGCTTATCGCCTTCAAGGGTCAGGATCTCGGGAACGAAAAAATTGTTTGCAGCAATAAAAACCGTTTCCCGATTCTTTTCAGATTCAAATTTAATGCTTTTGACAATGATCCCGTCTTGCGACAAGGTCCCCATCGCAGGTGCCTGCGTGGTTTCATGGACATCTCGGGCCGCTGCATTTATTTTTCTTTGTTCCTCCGGCCTTGACCCGGAAGGCATTTTCTGAGTAATTTTGCCGGGCATTGCCAATGGTTTCCACATTTCTGATACGATTTCCCATCTCCCGTTCGAATTAACCAGGGTCAGTGTTTTTTCCCCGACATCCGAAATTTTCGGATCTTGATATCGTTGAAGGAATATTGCGGTGGCATATTCCGCTTCAATAAAAACACACAAATCGGATATGTCCACCCGGATATCACCGGGCATTTTAAAAAGCTTTTCGCTCTTTTGCTTCCACCCCTGGTAATCGAGCCCGTCGGAACGGAAATCCTGGCTATAGAAAGACATGTAACTGTCTATATCACGGCTTTGCCAAGACTTGGACCAGGCATATACGTTCGCACGAACATCATCGATTTTTCCGGCTGAAGCGATCCCCGCCAGACTGATTAAAACCATGCACAGGATTTGCGATGCTATCGATCTCACGTTCAATATCTGGTTAATTCCCTGAATTTTTAATAGATCTTCAATTCCCTTTTTACGCTGTAAAGCTATCACACTATGTCGAGACGACCATTACCTCAAACCCTTTGGGAAAATAGCGTTGGCGATCGCCTTTTCAATCTTAGAGTTTGGCTCCCAGGTGTAACGATCATAAAATCTTTTTAGAGCAAAACGATCTTCGGCATGGATCACATTTGGGAAAACAGGATCTGAGCACGATGGACTCAACATCTGAAATCCAAGTTCCATTTCTTTTTCCAAGTCACCGAAATCGATTCTACCGTTGGGATCGAAAGAAAGAATGGAGTATTGAATCGAAATGATTTCAACAGGCATTCGTTTGATGAATTTCAAGATTATAAAAACATATCGAACCCGCTTCCCGGCATACTCTTGAAAATAAACGTCTGTATCTCCCCCGAGCAATCGGTCGTACTTTGCAACCGGAATACGTCTGAGTGTTTCATCCTCATTAACTAAAAATATGCGAATACCTTCACCCATAGCCGCAGCCAAAATTTCAACCTTTTTCAGTCGAGTTACTAATGAGGCCATAATTAAATAGACATGATGTTTACGCCGGAGATCACCGCATTTCAGACCGCGAAAAACTCACGAATAAGAGCGTGTAATGCCGAACA
>Ga0210104_1000004_pt1 | contig 28118 bp, 30 predicted proteins | sample RushSE_TuleA_D2_FD_185567 | JGI IMG/M metagenome (GOLD analysis project Ga0210104, IMG submission 185567) | Wetland microbial communities from San Francisco Bay, California, USA, that impact long-term carbon sequestration - RushSE_TuleA_D2 (SPAdes) | ecosystem: Environmental > Aquatic > Marine >...
AGAAAGCAGCGTAAAATTACTATCACCATAGCGGGCAGGCATCCCCGGTGTCAAGTTCATTCGCCAAGCGTCCGGAGGGCGGTTTCACCATGGCTCAATGGTCATATGGCGTTGCGCGGGCGGCTGCCATCGGAACCTTGGCCAACAGGTCGAACGCCGGCTTTACTTGGAACCGGATTTGCGATAAACAGACGTTACGCCTTTGAGAGGAGAGTCATCCATGGCCGAGCCCAACGAACCGGTGGAGGTGGTGTGCCCCGACTGCCGGCGGACGCAAATCGTCTACATTCCCAAGGAGGAGATCCCGAAGTGCCCGGAGTGCGAGAGGCGGATGGTGCTCCGCGAGCTGCTGCGGGAAGGAAAGTCCTATTGAGGTGCCACCGGCGCCCTTCGCGTCGCACGCGGTTCACTTATCACCCAAAGGAGGTATCAAGATGAGGAAACAAATCGGTATGGCCCTGATGGCGGTCACGGTATTTACGATGCTGGCGGCAGGAGCTGCGTTCGGCGACGACATCGAGCTGGCCAAAAAATCGACCATCGAGGAGATCCTTAAAAACGGTGAACTGCGGGTCGGTTTCGAATCCGGTTACATGCCCTTCGAGATGACCGACAAAACCGGAGCGTTTATCGGGTTCGACATCGACATGGCCAAGGAAATGGCCAAGGCGATGAACGTCAAATTCGTTCCGGTCAACACCGCCTGGGACGGCATCATTCCGGCGCTGCTCACCAAGAAGTTCGACATCATCATGAGCGGCATGACCGTCACCCAGGAAAGAAACCTGAAGATCAACTTCGCCGACCCTTACATCATCGTCGGCCAGACCGTCATCATCAACAAAAAGCACCAGGGCAAAGTGAAGTCCTATAAAGATCTCAACGACCCCAAGTACGTCGTCACCTCGAAGCTCGGAACCACCGGTGAGCAATCGGTCAAACGACTGATCCCCAAGGCTCAGTACAAGTCTTTCGAGGAGGAAGTAACGGCCGCCATGGAGGTCGCAGGCGGCAAAGCGGACGCCTTTGTCTACGACCTGCCCTTTTGCGTGGTCTTCATGGCCCAGCAGGGCGCCACCGGCCAGCTGGTGTTCCTGGACAAGCCCTTCACGTATGAGCCGCTGGCCTGGGCCGTGCGCAAGGGCGACCCCGATTTCCTGAACTGGCTCAACAATTTCCTGGCCCAGGTCAAGAACGACGGCCGCTACGACCGCATCTACGAAAAGTGGATCAAGTCAACGGAGTGGATCAAGGACGTCAAGAAGTAGCCCCCGGCCGAACGCTGCAAGCATAAAGGGCGCAATCGAAACGATGAGCATGCAACGGTCCCCTCTGAGGCGAAAACGCGGCCGATCCTACTACGTGGGCGCGGCGGCGTTTTTCGCGCTGCTGTTCGGCCTGTCAGCAGCGCTTTACATCGCCACCGTCAAAGTGGACTACGTCTGGCGCTGGAACCGCGTCCCCCAGTACTTTTTCTACAAGGCGCAGCTCGACATCCGCGCCGACATGGAAGGCGAGATCGCGAACATCGGCAGCGAGGGGGACGCCCGAAGGGTCCTGCTGAAGGGCGCCGACGGCCAGCGCGCCTATGAGGTGCCGGCGAAAGGCCTGAGAGTGGCGAAGGGGGATCTCATTTCCGCCGGCGACATCCTGGGAGTGAAAGAGCAGTGGAAAGCCGGTCTGCTGATGCAGGGCCTGGCTCTCACCATCGAGGTCAGCTTCATCGCCACGGTGTTCGGCGTGCTCATCGGACTTTTTGCCGGCATCGCCCGGGTTTCCGCCAACCCCTTCTTCCGGTGGACCGCCCTCACCTATGTGGAAATCATCCGGGGCTCGCCGCTGCTGGTGCAGATCTTCATCTGGTACTTCGTCCTGGGAACGCTCATTAACTCCATCCTGGCCCGCTTTGACATCGACCAGATTTCGCCCCTCTGGTACGGCGTGGCCTCCATGGCCACCTTTGCCGGCGCTTACGTCGCGGAAATCGTGCGCGCCGGCATCCAGTCCATCCACCGCGGCCAGAACGAGGCCGCACGTTCGCTGGGCATGAGCTACGCTCAGGCGATGGTCCATGTCATTTTGCCCCAGGCGATCCGCCGCATCCTGCCCCCCCTGGCCGGAGAGTTCATCAGCCTGATCAAGGACTCCTCGCTGCTCGGCATCATCGCCATCCGGGAGCTCACCAAGGCCACCCGCGAGGTGGTCACGACGAGCCTGCAGGCCTTTGAACTGTGGTTCGTCTGCGCCCTGCTCTATCTGATTCTGACCTTCACGCTGTCCATGTGCGTAAAATACCTGGAGAGGAGAATGGTCGCGTGATCGAGGTCCGCCATCTCTGCAAGACCTTCTGGCTGCCGCACGAGGTGAAGGCTCTGGTGGACGTGTCGGTGTCGATTTCCGCCGGCGAGGTCGTGGTGGTGATCGGCCCCTCGGGCTCCGGCAAGAGCACCCTGCTGCGCTGCCTCAACCGCCTGGAGACGGCCGAGTCCGGCCAGATCCTCATCGAAGGCGTCGACGTGCTCGACCCCAAGACCGACATCAACCGGGTGCGGGCCGAAGTCGGCATGGTGTTTCAGTCCTTCAACCTCTTCCCGCATAAGAACGTTTTTCAGAACATCACGCTGGCCCAGCGCGTGGTGCGCAAACGATCCGCGGCAGCAGCGCGGGAGAAAGCCGATACCCTGCTGCAAAAGGTGGGAATCAGCGAAAAGGCCAACGCCTACCCTGACCAGCTCTCCGGCGGCCAGCAGCAGCGGGTCGCCATCGCGCGCGCCCTTGCCATGGACCCCAAGGTCATGCTCTTCGATGAACCCACCTCCGCCCTGGACCCGGAGATGATCGGCGAAGTCCTGGACGTGATGAAAACCCTGGCCAAAGAAGGCATGACCATGGTGGTGGTCACCCACGAAATGGGCTTTGCCAGGGAGGTGGCCGATCGGGTGGTTTTCATGGATGCCGGGGCGGTCGTCGAAACCGGGACGCCGGAGCATTTTTTCTCCAACCCCACGCACGACCGGACAAAGCTGTTCCTGAGCCAGATATTGAAATAGGGTTCAAGGGCCGGGCGCCGATAACCCACCCAAATGATTCGGAAGTGCGGTATACCCCACATCTTGTAGGGCTTGGCCCAAAACCATACCTTCAGTTGTGTTTTTTCTTTACATCGGATTCCCACCCTGCTATTATTAAAACCATTGATCGACCGACAATTTCGAAGTTCCATCTGACTGAACAGGGAGGAGATCCACGCCCATGAAGCTTAAGAGACTCGAGATCACCGGCTTCAAATCGTTCTATGAAAAGGCCAGCATCGAGTTTCCGGCCGGCATAACGGCTGTCGTTGGGCCCAACGGCTGCGGCAAAAGCAACGTGATCGACGCCATCCGCTGGGTGATGGGCGAGCAGAGCGTCAAGCAGTTGCGCGGCAAATCGATGGAGGACGTGATTTTTTCCGGCACCAACGGCAAGCCCCCTTTGGGGATGGCCGAGGTCTCGCTGACCCTCTCTAACGACAACGGCAGCGCGCCGGAGGCACTCAGGGACTTCACGGAAATCAACTTCACCCGCCGGCTCTACCGCTCCGGGGAAAGCACCTACCTGCTGAACAAACAACCCTGCCGCCTAAAGGACATCCACAACATCTTTCTCGGCAGCGGCCTCGGCTCGCGCTCGTATTCGATCATCCAGCAGGGCAACATCGGCGTCATCACGGAAGCCGGCCCTGAGGAGCGCCGTTATTTCGTCGAGGAGGCCGCCGGGGTCACCCGGTACAAGCAGCACAAGGCCGAAGCGCTGCGCAAGATCGACCAGACGCACCAGAACCTGCTGCGGGTGGCCGACATCATCGTCGAAATCAAGCGCCAGATGGACAGCCTCAAGCGGCAGGCGCGCAAAGCGGAGCTCTTCAACAAATACCAGGCGCGGGCCAAGGAGCTGGATGTCCGCCTGGGGCTGCATCATTTCGAGGACTTCACCCGGCAGATCGACGCCACCGAAGCGCTCCTGCAGCAGCTGCGGGACGCCGACCTCGAGCAGTCCGCCGAGTTGAAGAAACTCGACGCCGCCGTGGAGGACATCAAGCTCGAACGCTGGCAGAAAAACCAGGCGATCGGCGAACAAAAGACCCGGAAATTCGAGATCCAGCGCACCATCGACCGCGTCGAAAACGACCTGAAACACCTGCGCGGGGAGATCGAACGCCTGGCCCGGGAGACCGGCGAGCTTCAAAACGCACGCCAGGGACTGGACGAGAAAAACCAGGGCATGCTCGCCGAAATCGCGCAAGGGGAGACCGAGAGCTCGCGGCTGCAAGAGGACATCGCCCGGATCCGGACGTTGCTCGAACAGGAGCGCTCCACCCAGGAGCAGCTCACCGCCGCCCTGGGCGAGATGAGCCAAAAGCTGGAAGCCGCCAAGTCGCACCTGCTGGACCTCATGAGCCGAGAGTCCCAGTACCGCAACGTCCATCAGAACGCGTCCACCAACCGCGAAAGCCTGAAGCGCAGACTCAAGCGCACGGACGAGGAAGAAGCCCAGACCCGCAAGAAAATCGACGACGCCCAGGAGCGTGAGGGCCGCGCCCAGGGCCGCCTCGCGACCGTCAAGGCGGATATCGAGACGCTGGGCGGGCGGATCGCCGACACCCGCGGCCGCCTCGATCAAAAATCCAGGGCGCTGGGGGCCCTCGTCAAGCAGGTCCAGAGCCTGGAGCTCGAGCGCAGCACGGTCCGGTCGAAGTATTCCACTCTGAAGAAAATGGAAGACAACTTCGACTGGTACAAGGACGGCGTCAAGGCGGTGATGAAGCACGCGAAACCGACGGCCGCCGCCGGGGGGGAGGAGCCGGCCCAGGGCGACCGCGTGCTGGAAGGCGTGGTCAGCCTGGTGGCCGACGTCATCGAACCGGAGGACTCCGCCGCCCATGCCGTTGAAGCGGCCCTGGGAGAATCCCTGCAGTACATCATCGTCGAAAGCCAGCAGGCGGGATTGACGGCGATCGAATACCTCCAGCGCCGGAGCGCCGGCCGCAGCGGTTTCATTCCGGTCTCCGCCCTGCACGACACCTCGGCGGGCGTCGGCGAACGGCCCGACCCCTCGCGGCTGCTGCTGCAGCACGTCACCGTCAAACCGGGGTTCGAGGGGATCGCCCAGGCCCTGCTCGGCAACGTGGTGCTGACCGAAACGCTCGAAGAAGCGGTCTCCCTGTTCAACCACAACGGCAGGATCCAGACCATCGTCACCCGCAACGGCGACGTCATCTCTCCCAAGGGGTTTCTGATCGGCGGCAGCCGGGAGGGGGCCAGCGGAATCCTGGTCAAAAAGCAGGAGCTGAGGGAGCTGGAGCGCCAAGGCCGGAACCTTGAGCAAAAGCTGGAGAAGACCCGCCTCGAGCTGAAGTCCATGGAGGCCGAGGTCCGCAACCTGGATGTGGAGCTGCAGCAGCTGATCGAGCAGAAAAACCAGGCACGCGACAACGAGATCGAGGCTGAAAAAGCGCTTTACAAGGCATCGGAAGACCTCAAGGGCCTCCGGCGGCAGATGGAGATCATTCAGCTCGAGCAGGAGCAGCTGATGGGGGAGGCCAGCGATCTCGATGATGAAATCGGCAGGACCGATCGGGCGCTGGCGGCCATCACGTCGGACATCGAGGCGGCCCAGATCGCCGTAGCCGAAGCCTCCAACCGGATCGCGGATCTCACGGCCCAGCTGCAGGAATTCAACCAGAAGGTCGTCAACTTCAAGATGGAGATGACGGCCCTCAACGCCAGGCTGGAGAACAGCACCAACAGCTTGAGACGGCTGCGGGAATTCCAGGCCGACGGGGTCCGACGGCTGGAGCAGCTGACGGTCGAAATCGGCCAGAAAACCGAAAAAACGGAAGCCTGCAAACAGAAAACCCAGGACCTCGAGCAGTCGCTCGCCCAGATGTACCGGCAGATCTCGGACCTTGACCGTGAGATCGAACGCAACGAGGTGGACTACGCCGCCATCGATGCCAAGCTCAAGGAAAGCGACGAGAAGATATCCGAGATCAAGGACCAGCGCGAAAAAACCCTCGAGCAATTCCGCCTGCTCGAGCTCGAGCAGACCCAGCGCAAGCTCAAGCGCGAGCACGTCGCCAGCCAGCTCGAGGACCGCTACCAGACCCCGCTGGCCGAGCTCAGGTCGCAGCTGGCGCCGGCGGCGGAGCCCGCTGCCTCCGAACCCGGACCGACGCCGGAGGAGATGGAGGCCGAACTCGGCCGCTACCGCACCAAGATGGCCCGGATCGGCGATGTCAACCTGGGCGCCATCAAGGAATACCAGCAGCTCAAGGAGCGCCATGAGTTCCTCCAGGCGCAGAAGGAGGACCTGGAGAAGGCCATTGAGGATCTGCAGAAAGTGATCCGCAAGATCAACACGGTCTCCCAGGAGCGCTTCATGCAGACCTTCCTCGCCATCAACGAAAAGCTGGCCGAGGTGTTCCCGCGCCTGTTCAACGGCGGCACTGCGGAGCTGGTTCTCACGGACCCCGACAAGCCGCTCGAGACGGGGGTCGAGTACATGATTCATCCGCCCGGCAAGAAGCTCACCCGCATGAGCCTGCTCTCCGGCGGCGAAAAGGCCATGGCCGCCATCGCCTTCATCTTCGCGATCTTCCTGATCCGGCCGACCTCTTTCTGCCTGCTCGACGAGATCGACGCGCCGCTGGACGAGTCCAACGTCTTCCGGTTCAACGACCTCCTGCAGCACATCGGCGAAAAATCCCAGATCATCATGATCACCCACAACAAGCGCTCGATGGAGTTCGCGGACATGCTCTTCGGCATCACGATGGAGCAAAAAGGCGTGTCCACGGTGGTGTCCGTCAACCTCAAGCGTCCTGAAGCACAGGCCGCCTAACCGTCCGTCCGGGCGCCGAGGCGCCCGGGCCGCTCACGACAGGGGACTTCAGGGCAGTGGCCTGGTTCAAACGAAAAAGCAACCCGCCGCCGGAGCCGGTCCCGCCGTTGGAGGCAAACCCGAAGCCGGGGCCGGACTCACCGGCGCAGGAGAGCCGCAGTGGCGTTTTCGCACGGCTGAAGCAACGCCTGACCAAGACGCGCCGGAGCTTCGCCGATGGCGTCGGCCGCATCCTCACGGGCAAGCGCAAGATCGACGCCGAGGTCCTCGATCAGATCGAAGAGCTGCTGATCACGTCCGATGTCGGTGTGCAGACCGCCACGGAACTGATCGAACGCATTTCCACCGCCCAGGCGGTCGATGCGGATGACCTGCAGGGGCTGCTGCGCGCCGAAATCCTCTCCATCCTGACCCGGCAGGCGCACGCCGCGCCGGCCGTCACCGCAGCGCCCCACGTCATCATGGTCGTCGGGGTCAACGGCGTCGGCAAGACCACCACCATCGGGAAGCTCGCCGCTCGGTATACCGCAGCCGGCAAAACCGTCCTGATCGCAGCCGCCGACACCTTCCGCGCCGCAGCGGTCGATCAGCTGGCTATCTGGGCCGAGCGGGCCGGCGCCGGACTCGTGCGCCACAAGGACGGGACCGACCCGGCCGCCGTGGCCTACGACGCGGTGGAAGCGGCGGTCTCCCGCGGCATCGATGTCGTGATCGTCGACACCGCCGGCCGCCTGCACACCAAAATCAACCTGATGGAGGAGATCAAGAAGGTCAAGCGCTCCATCGCCAAACGGCTGCCCGAAGCACCGCACGAAGTTCTTCTGGTCCTCGATGCCACCACCGGTCAGAACGCCGTTTCCCAGACCCGCATGTTCAACGAGGCGCTCACCGTCACGGGCCTGGCGCTCACCAAGCTGGATGGAACGGCCAAGGGCGGGATCGTCATCGCCATCTGCCAGGCCTTCAACATCCCGCTGCGCTACATCGGCATCGGCGAGGCCATCGAGGACTTGCAGGACTTTGACCCCGAGCAGTTCGTGAACGCGCTCTTTGATGGGATTGACGCGACGGAACCTGCGTGAAAGCCCGTCCGGAGCGGCCTCGCAAGGAGCCGACCGGGTGCAGAATTGTATTGACACGCTCTGCGTCTTTCTGTAATGACCTTCAAACATCAACCGTTTTCACACGGTCGTTCATAGCACCATGAACTTCACACCAAAAGGGAGAAGACCATGACCAAAGCGGAATTGATCGACAAAGTGGCGAAGGATGCCGGTATTTCCAAGGTGGCCGCGACCGCGGCCCTGCAATCCTTCATGAGCAACGTGACCAAGGCCCTCAAGAAGCCGGAGGGGAAGGTGACGCTCGTTGGATTCGGCACCTTCAGCAAGTCCAGACGCAAGGCCCGCAAAGGCCGCAACCCGCAGACCGGGGCCGCCATCAAGATCAAAGCCTCCACAGTGGTGCGGTTCAAGGCCGGCAAGGCGCTGAAAGACGCCGTCTGATACCGAAAAAACAAAAAGCGGGTTGACGCTGGTGCGTGAACCCGCTTTTTGTTTTTATTAGAAGGTTATTATAAACTGCGTGAACTCTCCCGTGTAAGGCTCCCACTCGAGCTTCACGTCATCCACCCGCGCCAGCGCGGAGCCTTTCCGGCACCAGGCCAGCATTTCCTCCACACGCTGCTTTTCGCCTTCAATCACCGCCTCCACCGACCCGTCGCGGCGGTTGCGGACCCAGCCGAAGACCCCGATGCGTTGGGCGGCCCGGCGGGTGTCGGCCCGGAACGCGACCCCCTGCACCCGCCCGGCAATGATCACGTGCGCCCTGACATTCTCACCCATGGTCCACCTCACCGACTGGCCGGCTGTTATAGTGGTTGTCAAAATAACGTTCCGATTGTCGGACGTTATTTTGTTACAACCACGTATGCCGCCGTCCTCTTTTTCGGAACATTATTATGACAAGCGGTTTAATCCATCCAGAAAATCCTGTAGATCCTGTCTAATCCATTTTTTTAGAGCCGCCTCTTTTGGTAAATGTTTCATTTGCCGCCGATCAGCTCCAGCCATTGCTGTTCGGTCAGCACGGTCAGGCCCAGCTCTCTCGCCTTCTTCTCCTTGGACCCCGCGCCCGGCCCCATGATCACGTAATCCGTCTTCTTGGACACCGACCCCGCCACGTTGGCGCCCAGCGCCTCGGCCTGCGCCTTGGCCTCGCTGCGGCTCATGGACTCCAGGCTACCGGTGAAGACCACTGTCTTGCCGGCGACGGGGGAAACGGCAGGCGGCCGATCGAAGTCCGTCACCGTGACCAGCGGTGCTCGGCCCGCACGCGCCATGGTCAGGGAATCGAGGACCTCGCGGTTGTGGGGCTCCGCAAAAAAACCCAGCATATCCTCCACCATGCCGGCGCCGATCCCGTTGATCGACAGTAGGTCGGCGTGTTCTTCGAAGGTGCGGTTCTGCGCCGCCTGCATGCTCTCGCGCCAGCGCGCCAGCGACAGATAGTGCTTTGCCAACAGTCGGGCGGTCGCCTCACCGACTTGACGGATACCGAGCGCATAAATAAAACGGTCGAGCGGAATGGTGCGGGCGCGCTCGATGGCGTCGAACAGCTTGCGCGCCGACTTGTCCCCCCATCCCTCCCATTCGCGCAGCGGTGGGACCCCCTGCCCGTCGCGCGCTTCCAGGGTGAAGATGTCCGCCGGGGCCCGGATCAGTCCTTTGCCGTAAAAAAGCTCGATGTTCTTCTCGCCCAGGCCTTCTATATCGAAAGCGTCGCGGGAAGCGAAGTGCTTCAGCCGCTCCACAGCCTGGGCCGCGCAGATCAACCCGCCGGAGCAAAACGTGTCCGCCTGCCCGTCCTCCCGGACCAACCGGCTGCCGCACACCGGGCACTGTAAAGGAAATTTATAGGGACGGCTGCCGGGTGACCGCCGGGCGACGATCGCCTCAACCACCTGCGGGATGACATCGCCCGCTCGCTGAATCACCACGGTGTCGCCGACCCGAATATCCTTGCGTTCGATTTCGTCGGCGTTGTGCAGCGTGGCTCGTTTCACCAGCACGCCGCCGACGCTGATCGGCGTTAAATGCGCCACCGGCGTTATTTTCCCGGTGCGCCCCACCTGGCATTGAATGTCTTCCACCACGGTCGCGGCACGCTCCGGCGGAAATTTCCAGGCCACCGCCCACCGCGGCGAGCGGCTGACGAAGCCGAGTCGGCCCTGCCAGTCCAGTCGGTTTACCTTGAGCACGACGCCGTCGATGCTGAAGCCTAAGCCGGAGCGCTTCTGCTCCATTTCTTCGTGGAAGCGTATCAGCCCGCCCAAATCCGCATTCAAAGCCTCGACCACCGTTGAGGGCTCGTTCGGGCGAAACCCCCAGCCGTGGATCTTGCGCAGCGCTTCCGACTGCGTCTTTGCAAACGGCTGCGAAACGTCGCCCCAGCCATGTGCGGCAAACCGCAGCGGACGCTCAGCGGTGACGGCAGGATCCAGCTGGCGCAGGCTGCCGGCGGCGGCGTTCCTGGGGTTGGCAAAGACCTTGCCGCCGGATGCTTCCTGCTGTGCGTTGAACGCCAGGAATTCCGAATCGGTCATGTAGACCTCGCCGCGCACCTCCAGCACGTCGGGCCAGCCCCTCCCCTTGAGCGCAGCCGGGATATCCCGGATCATCCGGACATTGGCGGTCACGTCCTCGCCTTCCACGCCGTTACCGCGTGTGGCCGCGCCAGCGAGCGTTCCGTGCTCGTAGCGCAAGGCGCAGGAAACCCCGTCGATCTTGGGCTCGCAGTCGATCTCGATGGCCACTTCCGGGGCTTTCAGCTCGCGCAGGAAGTTGCGTATGCTCTCCAGCCAGTCGGCGATGTCCTCGCGCGAGAAGGCGTTGCCGAGCGACAGCATGGGAACGCTGTGACGCACTTTTTTAAAGCCGGCGGCCGGGGCGGCGCCCAGCTTTCGGGAAGGGCTTTCCGGCAGAACAAGCTCCGGGAAACGCGCTTCGATGGCTTCATTGCGCTGCCGCAGCGCGTCGTACTCGGCATCGGTGATTTCCGGCTGGTCCTGTTCATGGTAGAGCCGATCGTGGTGGGCAATGAGCCCGGCCAACTCCTTCAACTCCGAAAGCGCGTCAGCCTCGGTCAATTGGTCCGGGGACACGTCAAAAAGAGCGGTGCGATGTCGTGCCATGCGTTGACCTGCCATCGTCCTGAAGATCGGATGCCGGCGCCGCGGGTGGCCATGATGCGGGCTCCGTGGCACAGGGCGATAGTGGTTGTCAAAATAACGTTCCAATTGGCGGGCGTTATTTTGTTACAACCGCTGATGCCGCTTCCTTTTTTCGGAACATTTTTATGACATGCGATATAAACTATAAAGTAGTTTGGGGGGGCAGTGCAATACATGACCGCATGGGAGTGCATTTTCGGATGACTATCGCGCTGTTTTAGTGTATCCGTCGTGCAGATGGATGATTTTATCGGGAGGAGAAAGGTCCGGGATCGGCCGGTGTTCGCTTAACCCAATGGGAGGCAAGACCGATGGCGAAGCGTTGGGCGCAAAAGATAGATTCCTTGAGCGAGTCGATGACGGTTGCCGTCTCCGACCGGGCGCGCGAGCTGCAGCAAAAGGGAGTCAAGGTGGTCAACCTGGGGGGTGGTGATCCTGATTTCGACACGCCGCCGCACATTGTCGAGGCCGCTGTCGACGCGATCAAAAAAGGCCTCACCCACTACGTCGCCAGCAAGGGGATCCCCGCGCTTCGCAAGGCCATCACGGACAAGTTCCAGCGCGACAACCGCGTGGCGTATGACCCCGACACCGAGATCATCGTCACCGCCAGCGGGAAGCTCGCGCTCTATATCGCCCTCGCATCCATGCTGGAGCCGGGAGACGAAGTCCTGTATTTCGACCCTGCGTGGGTGAGCTACGAACCCATGATTCGGATGCTGGACGGGGTACCGGTGGACGTCCCCCTGCACCCTGAGGACAACTTCATATTGGATGGCGATGTGCTGAAGAGCCGGATCTCGCCGCGGACCAAGGCCATGATCCTTAATTCACCGAACAACCCGACCGGCCGCGTCCTGACTCCGGAAGAGCTCGACATCGTCGCCCGCTCAGCCCAGGAGCATGGCTTCTGGGTGCTGAGCGACGAGATCTACGAGCATATCATCTATGACCAGCGGCGGCACATCAGCCTCGCCTCGCTGCCGGGGATGCGGGGTCTCACCGTGACCCTCAACGGCATGTCCAAGGCATACGCCATGACCGGGTGGCGCCTGGGCTACCTTGGGGCCCCTGCCCCTCTGTGCGAGCAGATCCTCAAGGTCCAGCAGCACGTCGTCACCTGTGCGCCCTCCTTCGTCCAGGCGGCCGGCGTGGCCGCACTACAGGGCCCTCAGGGCTGCGTGGTCGAAATGACGGCGGAGTACGACCGCCGGCGCCGGTTCATGACGGACGCCCTCAACTCAATTCCCGGCGTCCATTGCCCGCTGCCGGAGGGGGCGTTCTATCTTTTTCCTGAAGTCAGCTTCCAAGGGTTGGACTCGAATGCCCTGGCCGAATTCATGATTGAGAAGGCGCACGTGGCCGTGACCCCCGGTTCGGCGTTCGGCCGCGCGGGAGCGCGGAACATAAGGCTCACTTTCGCCACTTCCATGGCGAACCTGCGCCAAGCCGCCGAGCAGATGAAAACAGCGATGGAATGAAAGCGGTCTAAACCACCCGCCTGCCTGCCGCAAAACTGGATTATTTTCTTATTCCGCGGGTGGCGCCTGTTTACTGCTTTTTGAAGACTTTGCTTTCTTGGGGGCCGGTTTTGCCGGAGCCGCTGTCTCCTTCTGCTTTGTTTTTTCCCACTGCCGACGCGCTTGGATACGTCCCTGGAACTCAACGGATGTTTGAGCCTCTTCACCATTTTTCCATCGAATCAGCATTTCATCCTTTTCCATGGACATGACCTCGAAGGGCCCTTTTTCATTTTCGTACTTCTCGCCGACCACAAATTCGAATTCAGCGGATGGATTCATTTTCCCTCCATTTGCTCCATGGTTGCCTAGCGATGACCTGAGGCACAAACCGGTTTTTTTGGTTTTGCCTGCAGTCATTTTTGACGGATACGGCTTGACGGTTCTATGCCTCCGCAAAAGCAGAGAGGCCCTTTTTCATCATGTCCTTATCGTCAAAAAACAACTCGATCTTACCATCGTTGGGCGAAGCGTATAATTTTACCACGGCTTCAGCGATTTTGGCCGCATATTGATGGTTGGGGAAAAAGTTGACAGTCCGCAAGGTGGTTACCAAATCACCGATCCCGACGGAAATCGAATCGGCAATGGTTGCATTATCGTAAGTCTCCTCACAAAGCAGGCAGAAGCTTTTATCTTCAAGCATCGAAGATTCGATAATGTTCATGTGTTTGTCGATAACCGCGAACTCCCTGATGTTCAGGTGTGTCCCCGACCCGTCCAGGTATATTTGAAATTTTTGGCGCATGCGTTCCTCCTTTTTCCGCAAGGAATGAACCATCGTTTAGACATATTTTATCCCCAGGCCGTATGACCAAGGGGAGCCGACCCCGCACAACAACCTGCGCCATTGGATCACGGCCGGGCAAGCGCAAGGTCCGGCACCACGTTCTCGGCCAGCAAAAAGTATGTGGAAAGTTGATCCGGGCCGGGGTGCATAATTGGATTCAAGATACATTCCGTCCCTGCAACCTTTGTGCATGGATGCCGGATATTGATACCCGGTTCGATCGTCTTTTATCGTGACGGGGGAACCTTGCTTGATGCACATGGTACGTCTTTTTTCATTCAATGGCCCCATTTGCGGTGGCCTGTTCCTTTCCCGGTCAACCCCGGGAACGAATACTTCGCCGTATTCGTCTGATGAATTTCCCGCTGGAGAAACGGCAGGACAAGTACCATGCGGCCTGATAGGTCGGATGACTAACCCTTCCACGCCTCATTGCCTTTGTTCATGCTGACGGTGATGATGTTGCCTTGGAAGTGGCCGCCGTTAAATTGCCTTACAGCTCGTTGAATGCCATCTTCGGTTTCCATTTCGATCAGGGCGATTCCCCTGCTCTGCCTGGAATATCTGCCCCTGACGATCGCAACCGAGGTGACTTTTCCGGCCGTAGAGAAATGGTGATCCAGTTCAGCCTCGTTGGTTTCGTTGGATAAGTTGCTGATGTAGAGTTTTGTTTTCACGTGTGACCTTTAAAAAAATGCCCTCACCGGATTTTAATTAGACTCCTCGCGTGCGCGTATGGAGGTGTCGAGGAGAACCAAAACCCGATGCAGAAGTGGAGAGGACGGGGCACCCCCCGCGATGATAAAGGGGGTGCCGATATCAGAGTGGAAATTTAGACCGTCTGTACGTTGGCTGCAGACTTGCCCTTCGGCCCGTCCTGAACATCAAAGCTGACTACTTGACCTTCTTGCAGGCTTTTGAAGCCGCTATTCTGGATAGCGCTGAAATGAACGAACACATCGCCCCCGGTTTCGGCTTCGATAAAGCCGAAGCCTTTGGCCTCGTTGAACCATTTGACTTTTCCTTGCATCGTCGCTTTCATCCTCCTTTCCTAGATTTTTTAAGGGAGGATTTTTACGACGGCATAAAAAAACCACCGCACTTTGAAGGGTGTGGTGGTTAAGCCCTACACTGCAAAATGTTTTTCAATCCAACCTTGGCGGCAATCGATTCCCGCAGGGGATTTCTCGATGCCGTACTATCAACAAGATAGGCTCGTTGTGTTTAGATGTCAACACAATTAGTTGCCGCCATGGGAAATTGGTGGCTGGATGCAGATCAATTGTGCTGTTGCTGGAAAATTTTTAGCATGTCCGGATCGCGGCAGCCTGCCTTCGCAAAAGGCTACGACGGCCATGAGATGTCGGTCCCTAAAGAAGGATCAACTGATGAGAATGCCAGCCGGTTCGGACATCACCGACGGTCGGCCGGGGTTATTTCCCCAGAGCCTTGCGGATGTCCTCCTCGTGAAGGCGGACATGTTCATACGCCCAGCGGATGAAGCGGTCGAGCCGGCCGTGACCGTGGAAGGCGTGCAAGCCCTCGCGGTCGAGGTCTTCCTCTTTCATCTCACGGACGATGCGAATGGTCTCTTCTCGCACGGCCTTGAACCGTTCGATCAGCTCATCGAGCGTGAGGCCGTCGTATTTCCGGGTCTGGGAAAGGTTGTAACGCTCGAAATCGAAATCCGGCGGCGCACCCGGGCCGCCGGCCAGGAGGTTCGTGAAGAGCCGGTGCATCGACCGCTCGATGGCGGCGAAGTGCCCCAGGACCTGCTGCACCGTCCACTGCGCCCCGTCCTGGTAAACCTGCGCCCGAAGCTCATCCGGGCTCAGCGATTCGAAAAGCGAAACGGTCTCCGTCAACCCCTTTTCAAGTTCGGCTGCGATCGCAGTTCGTCGATCACTCATGGCGCCTCCTTGTATAGACGTTCATCTTGGCATAACAGGGACGGTCCCAGTCGCCGAAAGAACGACCGGGCGATTCGGATTATCGTGAACGGGCTGCTATCGGGTAACAAACGAAATGGCTTGAAGAAGGACGGTGTCGCAGAGGGATTGGGCAGGTCCGGGTCGGGATGCAAACGGCAACAGTGGTCCACCGGTCAACTCCTCGAATGGTTCGGTTCCGAGAATGCTGGTGCGGTGAGAAAGCCGGGTGCCTCGACAGGTACTCTTGACTCCGGACGGACTATAGCATGCCGAGTGATTCCATGACAACAAAAGAGATAAGACAGGGTTTAACTGAAACCGAGCAGGCGGCCGCCCTGGTAAATCAGAAACGCAGCCACCCAGGCCACCGTGGTGCTGTAGCCGATGCTGAAAAACATCCACTGGTAGGAGCCGGTCTCCCTGCGGATGGCGGTCGTGGTGGCCAGACACGGCAGGTAGAGCAGCACGAAGACCATCATGGACAGGGCCGATAGCGGGGTCATGCCGGATGCGGCCAGCGCTTTTCCGAGCGCATCCTCCTCTTCGCCGTCGCCCGTTGCATGCAGCACGCCCAGGGTGCTGACCACGATCTCCTTGGCCACGAACCCGGAGAGCAGCGACACCCCGCCGCGCCAGTCGATCCCCAGGGGGGCGAACGCCGGCTCGACAAAACGGCCGAGCCGGCCAATGTAGGAGTTCTCGGCCTGTTGGGTCCTCTGCATGCGGCGGATCTCGTCATCGGCTTCCGGGGAGCCGGCCTCGCTCCCCTGCGCCTGCGAGACGGAAGCCGCCGGCCGGCTCTCCGCCGCGCCTTCCGGGAAGGTCGGAACCGCGCGCGGGAAGGATGAAAGCGCCCACACGATCACCGACCCGAGCAGGATGACCTTGCCCATCTTACGCAGAAAGATCTTGCTGCGGTCCCACATGTGGATCAAGAGGCTCTTGGCCATGGGCATCCGGTAGGGCGGCAGCTCCATCACGAAGGGGGCATCCGCGCCCTTGAGCAGCGTGGAGCGGAAGAGCCGCCCCGTGAGGATCGACAGCACGATCCCCAGCAGGTAAAGGCCGAATATCACCGTGCCGGCCCGGGCCCCGAAGAAGGCCCCCGCGAGCACGACGTAGACCGGGAGCTTGGCCGAGCAGGACATGAATGGCGTGATCAGGATCGTGAGGATACGGTCCTTTTCGCTTTCCAGGGTGCGCGCCGCCATGATGGCCGGCACGTTGCAGCCGAACCCCATGAGCATCGGGATGAAGGATTTCCCGTGCAGGCCGATCAGGTGCATGATCTTGTCCATCAGGAAGGCCGAGCGCGCCATGTAGCCGGTGTCCTCGAAAAGCGCAATGCAGAAAAACAGGATCAGGATGTTGGGCATGAACTTGATCACGCTGCCGACCCCGGCAATGATCCCGTCGACGACCAGGCTCTTGAGAATTCCGTCCGGCATCAGAAAAGCCGCGGCTCCGGACGCAAGTTCCACGCCGGCTTGAATCCACTTCACCGGGTACTCCCCCAGCGTGAATGTCAGCTGAAACATGGCCCAGATGAAAAAAATAAAAATGGGGAACCCGGCGAGCCGATGGGTGAGGACCAGGTCGATGCTGCGGGAGATGTCGACCCGCTGCTGGGTGGTGGAGGTCTGCACCTCGCGCACGATCCCGGCGATGAACCCGTAGCGCTCGTCGGTCATGACGATCTGCGGGTCTTCGTCGAAGCGGTCCGTGAGGTGTTTGCGCAGGGCCTGGGCTGCCTGCAGGATCTGACGGCCGGCGTCGGGCGCCGCCGCAATCAGCCGGTCCTTGACGATGGCGTCGTCCTCGAGCAGCTTGGTGGCGACCCAGCGCGGGAGATAGGGCAGGTTGCCGTCGGTCTTGCTCTCCATGAAAACGGTCAAGCGGCCGATGGCTTCTTCGATGTCGGCGCTGTATTTCACACGTCGGGCCCGCGCCGGCGGGTGGGTGGAATCGGCCAGCCGGATGGCTTGCTCCAGCAGTTGGTCCATGCCCTGGTTGCGGTTGCCGACGGTGAACACCACCGGGAGGTCCAGCAGCTCGGACAGCTTGCGGCCGTCGATTTTCGTGCCGCGGGCGCGTGCCATGTCCGCCATGTTGAGGGCGAAAAGCACCTTGCAGTCCAGCTCCCGGATCTGGGTGGCGAGGTAGAGGCTGCGCTCCAGGTTCGAAGCGTCGATGATGACGATGACGACATCCGGCCGCTCGTCCAAAAGGTAGTTGCGGGCCACGACCTCTTCGATGGAAAACGGTGTGAGGCTGTAGGTGCCGGGCAGGTCGACGATGGTGAGATCGTACCCGGAGCGGCTGATATGCCCCTCCTTTTTTTCAACGGTGACCCCCGGCCAGTTCCCGACCTTCTGGCGGGTACCGGTCAGGTTGTTGAAGATGGAGGTCTTTCCGGAGTTCGGGTTGCCCGATAGGGCAATGGTCAGGTGTTTGGGCGGCATGGAAGCAGCTTCATCTCACGTTTTCGACGACGATGTCGGCCGCTTCTTCCACTCGCAGCGAGATGTGAAACCCCTTCAGCACGATTTCCATGGGGTCCTTCAGCGGGGCATATTTCTCGACATAAAGCTCCGTTCCCTTTACCACACCCATTTCCTGGATTCGTCTGCGTAAAAGGCCGTTTCCGCCGACGCGTGCGACGGTCGCCGTCTGGCCTTCCTTCAACTCGCTGAGCAACATCGTCTCCACCCTTGTTTCTGCAATCAGCGTCGACACTCCGCCGACTGAAACATTGCAGAGAAGTTAAGCTAACAGGCGGGCATTGTCAACCGAACGGATGCGGCACCCTTTCGGCCGCCATGTCACGTCTGACGGCCATCCACAGGTCACACGGCCGTATCGCGTGCGCGTGTCGGCGCCTTGCCCGGACGGGCATGCCAGAGGGGATGATTGAGACGGAGGTCTTCGGGGATCAACGGGACCGTTGCAAGTCTTGGACCATGGAGTGCAGTTTCTGCGAGAAGACGGCCGGGACCGGCTGCAGGCCCGTCTGCTTGCAGAGGGCGATGGTCTGCTTGAGGGACTGCAGGCAGGAGAGGCAGGCCAGGCATTCGGTGATGTGGGCATCGATCTCCCGCAACTCGGCTTCATCCATCTCCCGATCGATGTATTCGGAAAGTTTGCTGAACAGCTCCAGGCAGTGCCGATGGTCATCGGGCTTACAGGTCATGGCTGAAGTATCCTTTCAACCGATCCCTCAGAAACAACCGCGCACGGTGCAGCCGCACTTTGACATTGGCCGGCGACAGATTGAGGATCTGCGCAGTCTCCTCGGTGCTGAATTCCTCGACATCACGCAGGATCATGACGATCCGGTATTTTTCGGGAAGGGACCATATGGCCTGGTTCAGGGTTTCGAGCAGTTCCTCGTTGAGGAGCTGCTCGAGCGGCATGCGCGCCCACTCCGGCACCTGTTCGAGCGTCTCGGCCTCTTCGGGGCGGGCCAATTCCTCGAGCGACAATTCAGGTTCGGGGGCGAACTTGGATCGCCGCCGCTTCTTGAGGCAGGTGTTGGCCGCAACACGGTAAAGCCAATTCTTGAACTTGGTCTCGTAGCGGAACTCATTGAGATATCGAAAAACGTTTAAGAGGGTGTCTTGGACGAGGTCTTCGGCGTCGGATTCATTCCGGCACATCCGCCGGCCGAAGTTGTAAAGCTTCTGCTCGTAGCGCCTGACCAGATCTGGAAACCTCTCCGCATGTCCGGCGTTGATGGCCCGGATCAGTTCGGTGTCGTCATCGCTGACGGTCTTGCGACTCGGAGGCGTTTCCGCTGTCATTTTTTCTTGTCACCTGACAAGAATTACGCAGTCAGGTGGATACCCCCAGCCTGGGCAGCAGGTAAACTTGGATAAAAACCCAGCCCCCCACCACCGCCAGAAGGATCAGAAGCTCTTTCATTCACATCTCCGAGGTGATTTATAGTGAAGTCCCGACCACTTGTCCACATTTTTCCTTAACGCACAACCCATGGGCCCATTCTGAAACGGCGCTCAGGCACAATCATGCCTGTCTCCACGCAGTTTCGTGTATGGACTCCCGTCGATCGTTTTGGTTACAAACGCCGAGCAGCGCCGAATCCCAGCGCGAGGCGCAGCGTTTCGGCGGCCTTGTCAAACCAGCCTGGTCTTGTAAAGCCTCAGGCTGTTGGAGACGACCGAGACGCTGCTGAACGCCATGGCCAGAGCCGCGAGAATGGGATGGAGCTGGCGCAGCATCGCCGGCAGCGACTCGAAAGGATAAAGCGCACCGGCCGCGATCGGCACCAGGATGACGTTGTAGCCGAACGCCCAGAAGAGGTTCTGGGCGATGGTGCGCATGGTGGCGCGGCTGAGACGGATGGCGCGGGGGACGCCGTTCAGGCTGCCGCTCGAAAGGATGATGCCGGCGCTTTCGATGGCGACGTCCGTTCCCGTGCCAATGGCAAGCCCCACATCGGCCTGCGCCAGGGCAGGGGCGTCGTTGATGCCGTCGCCCACCATCCCGACCTTTTCGCCGGCCGCCTGCAGCTCCTTTACCTTGAGGGCCTTCTCATCCGGCCGCACCTCGGCGAAAATGCGGTCGATCGCCACCCGGGAGGCGATGGTCCGCGCCGTTTCGAGGTTGTCGCCGGTCAGCATGACGATTTTCAGGCCGAGTTCATGCAGCCGGGCTATCGCCAGCGCGGAATCGGGTTTCAGCTGGTCGGAGACCGCAATCAATCCGGCCGGGGCGCTGTCGCGGGCCACCACCATCACGGTTTTGCCTTCCGCCTGCAGCCCGTGGATGCGCTCCCACGCGGCAGCAAGGCCGATCCCGAGTTCATGCTCGATCCAGGCCGCCTTGCCCACCGCCACCCGTTCCCCGCCGACTCGCCCCTGAACGCCGCGCCCACCGGCGGCCTGGAACTCCGCGGGGATCTGAAGCGCCATCCCTTTTTCCTCGGCGGTGCGAACGATCGCCTTGCCGAGCGGGTGTTCCGAACCTTTTTCGGCGGAGGCCGCCAGGTGCAGCAACTCGTCTTCCGATCGACAAGCGGCGGAAATCGGGACCACGTCGGTGACCGTCGGCTTTCCGGTGGTGATGGTGCCGGTCTTGTCGAACACGATGGTGGTGATCTTGCTCGCCGATTCCAGCGCTTCACTGGATTTGAACAGGACCCCGTGCTCGGCCCCCTTGCCGGTGCCGGCCATGATGGCCGTCGGGGTGGCCAGCCCCAGCGCACAGGGGCAGGCGATGACCAGGACGGCCACGAGATGGATCATGGCGACGACGAAGTCCCCGCTCACCACCCACCAAAAACCGTAAACGACCAGCGCCAGCGCGATGATGGCCGGCACGAAAACCGCCGCCACCCGGTCGGCCAGCGCCTGAATCGGCGCCTTGCTGCCCTGGGCCTCCTGGACCAGGCGGATGATCTGCGCCAGAACCGTGTCGCGCCCCACGGCCTTGGCCTCGAAGGTCAGCAGCCCTTGGCCGTTGATGCTGCCCCCGACCACCGTTTCCCCGGGCTGCTTGTCTACCGGCAACGGCTCACCGCTCAGCATGGATTCATCCACCGCGGATTCCCCTGTCAGAACGACGCCGTCCACCGGCATGCGTTCCCCCGGCCGGACGACGACCACATCCCCGATCTTGACCCTGGCCAGCGGGATCTCCTTCTCGACGCCGCCGTCGAGAATAAACGCCGTCTTGGGGCGCAGCCCGATCAGCTTGCGGATCGCCCCGCCGGTGCGGCCTTTGGTCCGCGATTCGAGCATCTTGCCCAATTTGATGAGGGTGATGATGACCGCCGACGTCTCGAAGTACACGTGATGCCCGAGGGCAGGGGCCAGGAGCACGCCGACCGAGTAGACGTAGGCCACGGAGGACCCCAGGGCGACCAGGACGTCCATATTTGCGCTGCGGTTGCGCAGGCTCTTGAACCCGCCGGTGTAGTAATCCCAACCGGTGTAAAACTGAACCGGGGTCGCCAAGGCCCAGAAGAGCCAGTTCACCCACGTGGCATGGCTCCAGTCGCCGGTAAGCCCGAAATCGCGGCCCATGCTCAACATGAAAAGCGGCAGGGAGCAGATCACGCCGACAACGAACTTACGGGTCTGGTCCGCGATCTCACGGCCGCGGGCCTGGGCTTCGGCATCCTCGGCTTCCGGGAACTCGCCGGAGGCCGCCGCGCCGAAACCGGCGCCCGCCACCGCGGCGATTAGGTCGTCCACCGAGACCGCCTGGGGGACGTATTCAACGGACGCGCGCTCGGAGGCGAAATTCACGGCCGCCCGGACCACGCCGGGAATCTTTTTGTTCAGTGTGCGCTCGATGGTGGCCGAGCAATTGGCGCAGCTCATGCCGGTGATGGCCAGCTCGACCTTGGCGGTGGGAACGGAATATCCCGCCTCCTGGATCTGGCGGGCAATCTGCGTCAGCGTCACCGCCTTCGGATCGAAAGTGACGGCCGCCTGCTCGCTCGCGAAATTGACCCGCACCTCGTCGACGCCCGCAAGCTTTTTTACGACCCGCTCGACGGTCGCCGCACAGTTGGCGCAGGTCATTCCCTGAATGGGGATATGGAGGGTCTGGGTAGGCATGAATCAAAGAAAATTATAAGTGATGATTTTGAGAGCCGGGTTCCGAGCGATGAGTAACACGCCGAAAATCATTACTCCCTTCTCGGACTCATAACTTTCCGCTCAGCACTCAGCACTCATCTTTTTCCTGGTCACAACATGCCAGGGGTTAAGAAGATTTTCCTTGTTGTAAGTCATCGGCCCGCCGTTGTCGTGGCGGGTGACCGTCGCGCCGGCTGCTTCGGCAATCACCTGACCGGCGGCCGTGTCCCATTCCATGGTCGGCCCCAGCCGGGGGTAAACGTCGGCGCGGCCCTCGGCCACCAGGCAATATTTGAGCGAGCTGCCGGCCGACACAAACTGCACTTCACCCAACTCGCGGCGTTTTTGGTCGACATAGGCGTGCAGCTCGGGGGTGGCGTGGGAACGGCTGCCGACGATCACGAAGGGTGTGTGGGTTCCAGGGTCGAGGGGCAGCCGTGTGGACCGGGCCTTGAGCTGTTCGACCGCCCCGCGCGCATCGTCGGAATTGTCGGCGTGGGCCAGCCGGGAAAGGGCCTGACCGTCATCGAGGCGATAGGCGCCATCCTCGAGCCGGCCGAAGTACAGAACATTTTTCACCGGGACAAATATGACGCCGAGGGTCGGCCGTTCGCTCTCGACCAGGGCGATGTTGATCGTAAACTCGCCCAGATGCTTGATGAACTCCTTGGTCCCGTCCAGGGGGTCGACCACCCACAGCCGTTGCCAGCAGCGGCGCTCCCCGGCAGGGATGTTTTTACCCTCTTCGCTCAACACCGGTATGCCTGTGTGCTTCAGGTAACCGGCGATGATCTCGTGGGACCGCGTGTCCGCCAGGGTGAGGGGCGAGTGGTCCTGCTTGTAGTCCACGTGGAGTTCGGATTCGTAGACCTCCAGCGTAGCCAACCCCGCCCGGATCGTCGCCTGGACCGCCGTCAGGAGAAGATCGTCGCGCTGCATCGCGTCAGGCCGCCGGGAAATTGATGTCGTTGAGCGTGGCTCGGATCTGGGCCTCCGTGGCCGGCACATCCCACTCCACGTCCACGGTTTTAAACTGCGGGTTGCCTTCCACCTTGCGAACGCCATTCAGTTCCTTCAGCTCCTTGGTAATGGTCATCACGCAATGGCCGCAGGAGATTTTTGGGATTGAAAACGTTTTGTGTTCCATGGCCTTACCCCCCTTCCAGTCGATCTGGAAAAAAACAACCGACTCTGACTGCCAATAGTAGTGTCGGTCGGCAGCATGTCAAACAGCGGCGCCGCAGAAGCGTCGCGAAAACTCGTCGAAGTCGCGATCCTCAAAGAGCTGCGCGAAGCGCTCTCCGTGGAGGCTGCGCTCTTTGTAGAGCTTCAGGCAGTCCTGAAGGATCTCGATCACCTGATCCTCGCTGAAAATCCCCGGCAGCTCCCGGGCGAGCCGCGGGTGGCGGCCGAGCCGGCCGCCCAGCTGCACCCGAAATCCCTTCCAGGCCTCGGCGATGGTTCCCGTGGGGCAGGCCCGGATGCACTGGCCGCAATTCAGGCAGCGCCCCGTGTCGATCGTGGGAGGGCGGCTCTCCGCGGCAAGCGTTATCGCCTGCTCGGGGCAGGACTCGACGCAGGCCTTGCACTGGGAGCAGGCCTCGTTCGTCGTTTCCGGCACGGCGGCGCCGATGACGCCCATGTCCTTGATCTGCGGCTGCGAGCAGGCGTTCGGACAGTCGGCCAGCGTGATTCGGAATTCATGATGGAACTTGATATCTCCCCGCACCCGGGATTTCAAAAAGTTCAGAAGATCGGCGGTCTTGATTACCGCCTCCACCCGCGCGAGCAGTTGGTCGCTGATCACCGCCCGGTTCGAACAGCCGCTGGGGCCGAAGCAGGTGTCAAGCTGGTAGCCCTTGATGTCGGCGTGCATGCCCGACAGATACCGCGCCTGGGTGGCCTTGACGTCGGCCAGGGCAACCCGCTCCTTTCCGGCGTCCGTCGCCTCTTTTTCGACGCGGGCGCGGACCCGCTTGCGGACAAAGAAGGGAACATGCTGCAACGCGGCCTTGGCTTCAGGGGTCCATTCCATGCAAGGGTTACCTTTCCACAAAATCCGTCCGGGTCCATCGCAGCGCCTGCGCGGCCAACTCGCCCACCGAGCACATCTCCAGCCGCTCCTTGCGATAGAGCAGAAAGGATGCGCTGTCTTTCTCCAATTTTTCCAGCAGGGGTGCCAGTCGCGCATCGGCCAGGGGCCCGCAGGCCCAAGCGGCAAGACCCCGCAGGGCCGCCTCGGGCGATCCCAGAAAGGGCGCGAGGGTCTCGGTGCCGTCGGCCATCATCGCCGGCCGGGCATGCGCCAAGCGCCCGACCCCCCACAACACGCCTTCCTGCAGGGCGGGGTGGTCGATGAAATTCCGCTCCGGATGCAGATAGGACAGGAGCATGCAGCCGTATTCATCGGCCAGCCGTTCGCTGCGCGCCAGGCACTCACCCATGGCCTCCGGGCATCCCCAGCCGATCCCGCCGGATTCCTCGTTCAGGTTCCACATGAACCGCCGCATCACCACGCGCGCGGATTCGATGTTTTCATCGGCCAGTCGGGACACCACCAGCCCCATCGCGGTCACAGCCCGCCAGCGCTGAAGTTGATTCTTGCTGCAAAAGAACCCGAAGAGCGGATTGACCACCTGCCGAGCCGGCAGCGGGCGGACGATTCCCAGTGAGGCCGGAAAGGCTTCGGACACCAGAAGGTTCGCGACGATTTTTTTGAGTTCACGACCGGTGGGGTGGCGTACATTCATAAGAAGCGGGGCGCTGTCTGCTCAGAAGGTGACGATCTCAAACCCCTGCTCCCGATAGCCGGAGATGCCGGGATGGCCGGACATGTCATCCAAAAGAGCAAGGTTTTGCGTCTTGGCGGATTCGATGGTCTGCATTTTCGCGCAGCACGCCCGGCAAGCTCCTGCCACCAACCCGGCTGATTTCACCTTTTCCCAGAGCGCGTGCAACGCGTGCCCTTTCTGCTCGAGGTCGGGCAGAAGCCGGGTGGCTGCGCCTTCGACAACGATCTGCGCCTCCTCGCCCTTGGCATGCATGTCAAGGGCATTCAGCAGCACGTGGATGAAGCACATGGGGTCGCCGTTGAACACGAAAAGAGCAGTTTTGCGCATTTGCCTAAGACCTGTCCTTTTTAATCGTCTTCCCAGTGGATGCAATCCGCCGGGCAGTTCTTGATGGCCTCGTTGACCTCGTCCTCCGGGTAGGCGCTCAGGTCGATGACCTCGACATAGCCCGCATCGTTCATGCGGAATGCCGCCGGACAGACCCCGACGCACACGTCGCAGCGAATGCAGTCGCTTAATTCCACAACTGGGCGTTTCATACCTTCACCCGGTGACATCATGCAGCGCGGGTCCCGTTCGCGGACCGAAGCCGCGGTAGACGCGGCGCTCAGGCAGCCTGGGAGCCGGCGGCATGGGCGGCGGCGACGGCCTGCCCGATCTTTCTGCCGAATTCATGGCAGAGGTCCAGGATCGGTTTTTCGGGAACGAACTGGGTGCGCAGCCCCGGCTGGATCAGTTCGATCTTCATGTCCGTCAGCTCGTTTTCGACCAGCTTGACCGCCTCTCCGCTCCACCCGTAAGAACCGAAGGCCGCCCCGATTTTGTTCTTGGGTTTGAGCCCTTTCATGTAGCAGAGAAAATCCGCGACCGTCGGGAACAGACCGTTGTTCAGTGTGGGAGAACCCACGACCACGGCCCGGGCATCGAAAACCTCGGTCATCACTTCGCTGCGATGCCAGGACCGCAGATTCATCGGCTTTGACGGAACGCCTTCCGCCATGATCCCCGCGTTGATGGCCTCGGCCATCTTCTCGGTGCTGTGCCACATGGTGTCGTAGATCACGACCGCCTTTTTCCCCGCCTCCTGGCGGCACCAGTCCAGATAGGCCTGGACGATCCTGCCCGGGTCCTTGCGCCAGATCACCCCATGGTCCGGGCAGATCATGCGCAGGTCCAATTTCATCTCCGCCACCTGCCGGATCAGTTTTTCGATGTGCGTCGCGTAGAGCAGCAGGATGTTGGCGAAGTATTTTCTGGCGTGGACCATGATCCGGTCCCCGATCTCGTCGTCGAAGCTCTCCGGGCCGGCGTAGTGCTGGCCGAAGCCGTCGCTGGAAAAGAGGATGCCGTCCTCCTTGAGGTAGGAGAACATGCTGTCCGGCCAATGGATCATGCGAGTTTCCAAAAAAGCCAGCGTGCGCTTGCCCAGCTTCAGCTCGTCGCCCGAGCCGACCGCCTGGTAGTTCCACTTTTGCGGGAAATGACGCGCCAGGTTTTTCGCACCCATTTTCGAGCAATACAGAGGCTTGTCTTCGCCGACCCGGTGCATGACGCGGGCGAGGCTCCCGGAGTGGTCGAACTCGGTGTGGTTGCTGATCACCACGTCGATTTTCCGCGGGTCCACGATGCGGGTGATGTTGTCGATCAACTGGTCGGCGAATTCCTTTTTGACCGAGTCGATCAGCGCGATTTTCTCATCCAGCACCAGAAAGGCGTTGTAAGTGGTTCCAAGGTCGGTGGAATAGCCGTGAAAGTCCCTGACATTCCAGTCCCTGACGCCAACGTTGTAAACTCCGGGGGCAATTTGAGCAGAATCCATTTTTTACCTCACCTCACGTATTGAGCCATTCATCACTTTGGATTTTAATCATCAATGGGGTGGTGGCAACCGAGGGTTGCCGCCGGCCCTCCCTGAAACGAGTAAACCGGCAGGGGAATATGCCGACTCGTGTGTAGGTTCAAGTGAACCGGGAGATCAAAAACGCCAAAAGCCGATGCCCTTTTTTTCAGCGTCGAGGCTGAAAGCAAAGGGCATCAACCGTGACCGGAAACAACGACCGGCTTCAGGCTTCTTTTGCGAAGTCCGCCTTGGAGGCACCGCACACCGGGCATTCCCAGCTGTCCGGAACTTTTTCAAAAGGGGTTCCGGCGGCAACTCCATTGTCGGGGTCGCCCTGAGCGGGATCGTAGACGTAACCGCACACCTGACAAACGTATCTGGCCATGTTCTCTTTCCTCCTTTTATGGGTTTGGATTGCAGGTTTAAACGAAGTCATCAAGACTGTTCGTCTTGGGCCGACCCCGGCCCGGCCAGGGGCTTGAACATTTTTTTACTGGCACCGCACACGGGGCAGACCCACTCCTCGGGGAGATCTTTGAACTGGACCCCCTTGGGCACCTTGCCCCTGCGATCCCCGCGATCGGGATCGTAGATGTAGCCGCAGTTGACGGTTTGACACTGATACATGTCTTCAGGTTTAGACACGGGTGCACTCCTTGACGTTGCAGATTCATATCATCCGCACAGGGTGGCGATCAACTGTTTTACCCGGGTTTCGATCTCATCCCTGACCTGGTGCATGGTCTCTATCGGTTGGCCGGAAGGATCCGGCACGTCCCATTCCTGGCGCAGAGCGCCGGGGACCACCGGGCATTCTTCGCCGCACCCCATCGTGACGATCGCATCGGGCCGACCGTTGGCCAGCGCCGCCTCGATCCCTTGAGGGGTGCGGAAAGCCAGGTCGATCTTTTTCTCGGCCATGGCGGACACCATGTCGGGGTTCAGTTTTTCCGCCGGCCGGCTGCCTCCGGTCGCCACATCCAGCTTGTCACCGGCCAGATGCTGGGCAAAGGCACCCGCCATCTGGCTGCGGCCGGCATTCTGGCGGCACAGAAAAATCACTTTTTTCCGTGCAGCATAGGAGGCCATGAGGGCTTCGACCGCCTGCTCCACCTCCTCCCGTGCCGTCGGGTGGTTGGCGAGGTCCTTCGCGCCTTCGATCCCCCGATAGACAAGACTGCCTTCGTAGCGCGCATCGATGGCGTCGAAAAAGTACTTGGCGGTCAGCTGCAGCCCCTCGAAGAGGTTCTTGCCTTTCGTGGCCCCGACGCTGAGCAGGTATCCCCGGCGCGTACCCCTGAGCGGGTCGCTGAGTTTCAGCCGGTATTTGCGCGCCCAGAATGTCTGGCAGCGGTCCACCAAGGCCTTGAGCTGGGAGGTCATGTTGTAGAAAAAAATCGGCGACGCGAGCACGACGACCTCCGCCTGCCGCAGCAGCCCGTAGATCTCGCTCGCCATGTCGTCGTCGATGGGGCAATACCCTTTTTTCTCGCAGACCACATACTCTTTGCAGGGCAGGATGTTGCG
>Ga0210104_1000005_pt1 | contig 26706 bp, 23 predicted proteins | sample RushSE_TuleA_D2_FD_185567 | JGI IMG/M metagenome (GOLD analysis project Ga0210104, IMG submission 185567) | Wetland microbial communities from San Francisco Bay, California, USA, that impact long-term carbon sequestration - RushSE_TuleA_D2 (SPAdes) | ecosystem: Environmental > Aquatic > Marine >...
GCGGCCGTCTTTCAACCGCAGCGTGACGGCGGCGCCGATGGATGTCATAAAGCGCTCTTCGGCCGGCCGTGCGAAGGGGACCACTTCGACCGGCAGGGCCCATTTGGTTCCCAGCCGGGGGGCGAGCTTGCTCTCGTCCACGATGATGATGTTGCGCCGGGTCGCCTGGGCCAGGACCTTTTCCCGGAGCAGGGCGCCGCCACCGCCCTTGATCAGATTGAGCTCGGGGTCGACCTCGTCGGCGCCGTCGATGGTGACATCAATCAGCGGGTGTGTTTCGAAATCGGTGAGCGGAATGCCGAGTTCCCGCGCAGCGGTCTCGGTGCGCACCGAACTGGGGATGCCGACGACGTCCCGCAGCCGGCCGCTGCGGATGAGCTCGCCCAGGCGCTCAAGGGCGAACTGGGTCGTGCTGCCGGTGCCCAAGCCGACCACCATGCCGGATTCGACAAAACCGGCCGCGAAAAAAGCCGCCTTCTGTTTGAGATCATCCTGGGGTGTCATCGAACGCCTCTCATTTTAAGACAGCCGTTTGCGTTTGGCGTCGATGCTGTCCAGCAGGGCCTGGAAGGGTTTGGCAAAAGCCTCCACGCCCTCCTCCTGGAGCCGGCGGGTGACCGCCTGCAGGTCGATGCCGAGCTCCGCCAGTCGTCGAACCTGGGCCTGCGCGCCTTCCAGATCGCGCGAGAGGGTCTCCGAAGGGCGGCCGTGATCGACGAACGCCTTGAGCGTCTCGGGCGGCAGCGTGTTCACGGTGTCCGGGCCGATGAGTTCATCCACGTAGAGCGTGTCGGGGTAGGCCGGGTTCTTGGTGCTGGTGCTGGCCCACAGCACGCGCTGGGGCCGGGCGCCCTTGGCGGCGAGCTCCCGCCAGCGCGGGCGGGCGAGAATGCTGCGGTATTCCGCATAGGCGAGCTTGCAGTTGGCGATGGCGATCTTCCCCAGGAGGTTTTTGGCGCCCTTTTTGTCCAGCTCCTTGTCCACGGCGCTGTCCACCCGGCTGACGAAGAAGGAGGCGACCGATGCAATGCGGTTCACGGGATGTCCGCCTTTCGCCGATGGGCCATCCAGGGCCAGCCGTTCGAGCCCGGCGATGTAAGCCTCGGCAACCGCTTTGTAGTTCTCGAGGCCGAAGATCAGAGTGACATTGACGTTCACCCCGGCGGCCAGGCTGGCGGTGATGGCCGGGAGCCCCTCGGGGGTGGCCGGGATCTTGATCATGAGGTTCGGCCGGCCCACGGCTTCGAACAACCGTCTGGCTTCGGCGGCCGTGCGGTCGGTGTCGCGCGCCAGGAAGGGGCTGACCTCCAGGCTGACATAGCCGTCACGGCCGCCGGTCGAGCGGTAGACCGTGGCCAACACGTCGGCCGCCATCTGGATGTCTTTGATCGCGAGGGTTTCATAGATCGCATCGACGGACATGCCGGCCTTCACCAGGGACTGAATCTCGTCGTCATAGTCCGTTGACCCGGCTATGGCCTTTTCGAAGATGGCGGGGTTGGACGTCATCCCCTGAACGCCTTGGGCTACCAGGGCCGCCATTTCACCTGTGGTAATCAGCGATCGGCGGATGAAATCCAGCCAGACCGACTGCCCCAGTTTATCAAGCTGCGCAAGTTCAGGCATGGTCGTTTTCCTTTTTTTGATGGACAGGGAGGCGTCTTTCGCCAATAAGTTCCTCTTGCCAGAAAAGCGGCGATTTATCAAACGCTAATTGTCCACGCGGAAGTCAACGTCTGTGCTCATTGCTGGTCGCGGAGTCGTGACCACCCGGTGTTTTGCGAGCCTTGTTCACGAATTTGGGGATGAAGAAGGAGCAGACGAACAGCGCCAGCGAGAAGAACACCTTGACGGACAGCAGTTCGGCCCAGTTGCCCGACACCCAGACCTCCTTGAGGCTGCCGATGAAAAACGTGAAGATGAAGGTGCCCACGAGAATGCCGAGCCCGGTGCCGAAGAGGTAGTCCCGGAAATGCACCTTGGTCAGTCCCATCCCGAAATTCATGGGCGTAAAGGGAAAATAAATCAGGCGCAGGTAAAGCACCGTGGCGAATCCGTTGCGCTCGATGGCGTCGTCGTATTTGCGCAGCCGATCGCCGACGAGCGATGCGGCAAATTCCCGGCCCAGGGTCCGTCCGATGAAAAAAGCTGCGCTCGCGCCGATCATGGCGCCGATCCACACATAGACAAAGCCCCAGTAGGGCCCGAAAATGACCGCCCCGAGCCCGGTGAGGATCGCCCCCGGTACGAAGAGGCAGACGCCGAGAACGTAGATCACCATATAGACGACGGGGGCCCAGAGCCCGGCCGCATCCAGGAATCGGCCGAGGCCTTCGGCGGTCAGGTAGTCCTTGACGCCGGTGAACCGGACCAGGGCGATCGCGGCGGCGATGAAGATCACCAGGAGCGCGGCCTTCAGCAGGGCCCTGCTGCGGCTGGCAGACGGGGTCGGGGTGGCTTCTGCATCCATGCGAAATCGTCTCCTTCGTCTCTCATCACCTTTTGGCAGCGGGGTTCATTGAGGTCGCTGCCCGAAACAGCCGATCGCGCTCCAGGGGGCCGCCGCTTCCGGCTGCGTAAAAGTGAAGCTGCCGGTCGCGGTCCCCGCAGCGCTCACACGCATTCAGGACCGGGGACAGGAAGGCCCACGAGAGGTCTACCGCGTCCTGCCGCCAGAACAGCATGTGGTCTCCCAGCATGCAGTCCAACAGCGCCTTCTCGTAGGCATCCAGGACCGGTCCGGCGTAGTTTTGCTGATAGTTGAAATCCATGGTCACGGTGCGCAGGCACATGGCGGCCCCGGGGTTTTTGGTCTGGAAGGTCAGGGTGATGCGCTCCTCCGGGTAGATGCCCAGGACCAGCCGGTTGGCCAGAATGGGCTCACCGATCGTGTTTCGGAACATGGAGTGCGGCACCTGTTTGAACTGGATCGCGATCTCGGTCCGCTTGTGCGACAGGCGCTTGCCGGAGCTGATGAAAAAAGGCACTCCCTGCCAGCGCCAGTTGTCCACGTGCACTTTCATCGCGGCGTAAGTGGCTGTCAGCGAGTGCGAATCAACGCCTTCCTCCTCGCGGTAGGCGGGTACCGGGCGGCCGTCGACGACCCCGGCCGCATACTGGCCGAGAACGAGGTGCTCCTCGATCGAACCGACCGGGAACGGCCGCAGGGCGCTGAAGACCTTCGTCTTTTCATCCCGGACCAGCTCGGCCTCGAAGCGCGGGGGCGGCTCCATGGCCGTCAGCGACAGGAGCTGCATCATGTGGTTCTGAAACATGTCCCGCAGCACGCCGGCGGATTCATAGTAGCCCGCGCGGTGTTCGACTCCCAGGGTTTCGGCGGCGCGGATGCTGACGTAGTCGACGTAGCGCCGGTTCCAAATTGGCTCGAAAATCGAATTGGCGAAGCGGAACATCAAGATGTTCTGGACTGTTTCCTTGGCCAGGTAATGATCGATGCGGAAGATCTGCTGTTCGCGAAAAAAGGCGCGCAGGCTCTGATCCAGCTCCCGGGAGCTGTCCAGATCCGTCCCGAACGGTTTCTCGAGAACGATCCGCGCCCAGCCGTTGCCGTCCCGGTGTTCAACCGTCAAGCCGGCCTTGCCCAGGTTCGTGGCGGCGGGCTGGTAGAGCGCCGGCGGCAGCGCCAGGTAGATCATGCGGTTGCCGCGGGTGGAGTGGCTGCTTTCGAGGTCTCTCAGGCTGTGCGCCAGATCGGCAACCGAGCGCGCATCCGTGTAATCCACGTTGCGGTAAAAGAGGCCTTCTGAAAACGGCTGCCACAGGGAGTCGTCTCCTTCGGTTGCTCGGATCGTTTCGGCCATGCGGCCGCGGAACTCCGCATCCGTCCACTGGGTGCGACCGCATCCGACGATGAGAAACGGTTTAGGCAAACCGCCGTTGCGGTAGAGGCTGAACAGCGCCGGCATCAGTTTCCGCGAGGTCAGATCGCCGGTCGCCCCCAGGATGACAATGCTGCACGGGTCGGATGGGACCGGCGCGACACAGGTGTTGGAATCCAGTTTTAGATCCGGCGCGCTGACATTGGCCATCAGCATGTGTTCCGTGCCGTCTGCGGGTCGTTCATCTCGCATGCAAGCCTCTTGAGAATTCAACCGTCACTTTTAAATCCAGGGCTCCGAATGTGCAGGCGTTATTCCGGCAGGGTGCACGCCCGGCCCTTGAACTGGAAAATAAATTTGAGCCCTTTGCGCACTTTCTCCGAGAAAATTTTCTCCGAGAAAAAATTTCCGGCCACGCGCTTGTTGATCTCGGCCAGGGTGGGGTAGGGATGTACCGCGGCAGCGAGGGTGGCCAGCTTCACCTTGCCGTTCAGCACCGCCACCCATTCCGCCAGCAGGTCGCCGGCATTGGACCCGAGGATCTGGACGCCGATGGGTTTGCCGTCGGAGTTGAGGAGCATCTTGATCTTGCCCGCGCCCTCGCCTTCCGCCAGGCTGCGGTCGTTGCCCTGAAACTCCTCGGTCCACAGATCGTAGTCGATCCCCGCGGCCTTGGCGGCTTTTTCGTTCATCCCGATGCTGGCGAGCGGCGGGTCGGTGTACGTGCACCAGGGCAGCCAGGTGAAATTCGCCTTGCGGGGCAGGTGGAAGACGGCGTTGCTGACCACGATGCCGCCCATGTAACCCGCGGCGTGCGTGAACTGGTAGCCGCCGGTTACATCGCCAGCGGCGAAGATGTGCTTGCGGCTGGTGCGCTGGCGTTCATCCACCTTGATGCCGCGGCGGTCGCACTCAACGCCGGCCCGATCAAGCCCCAGCCCGTCGATATTGGACTTGCGGCCCAGGGCGACCAAAATCGTCTCAGTGGAGAGGCGTTGGGACTGCCGGTCGGCGGTGCGAAAACGGACCTCGCGGGCGTGACCGAGGTCGTTGACCTCCTCGATGGTGGAATTGAGGTAAAACCGGACCCCTTCGGCTTCCAGCGTTTTCTGGACGGCGTCCGCAAGGTCCCGATCTTCTTTGGGCAGGATCTGGTGGCCCATGTCGACCACGGTTACCTGGGTGCCTATGCGGGCAAATGCCTGGGACATCTCGGTGCCTATGGGGCCGGCCCCCAGGATGATCATGGAGGCGGGCCGGCGCTCCAGATAAAATATTTCCCGGTTGGTGATGAAGGGTGTGCGGTCAAGCCCCTTGATCGGCGGCACGGCGGCCGACGAGCCGGTGGCGATCACCCATTTTTTGGCGGAAATCGATCTTCCGTCCAACCGGACCGCGTGTTCGTCGCTGAATTCGGCTTGGCCGAATTGCACCTTGGCACCGAGACCGCAGAAGCGTTCTTCCGAGTCATGCTTCTGGATGACTTCGATCACGGAGCGGATGCGGTTGCTGATCTGGCCGAAATCCACCGGGGTCACCTCCACCCGCGGCAGGCCGTAGTGTTCGGCGTGCTTCATCAGGTGGTAGACTTTGGCGGTTTTGATCAGGGTCTTGCTGGGCACGCAGCCGAAGTGCAAACAGTCGCCGCCCAGTTGTTCTTCCCTTTCCACCAGCAGCGTTTTTGCGCCCAACTGGGAGGCGCCGGCCGCCACCGTGAGGCCGGCGGCGCCGCCGCCGATGATGCCTATGTCATAATCAAACCCCGCCATGCATCCTCCTCCGACCTGTCACACCCCGTTCAGGCTCCAGTCATAATCCAGGTACTTGATCTCGATGCGGTCGCGCCCGGCCATCAGTTTTTGCTTCAGCTCACCTTGGGCGAATCGCAGATAAAAGCCGACGACATCGTTGTTGAAATCCTCCGCAAACCACTTGAAAATCGAACTGACCCAGAACGTGTTGCCCTCCAGCCGGTAATTGGACGGACCGTTCAGGAAATCGGCGGTGACCAGTGTCAGCTGGGCATCGAGCGTGGCGCCGCGGTAGGGCTCGGGGATGAGCGGCGGGCAGCTCTTGGAGGCGCAGTTGATCGCAAAGTGCACGCGGGGGTCCTTGAAGCGTGGCCGCAGGATGCCGTGCTCGATGTCGTCCAGGCTGAGGGTCTTGCCGTGGATGCGCACGAACTCTTTCTTCCAGGGAGACTGGAACAGGCCGCCGAGATCCTTGATGGACTTGACCCCCGGATAGCCCGTCAGGATCAGTTTGATGGTCCAGGCGTTATAGGCATTGATGTAAAAGGCGAACTGTTCTTCCCGCGCCAAGCCCTCCGGGTCGACCTGTTCAATGACCTTGAGATACTGGTCCAACCGGGCCTCTTGCGCCTTGAAGCCGGCGTAGTCCACCACCCCGTTTGAGACGTATTTGACGAGAAGCTCCGAGTAGATGCTGTAATCGACGCTACTGCCGGCTGCCGCCGGCAGTAGCGTCGATGTCAAGATACCTGAAAGAAAAAAAACGATCAGACACGCTCCGGTTTTTTTGCCTACAGACCGAATCATTTTTTCTCCCTCTGACGACGGATGCCTCACCAGGCAGGATCCGCCGGCGACCAACTTCGTGGGGCAGACAAAAAGGTCAAAAAGCCGCAGCCATCTCTTCGGCCTTGGCGATAGCCTGATCCCGGCGTTTCGCAGTCAGCGCCGGATCCCCCAATGTGGGTTCGGCCATCACCACCCGGACATCGGTGAACCCGATGAAGCCGAGAGCGATCTGGAGGTACTTTGACTGGAAGTCCCACGCCTCGGCCGGGCTCCCAGGAGGGTACTCGCCGCCACGGGCATACGCCACGAAAGCCGGCCTGCCGGTCACAAGCCCCTTGTATCCCGCATCGGGCGAAAAGCTGAAGGTGAGGGTCGGCTGAATCAGCACGTCGAGGTAGTGCTTGAGCTTGTAGGGGATCGAGAAGTTCCACATGGGGACTGCCAGCACGAATTTATCGTACGATTTGAACTCGTCGGTGATCCGGGTCACTCTGCCCCAGGCGGCCTGCTCCTGCGGGGTGTGCTTCAGGCCGTTCAGGACGGCGTATTTTGCATTCAGGGTGAATCCGTCAAAGGGCGGCAGTTCCTCCTTGAAAAGATTCATGATCGTGACTTCGTCGGTCGGCCGGGCTTTGCGGTATGCACCCACAAAGGCGTCGGCCACTGCAGTGGAAACAGAGCGCTCGTCCCGGGGGGATGACTGGATATAAAGCAGCCTGCTCATGAATTCCTCCTTTTGAACTTTCAGCCTGATTATAAAAACCGGCAAAAAAAATCGGTAGGTTCAGTTGTCGAATCAACTCAAAAAGTAAAGCATGGCCGGTCTGTGTCAATTCCTGCGAAGAGAACGGCGCTGCCCGACGGCCGCTTTATTCTTGAAATCCCAAACGCCGCGTGCGTTGCTCACGGTCCCACGTGCCGGGCTCGAAACACCACCGTACAGTGTCCTTTTCGGCCTGCGGGCCAAAATTTAAATCACCCGTTCATGGGCGGCCTTTGACTTGGCCTGCTTGCGTATTATGTTGGTCGTAGTTCGAAAACGTCGTCGTTTTACCACCCGACCACAAACATGTAACTTTCACAAAAAGGAGGAACATAATGGCAGAACGCAAAGGTGCGGTCACTCTTCGTGGCAATCCGTTTACTCTGGTCGGCAGCGAACTCAAGGCCGGCGCGATGGCGCCGGACGTGGAACTGTTGGACAACGACTTGAAGCCGGTCAAGATTTCCAGCTTCAAGGGCAAGGTGACGGTGATTTCCTCGGTCCCCTCACTCGACACCCCGACCTGCGACATGGAAACCCGACGATTCAACACCGAAGCGGCCAAACTGGGTGACAACGTGGTCATCCTGACCGTCAGCACGGATTTGCCGTTTGCCCAAAAAAGATGGTGCGGGGCGGCCGGCGTGGACAAGGTAAAAACCCTTTCGGATCACCGGGAGACAGGGTTCGGCGAGGCCTATGGGGTGTTGATCAAGGAATTGAGATTGCTGGCGCGGTCGATTTTTGTTGTGGACAAAAACGGAGTGGTGCAATACGTGCAGCACGTCACGGAAATATCCCAGGAACCCGATTACAATGCGGTGATTGCGGCTGTAAAAAAACTGGTGTGACGGAGCGTCGATTGGGTTGCCGGGCGGGCAGACGCCTGCCGCCAACCAATTGAACCTTCGCAAAGGAAAAGGGGTGGCTTTGCAGCCACCCCCGATCCAAGGAAGTTAAGTCGGACGCATGCACCCGCTGCACCCGCCTGATACGTTTATCGCCGTTTCTTTCAGTAACCAGAGAGGTTTTTCCGCGCAACCCTTAATTGATCCGGCAACCACATCAATTTTCGGAGATCCACGAACAGGCCGCCCGACAAATATGCGGCCTGTTTACTTGAAAGTCGGAGTATTGGGATTAGCCATCCGGACGGCTTTACTCTGGACGGCCCTGCCCTTCGCTCGGTTGAGCGGCCGTCCGGATGGCGCTGGAGGGGCTTAGTGGCGGCGGCGGCGCACCTGGCCGATATCGCATTCGGCCGGCGCCGCCGGGTATGACCCTGAACTTGAAGGCGGGTCGGAAGCTCCGGTTCGATGAACAAAACTGCAACCCGGCAATGTAGGTTATCGCCGTGCCGGGCGTCCGAATCGCTTTGCACCACCGCACGGTTGCTGCACAATCGGAAGTCATGCCCGCAACCGACACGGCATCGGTTCTGATGCGGAATTCCATGCCCGGCCAAAGCGGTTGATCTGCCAGAATAAAGATACCGCCTTTGCTGGAGTTGCATGCAGTTGCTCGCAGCCTTTGACCGGTCCGCCCATCCTCAAGCGCCAGAATGGTTCTGCATTCCCGCCGTTCGTCGGTCCGCTTGTCTCTGGCATTGGTGGACTGCATGTCGGTCCTCGACCCGTTTCCCTTGCCGAAGCCACTCTTTCAGTTACTTCCCCTTCACCTGACGTCGAAATGCATCCCGCCGTTCGATGAGTTCCCCGTCCCAAAGGGCCCTGTCAGAGCGGCGGTCATCGGATCTCCGGCGTTCAATGCCGCTGCGCCGATCGAATCCACGGCGGCGATCCCGTCCGGTACGGCGCTCCACGCCTTCGCAGGAGGTCTTGTTCTGGCGGCGCTCACGACCCGAGCGCGATCCCCCCCTGTCTTGGATCTCCCGCTCGGCCGCTTTCAGGGCCTCCGCTTCTCGTTTGTCTTTGCTGGCGGTCATTCGGTTTTCGAACTCACTCGGCAAGGGTTTGGGTACTTTTTCCGCTCCCGGCTATCTCACGTTAACGAGCAAGCTTTGTGCCAGTCTGGGGATGGGTAAAGTAGGCCTTGATTCCGGGCTTAAGCAAAGACCACCGAACGGGTTAGGGCAAGCAGGTCACAGGGTTGGGAAATGAAATTCAATCGTTTAGGAAGAGAATTACTCATCCGTCATGACTGAAATCTCATCAATTCTCGTGTGAGGTCACTTGACGCGTCGGAGAGGATGAGTCTGACGCAGCTGCTTCCAGAGGGCGTGGATGATCACGGCGGCAGCGGCCTCCTCGTCAGCGACCGGCCGCCGGGCCACCCAGCGGCAGGACCGACGCAGGGCAGAGTTGCCGGTAGCCAGGCCAAAGCGGTTGACGATGTATTCTCCGAGCGTGCGGCCAAGGGCCGGCAGTTCGATTTCGGACATATTGGCGATCAGTACTTGGTCCTTCAACGGGAGCTCATCCCTCAAGCGCTCAACAACGTCCCGGACTCGCGCCAGGTTTTCAGCGTCGGGTGGCCCGGGTTCAGGGGGGCCCGATTCCAGGGCTTTTTTCGGAGTCAGGGCGGACAGGCTCAAGTAATAGACGCTCTCCAGCAGCGCCGCCGCGTTCCGGTAGATGTTCGGGTCTTTGCTGGCGCGGGGGCCGGCCACGTTTAAAACGCGGATGTCATTTGCTGAAAGCCACTCGGTGACTGTGACGGCGGATCGAAAAGCGGCTGACCGCTTCAAATCGATGTGCAGCCAAGGCCGCCCATGCTTGAGGGCCATCTCACGGGTGTATTCGGAGCCGCCCGTCAACTCCCCGCGGGAAATGATGAGCGTGCCGTCGGAATCCACCACGTTTTTTTCGGTGCGCTCGGCGTAGACCGCCGTGAGGGTCTCCCGAAGAGAATAACTATCCGGAAGCGGCCCATCTTCCGTCAGCCGGCCTTTAGGGACCCAGCCTCCGTGCGGGATGCCCAGGTGGATGGCCACATCGAGCGCGGCACGGTCGACGCCGCTTTGGCCGCCGGAGATGATTTTGGTGATCATGGGGCACCATCCCTGAAACAGAAGACCGTGCGGAAGGGGCCGCACGGTCTTCTGTCGTGAGGGTTTTTGTTGGTTCTATTGTTCGATCACGAAATGGGCCCGCCGGTTTTTGGCCCAGGCATCTTCGCTCTGTCCTTTGGCGAGGGGGCGCTCTTCGCCATAGCTGATGGTCGCCAGGCGTGCGGCCGGTATGCCGAGGTCTACTAAAAACGCCTTGGCGGAGCGGGCGCGGGCTTCGCCCAGCGCCAGGTTGTATTCGTTGGTGCCGCGGTCGTCGCAGTGGCCTTCGATCGTAACTTTCACGTTGCTGTTGGCCTTCATGAAAGCGGCCTTATTGCGCAGGATATCCTGAGCCTGCGGGGTCAGGGCGGAGCTGTCGTAGGCAAAGTAGATGTCCTCATTTTCGAAGGCCATCCTCTCGGAAGAGCCGATGGCCGCCCCCCCGGAACCCGGTCGGCCGGCTGCGCCGCCGAGGTCCTGTTCGCCGATTCCCTTGCGGCCGGCCGCTCCGGCGCCGGAGCCACTTCCGGCGGTCCCGTAGCCGGCCTCAGATGCTATTTCCTTTTTCTGACAGGCGGGTATCGCAAAGAGGAATATGATCGTAAGAATTGATGCCAGCAGCCTTACCCCTTGTTTTGTCATCTTGCTCTCCTTGGACAGGTTTAACCTGACTATTAAGCGCAATCCGCCCAATTGCATCGGGCGTTAGAGCGCAGTTGCTTAACCGATTTTATATATCAGCGAAATTCAATTGTCAAAAGGCGAATCCGGGAATTTGTCCAACCGCTGCATGCCGATCCGGGCCTCTGGGCGCGGGCGGTTGAAATGAGCGCCCCATGCGCTGCGGAATGACTTCGGGCCGCGGCCCCAAAGGCGATCGGATTTGTTTTTTTAATTTTCAGCATTTTCCCGCAGCAGTCAAAAAAACATTTTTGTTATAAAAATAAACTAACATACCAATTTTGTATTTTTTAAGTCTACCTCCGGCATGCCGGAAATTAAATTAAATTAATTTATTACAAATAGTTAAAAGTTAATTACTTGCTTGGCATGTTACTTGATCTATGCCTAAGCCGACCCACTGAACGGGGCATGCATTTCAAAGCACAGGAGAAACGCACATGAAAAAAATCGAAGCGATCATCAAGCCTTTCAAACTGGAGGAGGTAAAGACGGCCCTGACCGAGATCGGCGTCACCGGCATGACCATCACCGAGGTCAAGGGATTCGGGCGTCAGAGAGGCCACAAGGAAGTCTATCGCGGGACCGAGTACCAGGTGGACCTGGTGCCCAAGATCCACGTGGGGGTCGTGGTGGACTCAGGGCAGACCGAGAAAGTGGTCGACCTTATCCGCAAAGCGGCCAACACGGGGAAGATCGGAGACGGCAAGATTTTCGTTACCTCGCTGGAACAGGCCATACGGATTCGCACCGGTGAGACCGGACCTGACGCCATTTAACCAACAAATCTCTGTGACCCAACGGGGTGGCAGATCAATCAGAGGAGGACATGTGATGGGAAAAGCAGTGATGTGGGTATGCGTTTTGTTGATCGGAGGTGTTCGGGCCTGGGCCGGCGACGAACCCCCTACGTTGGAATCCAACAAGGCCGCCATTGAACTGGTCCAGGTCCACGCGAATTACGTCTGGACGCTGGTGGCGGCCGCCCTTGTTTTCTTCATGCAGGCCGGTTTTGCCATGGTTGAGACCGGCTTCACGCGCGCCAAGAACGCCATCAACATCATGATGAAGAACCTCATGGACTTTGCCATCGGCTCGATCGCTTACTGGGCGATCGGCTTCGGCATCATGTTCGGGGTGAGCGGCACCGGTTGGTTCGGCACCTCGGGCTTTTTCTTGAGCGACTATACACCAGGAGAAGACCCGTGGGTGCTCGCCTTCTGGATGTTTCAGGTGGTTTTCGCAGCCACTGCCGCCACCATCGTTTCCGGCGCCATGGCCGAGCGCACCAAGTTTATAGGTTACCTGATCTACAGTGCCCTTATCAGTGCAGTGATTTACCCGGTTATCGGTTCCTGGGCCTGGGGCGGGCTTTTCAAGGGCAAAGGCTGGCTTGAGGCCATGGGGTTCATCGATTTTGCCGGCTCGACGGTGGTGCACTCGGTCGGCGGTTGGGCGGCACTGGCCGGGGCTATCGTGCTCGGCCCGCGGCTTGGTAAGTACACGAGAGATGGACGAATCAAGCCGATCCTGGGCCACAACATGCCGTTGGCGGCCCTCGGGGTCTTCATTCTGTGGCTGGGGTGGTTCGGGTTTAACCCCGGTTCGACGACCGCCGCCAACAAGGACACGGCCCTGATTTTTGTCAATACCAACATGGCGGCCGCGGCCGGTTGTGTGATGGCATTGGTTACCTCCTGGATCAAGTTCGGCAAACCGGAAATCGGCATGACCCTCAACGGCGCACTGGCAGGGCTGGTGGCGATCACGAGCCCTTGTGCCACCGTGACCCCGCTTAGCGCCGTCGTTATCGGTGCCATCGGCGGAGTGCTCGTGGTGATGGCGGTGCTTTTTTTCGATCACATTCGGATAGACGACCCCGTGGGCGCTATCTCCGTCCACGCGGTGAACGGTGTCTGGGGCACTCTGGCGGCGGGGCTGTTCCACGTCAAGGGATTCGATCTGGCGCAGGTCGGTGTCCAGTTGTTGGGCATCGCCGCTTGTTTTCTGTGGGTGTTCCCCACATCCTTCGTCATGTTCAAAATCATTGCCAAGACCATCGGATTGAGGGTTTCGCCCGAAGAAGAACTTGAAGGTTTGGACATCAGCGAACATGGCGGGGTGGCCTATCCCGACTTCGAGGTGGTCACCCACGGTGGCGGCATCACAACAGCGGCTCCGTCTGCGGTCGGCCTCAAAACCGAACCATCGATGCGCCCGCAGATGTCCCCGGTTAAGCAGGCCTGATGAAAGTTCCGGTGTTTCCTCAGACGGCAGGGGGTCCGCCCGGGCGCCCTGCCGTCCCACGAAGGGTGAAAGGATAAAAGAACAATGATCGAGTCAAAATAAAAAAGCCATAAAAGAAGAAAACAGATCAAAACGTTCGGTTGGTCAGCGAACCGCCCGGGCCAGTTCCCTGATAAATTCCGGCGTGGTGCCGCAGCAGCCGCCGATCATGTCGGCGCCGGCGGCCTTGATCCTGAGGCCGTCGGCGCCGAACTCGCCGGCGGTCTGTTGATACACCACGGCCTCATCGACTGTTAGGGGTTTGCCGGCGTTGGGCTGGATCAGGATGGGGCTACGGGTGGCCGCCCGGATCGCGGACGTAAGCTCGACCATGTCCGCGGAGCCCAGGCTGCAGTTGCTCCCCATGGCGTCGGCGCCGGAGTCTTCCAGCGCTTTGACCGCCGTCACCACGCCGTCTCCCATCATGGTGAAAAAACCGTTCTTGGTGCGGTTGTAGGTGAGAGAGGCGATTACGAACACGGCACCCAGCGATTTCGCCCCTCGCACCGCCGCCAGCGTCTCTTCCAGCGAGTACATGGTCTCGATGCTGATGAGGTCAGCCCCGCCGGCCAGCAGCGCCTCGGCCTGGCGCCGGTAGGAATCCTCGGCATCCCGGGGATCGAGGTCCCCCAGCGGCTTCAGGAATTTTCCGGTCGGCCCCATGTCGCCGGCCACCAGCTTCCCGGCCGGGCAGACGGTTTTTGTGATCTCCGCCGCGCGACGGTTGATGCGCTCGGCCTGATCCGCAAGCCCGCGGTCGGCGAGCTTGACCGGGCTTCCGCCGAAGGAGTTGGTGTGCACAACATCGGACCCGGCCTCGTAGTACAGGTGCTGGACCTCGGCCACGGCGTCGGGTTTTTCCAGATTCCAGGTTTCGGGGTTCTCGCCAGGGCCAAGGCCGCGTGCGATCAGCATGCTGCCCATGCCGCCGTCAAAGATCGCGGTCCTGGTTTTTAAAATTTCCAGCAGTTCGTGCGTCATCGTTTGCCTCTTTGCTGCTGCCGTGGTGCATGAAATGGCGCCAACTTATGGTTGCCGGCGCAGAACGTCAATAGATACAGTCCGCGTGGCGTTCACCTCCCGCAGGAGTAAACGGGGCCTTATTTCAGTTCATAGTTAATCCCGGCTGTTTTTTTCTGGTCGCCGGCCTTGATGAGGACCAGCAGCTCATACTTGCCCTTCTCCGCCATGCTGAAATAGGCGTCATAGCTTTTCATCGAGCCTTCGTATTTGAGACTCTTGATCTGGCTCTTGCCCTTGGGGTCGACCACCTTCATGCTGACCGCAGCGTCGGTGACCTGTTTTTGGGTTGTCTGATCGGTAAGAATCACCGTCACGTTGTGAGTGGTACCCGCCTCGATGTCCTCCTTCATTTTCATATCCTTGAGCATTTTGATGTGCTCGGCGTTGGCCATGATCTGGAAGGTGACCTTGACGCCCTCCACCAGAACTTCACGGGTGTCCATTTTCATGCCGCCGCCCCCCATACCTTGCCCATGGGTGTGTTGGGCCGCAGAAATCGCCGGAAGCAGCATGGCAACAACAGCCATCGCAAAAGCCAACCACTTATATCTTTTCATATTCAACCTCCTCTGGTTTCACTGTTTTATATCCGAATAGGCGCCCTCGTTTGAGGGCGCGCTCCTTCACCATGGCGAAGATCACCGGGGTGATGATGAGCACGTGCACGGTTGAGGTGATGACTCCCCCAATGATGGGTGCGGCGATCGGCTTCATGACGTCCGCGCCGACTCCGGCCGACCACATGATCGGGATCAGGCCGATCAGCGTGGTGCCCACCGTCATGATCTTCGGTCGCAGCCGCAGCACCGACCCTTCCACGGTGGCCTCCAGAATATCCTGTGAGCCGATCTGCCCCAGGTGCAGGCGGCGGTCAAGCGCCTCGTGCAGATAGATGATCATCACCACGCCGGTTTCTACGGCAATCCCGTAAAGGGCGATATAGCCCACCCAGACGGCCACGCTGAAGTTGTAGCCCAGCAGATACTGCAGGATGACGCCGCCGGTCATGGCATACAGGACGGCGACCATCAGGATGACTGCCTCGGATATGGAGTGAAACGTCAAGTACAGCAGGATGAAGATCACGAAAAACACGACCGGAAGCAGGATCTTCAGCCGTTCCTTGGCGCGCAGCTGAAATTCGTACTGGCCGCTCCACGAGAGAAAATAGCCGGCCGGGAGCTTCAGCCTTTCCTGAATCACCCGTTTGGCCTCCTCCACATAGCCGCCGATGTCCCTTGCGGTGACGTCGATGAACACGTACCCGGCGAGCATAGCGTCCTCGTCCCGGATCATGGCCGGCCCGGTGGTTACCCGGATGTCGGCCAGTTGGGCCAAAGGGATCTGGGCCATCGCGCTTCCGGAAGCGCCGCCCGGCACCATCTTGGCGGCCCCTCCCATCCGCGCCGGCACCTGGATGCGTTTGAGCTTATCGACATCGTCCCGCAGTTCCCGGGGATAGCGCACGTTGATTGGATAGCGCTCGCGGCCTTCGACGGTGCGGGAGATGTTCATGCCGCCGATTGCCGACTGGATCACCTCCTGGACCTCGCCCACCGTCAGGCCATAGCGGGCAATTGCGTCGCGTTGGATGTCGATGTCGACGAAGAACCCTCCAGCAACCCGCTCGGCGTAGACGCTGCGGGTCCCCGCCACGTCCTTTAAGATCCCTTCGATTTGGACGCCCAGATCCTGAATCGTGTTTAGATTAGGACCGAAGATTTTGATCCCGACCGGAGTGCGGATGCCGGTGCTGAGCATGTCGATCCGGGCGCGAATCGGCATGGTCCAGGCATTTTGAAGCCCCGGGAACTTCATCTTCTGATCCATCTGCTCGACCAGCTCTTCGTAGGTCAGGGCGCGCTCGGCGCCTAGAATCGTTGCCGCCGCGGGGCGCAGCCACTCGGGAAGTTGCGAGTAATCTCTCTTAACCTTGCGCCATTCGCCTTTAGGTTTGAGCTGGACGGTGGTCTCCATCATGCTGAACGGCGCCGGGTCGGTGGCGGTATCAGCCCGGCCGGCCTTGCCGAAAACAGTTTCGACCTCGGGGAAGCTTTTCAGGATCTTGTCCTGCACGGCGAGAAGCCTGCCGGCCTCGGTCACGGAAATGCCGGGGCTGGTGACCGGCATGTATAAGATGGTGCCTTCGTAAAGCGGCGGCATGAACTCGCTGCCGATCCGCAGCACCAGGACGATGCTGAGCGGGATCAGTAAAAAATTGACAAATAGTGCGGTTTTCCTGAAGCGCAGCGCCCAGCGGATGACCGGCTCGTAGACCCATTTCAGAAAACGCGAAACGGGGTTGGCGACCTCCGACTTGAGCCCCTTGCCTTTGAGAAAAATCGTCATCAGCACCGGAACCAGGGTGATGGCGAGGATGGAGGAGGCGGCCATGGCAAAAGTCTTGGTGAAGGCCAGCGGACGGAACAGGCGTCCTTCCTGGGCCTCCAGCATGAAGACGGGCACGAAAGAGATGATGATGATGATCAGGGCGAAGAAGATGCCCCGTCCCACCTGCTGGCAGGCGCGGACCACGGTGGCGGAGCTGTTTTGCCGGTCTTCTTCCGTCCCTTCGGACAGGTGGCGATAGCCGTTTTCCACCATGACGATGGAGGCATCCACGAGAACGCCGATGGAAAGCGCAATGCCGCCGAGCGACATGATGTTGGAGGTGAGATTTAAAAAGTACATGGGAATGAAGGAGATCACCACGGCGATCGGCAGGGTGAGGATCGGCACGAGCGCGGAGCGGAAATGCAGCAAGAAGAAGATCACCACCAGGCTGACTACCACGATTTCTTCGATCAATGTCTTCTGCAGGTTTTCGATGGACTGGCGGATCAGCTCGGAACGGTCATAGGTCGGGACGACTCTCACGCCTTCCGGCAGACCCGGTGTGATCTCCTGAATCTTTGCTTTGACGGCGTTGATGACGTTCAAGGCGTTCTCTCCGTGGCGCATCACCACGATGCCGCCGGCCACTTCGCCCCGGCCGTCCAGTTCCACGATTCCGCGCCGGATGTCGGGCCCGAGGGCGACGTTGGCGATGTCGCGCAACAGGACCGGAGTCCCACCCTTGCTGCCCACCACGATCGACTGGATGTCTGCGGGTGACTTGATGTAGCCTCGGCCGCGCACCATGTACTCCCGGCCGGACATCTCTATCAGGCGGCCCTCCACATCGTTGTTGGACATTTTGATGCGGTCCATCACCTCGCGGATGGAAAACCCGTAGGCCGATAGGCGGTTGGGATCGATGTTGACCTGGTATTGTTTGACGAAACCGCCCACGCTGGCAACCTCTGCCACTCCCTCAACGCTTGCCAGGGCGTAGCGGATGTACCAGTCCTGCAGGGTGCGCAGAAGGGCCAGATCGTGCTTGCCGCTTTCATCCACCAGGGCGTAGGTGAACACCCAGCCCACGCCTGTCGCATCCGGCCCGAGGACGGGCGCCGCACCCTCCGGCAACCTCCCTGATATCTGCTGCAGGTATTCCAACACCCGGGAGCGTGCCCAGTAGAGGTCGGTTCCGTCTTCAAAGATCGCGTAGACGAAGGAGAAGCCGAAATCGGAGAACCCGCGGACGGTCTTGACCCGGGGGGCTGAAATGAGGGCGGTGACGATCGGGTAGGTGACCTGGTCTTCGATTAGGTCCGGGCTGCGGCCTTCCCACGGCGTGTAGATGATCACCTGCACGTCTGAAATGTCCGGCACCGCGTCGAGTGGAATGTTTCTCAACGCATACACGCCGCCCAGGGTCAGCAGCAGCACCGCCGCGAACACCATGAAGCGATTTCTGGCGCAGCTTTCAATTATTTTCTCGATCATGTCGGAGGACTTTTTGGGCGTTGATTTTGAACGGCGCAGGGGCTAATGCTGATGACCCATCCCGCCGATGGCTTCTTTGAGCTTGGATTCCGAATCGATGAGGAAGTTGGCGCTGGTCACCACCCGCTCCCCGGCCTTGAGACCATCGAGGACTTCAAAGACGTCGCCCGCCTTGACCCCCAGTTTGACCTCGCGGGGTTCGAAATAGCCGGAGCCCCGGTCGATGACGACCACCTTGCGGAGCCCGGTGTCGATGACCGCGTCCTCCGGCACCGCCAGCTTGTCGCCGAGGCGCACGGTGATCTCCAGGTTGGTGAACATTTCCGGCTTGAGCTTGCCGCGCGGGTTGGGGAACTCGTACCTGACCTTGGCCGTCCGGGTCTGAGGGTCTAGGTAAGGGTAAATATATATGGCTTTGCCGGTGAAGGTTTCTCCCGGATAATAGGCCATCTGGATGGCCGCCTGCTGCCCCAGGCGAATGGCCGACAGTTCGTATTCGTAAATGTCGGCGATGAGCCAGACCACCGAGAGATCGGCAATCTTGAAGAGCGCCATGCCGGCATCCACGAATTGGCCCTTGTTGACCATTTTTTCAATCACGTAGCCGGTAAACGGGCTGTAAAGCGTCAGGGTTTTCGTCGGCTCGCGGCTTTCCTCGAGCGTCTTGATCTGTGCATCACTGATGTCCCAGAGCTTCAGGCGCCGGCGCGCGGATTCGGCCAGGAGGTTGCCGCCTTCGGTGACTTCCGGAAACGGGCTTTTCGACCAGTCCTGTTTGGCCTTGAGGGCCAGAAGATATTCCTCCTGGGTGGACACGAGCTCCGGGCTGTAGATGGTGAGCAGCGGCTCCCCCTTGCGGACGAACCGGCCGGTGAAGTCCACGAGCAACTCTTCGATCCAACCCCCGATTTTTGGGGACACAATACCGATACGCTTTTCGTCGTAGTCGATCCTCCCCACGGTGCGGATGACCTTCTGCAGGGTTCGTTTCGCCACCGTTCCGAACCTTACCCCGATGAGTTGCTGGCGTTCCGGGGAAATCTGGACGGTGCCCGGGGCGATCTCCTGGACCTTGCCCTCCTTCTGAATGGACTCCATGGTGAGCCCCTTCAGTTCATCGAGGTCATCCCCCTTCTTTGCCGAGGGAGGGGGACTCGCGCCGTGACCGGGCGTATGCTGTGCCTGGCCGGAGGCGGCAAAAGTCAAAAGTGCGACCAGCAGGAAGACCGTCAATGCCGGGCGGTTCATTTCAACACCTCCCGGGAGAAGGTCGTCCCCACTGCGGCCTCCAAAGCCGCCAAGCTCTTTTCGTACTCGGTCAGGGCGTCGTGATAGTCCAGCTCATAACGGTAAAGGCGCATGCGGCTGTCGAGCAGGGTCATAAAGTCGGCCTTGTTGACCATGTAGGCGCTCATGGCCGTGTCGATCTGCAGCCGGGCCTGCGGGATGATTCCCGTGCGGTAGAGTTCGATCTTGCGCTCCAGGCGTTGGGTCATCGACCCCATGTCGGCGATCATGTAAAGAATTTCATTCTGGGCGCCGTCGTATTTGGCCTGGGCGGACCGAATATCCGCGTAAGCCTCCGCTACCTTCCGTTCCTGCTTGGACTTGAAAAAAATGGGCAGGTTCATTTCGACCATGCCGGTGTACATGTCCAGACGATCGTCCCGCTGCCCATAGGCAAACTTCAGGCTGAAGTCAGGGAAGTAATCCCGCCTTGCCAATTCCACGTTCTTGCCGCGGGCGGATATGTCCTGCTTCAGAGCTTTGAGCATGGGATTGTCCTCCACGGCCTGTTGCTGAAGGTTGTCGATGGAAAACGCTACCCGGTTGAAGTCGACGTCCGCGGGCCGCCCCACCGGGCTGTTCCGCGGCCGATTGAGCAGGTAATTGAGCTTTGCCGCGAGAGCCCGCTTCTTCTGTTCGAGCATGATCAAGTCGTCCATCATCTTGGAGATTTCCACCTGGTTGCGGATGACATCCTCCTGGATGGCCTGCCCCAGGGAGTAGCGGGTCTGGGTGATCTTGGCGAGTTCTTCCAAAATGCTCTTGTTGCGCTGGGTGACCTCGATGGCGCGGTAGACATGCGAGAGGTCGTAAAAGGCCGTCTTGACCTCCTTGGCTATCTGGTTGGCGACCTCGTCGGCATCGGCTGCGCCCGCGTCCGCCTCCTTGGCGGCGACCTCCTCACTCAAGCCCCTCTTGCCGGGGAATGGAAATTTCTGGGAGACGGAAATTTCCTTCATGGTCATATCTTCATCGTTGAAATCGAAGTTGTTCGGCAGGTTGACCACACCGAAGCCCAGCATGGGGTCCTCGAGGGCGCCGGATTGGGGGATCTTCTCTTTGAGGGCGGCATGCCTCCCGCGGGCGGCGAGGATTTTTGGGTTCTTCTCGAGGGCCTCCTGGACGAGCGACTCCACGCGCAGCATCGGCTCTTCCGCGGCGCCGTTGCCGGCGGCCGCAAAAAAAATTGCCAGTGCCAGCAGCGAAACGACCTTTTTCATGGTCAATGCCTCCTTAATTCGGTTTGAGCGGATTGGGCATGCCGTGCACGCACAGGTTTGCGATTTTGAATTCACATCTCCGGCGTGGGATAGCTGCGACGACAAGGCACTAAAAGTTTGGAGAAACTATGTATTTGCCCCTGTGCTGTCAAACAGAAGGGGGTTTGGGCGGGATTGCGGCGGGGTGGCCGTGTGGTCCGGTTCAGTTCCCGATCGGGGGTATGGCCAGGTAGGCCAGACGCTTCATCTCCCGGCGGCCGTGGGTGACGGTGTCCAGCACGAAACCGCAGCTGAGGCTCAGGCAGGCCAGGATCATGAGCCCGGTGGACAGGATCGCCGTAGGGAAGCGCGGCACTAAACCGGTTTCAAGGTAAGTGATGAAGACGGGGTATGCCAGCACGACGGCGGTCAGGGCAAGAATCCCGGCAATCATAGAAAAGAACGCCAGGGGGCGCTCCTCCTTGAGCAGGTTGAAAATCATCATCAGGATGCGGAAGCCGTCGCGGTAGGTGCGCAGCTTGCTGGCCGAGCCCGCGGGCCGGGCTTTGTAGGAGGTGACGACCTCGGTGATGGGCATGCGCAGCTCGAGGGCGTGCACCGAGAGCTCGGTCTCGGTTTCGAACCCCGCGGAGAGCGCCGGGAACGACTTCACGAACCGCCGAGAGAACACACGGTAGCCGGAGAGGATGTCGGTGAAGGTGCGTCCGAAGCACAACCCGAGAAACCCGGTGAGCAAGTCGTTGCCGAAGCGGTGGCCGCGTCGGAAGGCTTCTCCCTCGTAGGTCGTGAGCCGCGAGCCGACCACCATGTCCAGTTGTTCGCAGACGAGCTTTTCCACCAGGGCCGGCGCAATCGCGGCATCGTAGGTGCCGTCGCCGTCGGCCAGCACGTAGATGTCGGCTTCCACGTCGGCGAACATGCGGCGCACCACGTGTCCTTTGCCCTGCCGTGTCTCGCGGCGCACGATGGCGCCTGCGGCACGGGCGGTCTCGACCGTCCGGTCATTGGAGTTGTTGTCGTAGACGTAGATCACGGCCTGCGGCAGCGCTGCGCGGAAGTCGCGCACGACGTCGGCGATGGCCGCCTCTTCATTGTAGCAGGGCAGGATCACCGCCACACGATAGTCCCGGGGGTCGACGGTCGTCACGGGGGTTTCCCTCTCAATGGGAAGGTCTCGGGGTCACCCGGCACAGGTAAAATAAATGCTCCTGCTGGGGCTCGACGCCCGGCACGAATGTTTGGCAGTTGGCGCGGTCCAGCTCCAAACCGTAGAACTCAAGGGCGTTCAAGGCATGCCACTCCTCGTAGACCCGGTAAAGGATCAGCACCGGGCCGGTGTGATCGGCCAGGGCCCTCATCATCAGGCGGTCGGTTTCGTTCAGGGTCGGCGATGGGCCGGTCACGAAGCCCTGGATGCGCAGGAACCGCACCTGTGGCGGAAAAAACGGGATCATGTAGGCGATGGGGTCGTGGCCGGTGACGAGGACGATCGCGTCCGGCTGCGCGGCGAGCGAGGGCAGGCGCACGTCGAAATAATCCGAGGTCCAGGGCCTTCGGCCCCAGTGGCCGGGGTCGACTGTCACGAGCAGAAAGACCATGCAGACGACGGCGGCCCGCAGCTGCCGGCGCGGGCTTCGCAGGAGCGCCCCCAACACCAGAAAAATCGTCAGGGGTACCAGGAACTCGCACACGATCGCGTAGCGATACACGGCGAACATCTTCATCCACAGAAAAAACGAGACCACCATGAAGATGACAAAGAAACGGGTCATGGCCGGTGCGTCGACGTTGCCGACAGCTGCGTCGGTGCCGCCTTTCGGCCGCAGCAGGCGCCGGATCGCGAAGACCAGCATCACCAACAGCAGGAGGTAGAGCAACGGGAAACGCAGGTCGCGGAAGCCCACCTCGCCCACCTGGATCGGGTCGACGTTGAACCAGAAGGGGAAGAGCAGCCACATCGCCAGGCTTTTGGGGATGAAGCGCACGTCGCGGTAGGAGCCGATCGCTCCCCACGGGGATTTGAAAAATTCGTTGAAGTAGGGAAAAAGCGGGTTCTGGAAGCGCTGCCACATTTCCAGCAGCCAGAAACCGCCGGTCAAGGCCGTGCCGGCCAGCACGCCGAGACCGAAAATGAAAGCCAGGGCAAACCGCCGCCCGAACGGTGCCGCCAGGCCGAAAAAGGCGGCGCACAGCCCCACGCAGTAAACGGCGAAAGGTTGCTTGAGGCCAAGGGTAGACCCCGCCAGAATGCCTGCCGCAGCGGCGATCAGCCAGCCGGGGCGGACCGATGCGCAAAGGCGTTCCCGGTAGCGCACGATCAGCCAGACGGCCGCAAGCAGCGGCAGGCTCAAGACGTTGTCGCCGAAGCTCGTCCCGATTTCGGCGATGTTGATCGCACCCAGCATGGCAACCAGGGTCAACCCCAGGCAGAACCAGGCGGTTTTGCCCGGCTGGCCGAGGTCGACCACTTGCCGGGTGATCCCGTAAATGGGGAAGACGTTCAGTCCGGGAAGGAAACCCAATATGAACCCCACTGCCTTCGGCGGCAGCCAGGTCACGGCGAGATAGAAGGGGATGTACATCAGCGGGTTGTAATAGGTCGCCACGTGCGACACTGCGATGTCGTACCCCATGCGGCCGGTGAGAAACGCGAAGGGGTTGTAAAAGTGGTAGTTGCGCAGGTCCCAAGACATATCCTGGCCGAGCCACAGGATGCTCACCCCGAACGCGACGGGGGTGAGGCAAAGGAAGAGGCGTACAAACCGCACACGGCTGCTGGGGGTTTCGGTCACGGGCATCGGCCGGCTGCTTTATAACTACCTGGAAATACTTATGATAAAAAATAGTATTCCATACACCAGGCGCCGTTGCCTGTCAACCGGAAGTTCGCGAGGATCAACCGGTAAGGCCAATATAGGCAGGGGTTTTGCAAAGCTGTTGCATGCGGATTTCCCCGCTGGGTGCCGGAGGATAATCTGACGTTTCGACGGCAGCGCACTGGCTGCAATCAAGGCAGAGGTTCTTGAAGGCGGCCTCCGTGAGGCAGCTCCGGTAGTCCGGGCAGCAAACTTCTCGGGGCGGCGGGTTTTCTTCCCGGATAGCATTCATCTTGACGAACTGGGGTCGTTTTTCTTTCATTGGAACGAGACCTCCATCGGGGATTCACATCTGATGCATATATCGCCCACCCGAGGTGGAGACATTAGCAGAATCTGTCACCAATGTGAGGTCTCGATTAAAATAAATGATCGTGTCAATGCCCTTGTCGCGAACCCGCCATGCACTGAAGACCCCTTGCCCGGGTCAGCAGGATCGGGTAAGATGGGCCTCCGTTTTCACCCTGCCGCTCACCGCGTTTCTCGGGTGAGCGTGATCAAAACCGAAAGCATGGATAGCGGGGCCGTCATGGACCTTGAAGCGTCGCTGCAAAGGCTGGAAGAGCAAATTGAGCTTCTCAAGCGGAAAGCCGACGGCTGCGGAGATGCCTACCACAAAGGTTTTACCAAGGGCGTGTGCATGGCCCTTCTCATGTTGCAAAGCAAAGTACCTGCTGCCCGGACCGGAAAAAGAGCAAAGACAGCCACATCATCAACGCCCGCAAAACCCAAGCGCGATCAGCTCGATTTGTTTTAGGGCGTGTAGATCCAGGGGTCGCCTTCTCCCCGAAGGGGTATCGGCATGGACGGGGCGCTTTCGCGCGAACAAATCCATGGCATGGCCAGCCGCTGGATGGCCCGGCCGCCGGAGGCGCACGCGCTACGGATCGTCACCGACACCTCTGATTTTTTCCGGCTGGAGACCGGCGATGTCCTCCTGCTGGGGGGTAAACCCTACCTGATGCGCAGCAGCGTGCGGGAAGCGCGCTTCGGGCTGGACGACGAGGTCAAGCACTGGGTGAAACGGGCTATCGATCTCGTCACCGGGCAGACGAAAATCGTCAAGCTTGTTTTCTACGAGCAGTTCACCGCCACCATCGGCGGAATAGTGTTCGAGTGCTTCCGCAGCCCGCGCAAGGAGGCCCGCATTCTGGAGCTGGTCGACGAGCACCCGAACTTCATGCACGGCCAGACGATGCCGGACGATCACGGCAACCTCGTCCGGGTGATGGATTACATCTACGGGGATTCGCTGGCCGGCCGGGTCGCCGACATCGAGCAGGACCACGAGACTTTTTTCTATAAAACCCTGCCCGGGATCATGGGCAACTATCTGTGCTGCGTGGAGGCCATCCGCTTCCTGCACGAACACGGAGAAAAGCACGGCGACATCCGGCGGGACCACATCCTGATCGATGCCGACAGCGGGCGTTACCGCTGGATCGACTTCGACTACAACTACCGTCACCGCGAAAATATTTACGGCTACGACCTGTTCGGGTTGGGCAACGTCCTGATCTACGTGGTCGGCAAGGGAGACGTGCTGCTGCCGGATCTCAGGCTGCGGAACCCCGACGTACTGACGCGATTGGCGGATGGGGACCTGAACATCGTTTTTCACAACCGGGTGGCGAACCTCAAAAAGGTCTTCCCGTACATACCGGATTCCCTGAACCGGGTCCTGCTGCATTTTTCCAGGGGCGCCAACTGGTTTTACGAGCACACAACACAGCTCATTCAGGACCTGCAACAGGCCATGGCCGAGATCCGCTGACATCCATGCGCGGCCCGGGCGGGGAGGGGGCTAATGGACACCTCAGGCGACATCAGGTTCAACCGCAATGTCCTGCTTGCCGTGGACGACTCCGAGAACGCGCGGCGCGCAGTGACCTACGTTGCGTTCATGCTGCGCGGGCTGGAGGGGTTCCGGGTGACCCTGCTGCACGTGATCTCGGAGCCGGAAGAGGACTTTTTCGCGCGGGTCGAAGAGAAGGAAAAATGGCTCGACGACTATCGGCGGAAGATGGAGTCGCTCTTGGCGGGCTACCGCCGCGAACTGATCGCCGCCGGGTTCCCTGGCGAAGCGGTTGAGGCCCGGCTGCCCCAGCGTCACTGCCCCTCGATTGCGGAATGCATCCTTCTCGAGCTCGACCGCACCGAGTACGGGACTATCGTGGTCGGTCGGCAGGGGCTGTCCCGCAAGGAGGAGTTTCTTTTCGGCAGCGTTTCCAGCAAAATCGTCGGCCACGCCCGCAACTGCGCCGTGTGGGTGGTGGCCTGACCATGGGAGGGATGAAGTGATATCTCAAGGCGTGCTTCTGGACCGGCTGATGCGGTTTGCTGCCGGACTGCGGTTCCCCAGGCTGCTGGCGATTACCGCCGCCCTGTTCATCCTGGATGTGATCATCCCCGACATGATCCCCTTTGCCGACGAGATCCTGCTGGGGCTGCTGTCGCTGCTGTTGGCATCGTTGAAAAAGCGCGGCCCGGGCAGCCAATAGAAAGCGAATAACTGCGGAGTTAAGCTAAAGGAGACCGGAATGAATCAGCGCAAGCTTGGATCGCAGGGGCTCGCCGTCGCGGAGCTCGGGCTGGGCTGCATGGGCATGAGCGAGTTCTACGGCAAGGCCGACGAGCAGGAGTCGCTTGCCACCCTGCACCGCGCGGTGGAGTTGGGGATCACGATGCTCGACACCGCCGACATCTATGGCCTGGGCGAGAACGAACGGCTGGTCGGCCGGGCCGTCAGGGGGATCCGCGATCGGGTGGTCGTGGCCACCAAGTTCGGCATCGTCCGCAAGAAGGAGGACCCTGCTTTTCGCGGCATTTGCGGCCGGCCCGATTACGTGCGCCATAGCTGCGAGGCGTCGCTGAAGCGGCTCGGTGTCGACGTCATCGATCTTTACTACATTCACCGCGTGGATGCGACCATTCCGATCGAGGACACCATGGGCGCCATGGCCGATCTTGCGGCCGAAGGAAAGGTGCGCTACCTGGGCATCTCCGAGGCCGGGCCGGCCACCCTTCGTCGCGCCCACGCCGTGCACCCGCTTTCCGCGCTGCAGACCGAATACTCTCTCTGGAGCCGCGACCCGGAGGACCAGTTGCTGCCGCTGCTGCGTGAACTGGGTATCGGCTTCGTCCCGTACAGTCCGATCGGCCGAGGGTTCCTTTCGGGAGCCATCAAGAGCCCCGAGCACCTGGCATCCGATGATTTCCGTCGCAGCCAACCGCGGTTGAAGGGCGATAATTTTAAGAAGAACTCCGTTTTCGTAGAAAAACTGGCAGCGGTCGCCGCCGCCAAGGGGTGCACTTCCGCCCAATTGTCTTTGGCATGGGTGCTCGCCCAGGGT
>Ga0210104_1000006_pt1 | contig 26549 bp, 20 predicted proteins | sample RushSE_TuleA_D2_FD_185567 | JGI IMG/M metagenome (GOLD analysis project Ga0210104, IMG submission 185567) | Wetland microbial communities from San Francisco Bay, California, USA, that impact long-term carbon sequestration - RushSE_TuleA_D2 (SPAdes) | ecosystem: Environmental > Aquatic > Marine >...
CCCGCCGCAACAGCGAAATACCGAAGGAAATATTCTGGCTCATTGACGACCCTGACGACGACGTGCGGCGATTGTTATTGCAGTTTCTGGGTCGCAGGCAGAGCGAAACGGCGGAAAAATTCCTGCTCGACTATCTTGCCCAACACCGTATTCGTTCCGGAAATAAACTTCGTCTGCTCTCGGTCTATGCGGCACTGGGGCAGTGCGGGTCTGACCGGTCCCTGACATTTTTGAAAAAAAACCTCTATCTTTGGACGGGACTGGGGATCTTGCGGTCTAAAAAATCTCCGCGCCGCCAGGTCGCGGTCTATGCGCTCAAAAAGCTGAAAACGAAAAAGGCCGAACCGATACTGAAAAGAATTGGTGTTTGACGATGAATGATTTTTTACAAAAACAGCATCCCGAAAAATATGATCTTCTCAAGGCCATTGCCAGGCTCATTCAGATCGGGAAGCTGTATGAAGACAATAACAATTTGGTTGTTGAAGCCGTAGCGGCCTTTAAATGTGCTGTCGGGAATGCGTGCGGGGGGGAACCGCAGGTATCGCTACAGATTTATAACGGGCGGTTTTTTCTGCAACAGGAAAAACTGCCTTTGCTTCGAAAGCATATCGCTCTTTTCAATCAAATGATGCAGTATCTGGAAAGCCGCAAGATTTTCGGATGGCATTTCCGCTCCAGTCTGGACATGCTTGATGGGAAGGATATCCTGCTGTTTACCCGTCTGTTGGACCGTGCCGGCGAAGCAGAAAATCCGTCGGAATGGCTTGTTTCAGAGCTGGATAAGAACGACATTCACTGGGCGACTGTCATCCAGGAATCCAATCTTTCTAAAGACGATTGTCTTGAATCCGCGATGGCAGAGTCTGAAACCCTGGAAAGACAAAAAGAGGCGGCCAAAAAAACCTATCAATACGCTCTCGGCTCCATAAAGGAAGTGGCGCAAAAGCTCCTGTCCCAAAATGAGGTCGGTATCAGAAAATCGGTTCGCATGGTTCAAAGGATGGTAGATATCATTATGGAAGATGCCACGTCCTTCATGGCACTCAGTACCATCCGAATGTATGACGATTATACCTTCACCCATTCGCTGAACGTGGCGATCCTGGCAATGACCCTGGGCAAAAAGATCGGCATGAAGCGAACAACCCTTGAGCGCCTGGGGTTATGCGGACTGTTTCACGATTTGGGAAAAATAGAAATCCCCAAGGACATCCTGAACAAAAAAGGGAAGTTGGATGATTCCGATTATGAAGAAATAAAAAAGCATTCCATGACCAGCGCCATGCTGATACTGAAACTGAAAACCGAAAAATACCATAAGGCTCATCTCTTAATTTCCCCGTTTGAGCATCATATACGTTACGATTATTCAGGATATCCATCAATCGACAAGAAGCGGCCCATCAGTTTGTTCGGACGGATTTTGACGATTGTGGACGTCTTCGACGCCATTACATCCCCCCGAATCTATCGTCCGACATCCATGAGTCCGGATCAGGCCCTGGGCTATATGCTGTCCGATTCGGGAACGTATTTTGACCCTTCATTGCTTAAAGTATTTATCAACATGCTGGGCGTGTATCCTGTTGGAACGCTTCTGAAGCTCGACAGCGGTGAAATGGGATTGGTGCTTCACTCTCATAATGGCGGTGACCAGGCCAGACCGAAGGTACAACTGCTGATTCAGGGTAAAGACAAATCATATGAAAAGGGAATGGTCATTGATCTCGGCGAAAGAGATCCCGGGACGGGAATGTATAAGCGAACAATTGTTCAAAGCCTTCATCCGGCGACATTGGGTATCCAGCCGGCACGCTATATCTTATGATTATGGCATCATACCGCAAAGATGACGGTATTCGTTCCTCCAGTAAATGTTGCCAGAATAAGCGTAACAAGTTCCAAGGCACTTGAACGTTTCGCCATCGATGGATTCAAATATGTGAAGATTGATTGAAGACCTTTATCGTTCAATCGACCTCTGCCATGCGCCATTCCCATTCTGTTGTTTGCCATTTGACTTCTGCATGCGGTCCTGCGATGGCCCTCGTTCGTTCCCTGATTCATGAGACTTGTCCATTGACCGCTGTCCCCTGATCTCCGGCTTCTGCCCTCTATCTTCCGACTTCAGAGACCTGTTCCAAGAGCCCGATAAATCATGTTTTCTTTGCAGGGGCTCGACATTGGGGTTTGGTTTCGGCGCCTTGTACTGAGCGGGCGGAGCGTTTCTTCGGCCCGATTTTTGGCTTGACCTGTCCATAATCGGGGATCTGGAAAATTTTTCCTTGTTCGGCGCTGGTTTTTTTGAGACTTTTTCCCCCAGCGTAGTCTGCCCTTGGGTCTCTCGATGCTGACGTTCCTTTTGATAGGTGCGCACCGCTTTCTCCCGTTGCGAGAATACGGTTCGCTCTTTTTCGCTCAGGGGTTTGAAGTGATAAGCACCGGCCGTAGTTTTCCCGGCACGGTCGATCTGCATGACAAAGCCGGGCCGTTCGGGTCCTGACGATCTGACTGCCTTGTAAGGTTCTATGCGGTGGTTATAGGTCTTGGGCGGTCGTAATCCTTCCTGTTCTCGACGCTCACGAAATCTTTTCTGCAAATGGTTCTCCCACTCGTGATCGTTCCGATGAGACCAACGTTGATGGGCAAAGATGGGATCATAGACAACCCGTCTCGCATTCAGTGAAAACCATGGGTATATCCCTTTTCTGTAATACCGGGGCGCATAATAATCCCCATAATAATAATGGGAATACCGGGGTCGAAAAAACAGGGCGTCATTAAAAACGTTCAGATCGATCACAAAGCCTGGTGAGAAGAAAAAAGTCATCCCAAAGTGCACCCGCGGCGTGAAAAAAACCGGCGCGAACAGAACGCCACGATGGATGACCGTATAGTCCCAGTAACCACCCACAAAGATATATCCACGCGGGGTCCAGGTATAGTGGGAAGGCACCCAGATCCAGTCCGGATGCGCGACGGCCCAATAGCCGGGCTGCCAGGCATAGCCTCCATATTGCCATACCCAGCAACCGGGTATCCAGATATAGTCCGGGGAAGGTGGATAACTGCTGGGTCCGACTTCTACCGATCCGGGCGGCTCTGGCAGGTATGCCGTCTCTTTCTCGTTTATACCGGCCCAGTAACCGGAAATCCACTGATATTCCTGTCCTGCAGGGGTCCAATAACCGGGGACCCACTGTCGGCCCGGCGGCGGTACCCGCCAAACCCCACTCACCCAGATATAGTCGTTTCTTTCATCATCCCAGGCCCAGTATCCGGGAATCCACTGAACATCCCCTTCAGGTTTCTGTTCAGGCGGGATCTCCTCAATGTAGGCCGGCGGTGCCTTGGGCGCTATGATTCCCGGTTCAGGATCCAATGCCACTGCCTCTGCAAATGCCTCATGTATGGGGCCCGAAGCAAGGACTTGAACATCTTCCTCCGGCACCGGGGCTGTTTTCCCGGCGGCATAAATCGACCGTTGGCCGAATTCCATTCCAAATGCCGTCAATGCCATAATTATATAAAAACATTGAATAAATTTCAGTTTTACCATGGATCTCTCCTTTATCGTTTCGGTATTATCAACGCAGTCACATCGCGATAATGTCCGGCAGTGAAGATTTCCAACCGAATGCCCACGTACTGGGCGTAAAGACAACGATTTTTGCTTGGCTTGCTAATATAGGAGACGTACAAAGGGGGTTTTGGTTTACTTTCTTTATTCTGGGATGCTCATGGACACCCCGATCAGAGGCGCCGCCACTTTATGCAGGTGCCTTTTTCGATTTTGAAATATTTGGCGAAACCGGCCTTTACCTCGGCTGCATATTTGATCGGCTCTTTGGACCTGTAGATTGTGTTTGACATGGGCGTTGTGGACTCGGCGATATCGACCACACATCCGTCTTGGCCGATGAAAATGATGTCCAGAGAAATCGGGGTATTTTTCATCCAAAAGTTGTACGGCCTTACGTATTCAAAAACGAACAGCATCCCTTCGGTGTAGTCCAATGATGTTCGTCCCATAAGTCCTTTGGCCTGGGTCTCAGGCATATCTGCGATTTCGATATCGATGGACGCCGCGACGGATTGATCCGTCCTAACGAAGTCGAGCTTTCCGTCTATTCGAATGGAACTGGTTTCCCGGACGGGATATATTTCCGGATGCCTGATACTGCAAGCGCAAAGCAAAACAGCCCCTAAAAAGAAGAAAACAAATAAAATCCGGGTAGATGCGCTGTGAGGTGTTGTTTTCATTTCGGAGCCAATGATATTTTACCATTTTGGGCAAAGGTTTTAGAAGGATGTCCCCACCCCAAAGCCAAAATGGACCGTCGGTTGGGTCTGCATTCCCTTCGGCCAAAGCTTGATCTCTATGGGTTCCACCACAGGATAAGTGTATTCGAAATTTCCGATGGACAGAACCTTGCTCCCTATGAGTGTTCCCACAACCGCGAGCCGCATATCCTTTTGATAAATCTCAGGATCAAGGATTTCCCGGGTTTGGACGATAAAGCGGCCTCCGGATTGATCGGAATTCACGGGGCGGCCGCTGGTACCGAGGGCAAGCTGAAGGACGATGAGTTCGGAAATAGGGGGTGAGGTTTTGGTTTCTATAATCCTGCCGCCGAACATGACAACCTCGCCTTTATAGGCATCCGGCGTCTTTTGCAGATCCGAAAACGACCCCTTGTACGTCACTTTTGATCGCGACTGTTGGGAAATCCCTGCGGCGCAGCCCATTACGAGCATAGTGAAAGCAATACATAGAATATAAGCGACATGTTTGATGGTCATTTTCTCCTCTCACTTCTTTTCAACAAGCCCGATGAGGGTGTTTTTAAACCAGGCGCTGCCCGGTTTAGATCCGCCGCGGAACACATCGGTTCCAACACACTCGGCGAAGAACTCAGGTAAGGTTTTCCCGGGAACAATGTATAGGGTGAAGGCAACGTCGCTTTCTTTTCCGGGGACTTCCGGAGGATTCGCCGTGTTATCCATTTCGGAGGGCCAGGGATGAGTGGCCAGCGTTTCAAGGGATTCCATGAGTTGATCCCGCCATTTTACCAAGGCCTCATCTTTATGGGCGCCCACGGGGACGGTGTCGAAACGGATCACTCTTACGGTTTCGGGCACACTGTCAATGATGTGCTCGGCCACGGCCCGGCTGCCGGTCACAATCAGTCCGAAAACTTCGGGGTCCTGCTGCATGAGAAGCGCCCATGCCTTTAACCGTTCTTTTGTCATGTAATGCCCCGGATCGTCTTTTTCCAATACCATTCTTACAATGGCCCGGGTCTGATCGTCGTCATCTTCTCCTTTGAGGTCTTTCATGAAATCTTCTTCCATGGCTTCAATCTCCATCAACTCCCGGTCCAATCCCGTGTTCTCTATGTCAAACTCCTGCGCCATGTGAAGAAACAGTTTTGCCTGAAACAGCGGATCGGGTTTTTCGGCGGACGGGGTTCGTTTTCCGGTTTTTTTGAGATCGGCTCTGATCTGTGAAGAAGCGGATTCATCGAAAAACGGAATTTCATCGGCGATGGTTTTTAAATAAGCGGTTTCGATTCCCTGATGGGCGCCAACCCAGCCGCGATAGTCTTTTAGAATTTTGTCGAGCAGTTTGCCGTTGCGGTCAACCGGTATCCGCAGATCAAGGATGCCGTCTTCGGCCAGTTTTTTCATCTCATCCGGTATTTTTGTACCGGCGGTCTGATATACCGCGGTCTGCCCGAAACAAGCGGCCAAAGCCTTTCCAACGACTTCGGGAATATAGGTAAAGGGGAAGTAAATCGGTTTCATGATATCTCTTCCAGAGTTTGTTAAATGGTTGTTGGGTTTGTCAGTTGATTAGTTTTTGGTCTTTGAGAGTAACCCCCATGGCCTTGAGCCGATCCCGGATCTTATCGGCAAGATCCCAGTTCTTTTCACGCCTGGCTTGATCTCTTTCTTTGATCAGACGCCGGACTTCGGGATCTTCGAAGGCTTCTTCAAAATCAAATATTTTCAATACGGAATCCAGGTTGGCAAAGGCATCCACGATTTTTCTGGCCCCGTCGGGATCCAGTTTGTTTTCCAAAACCAAGATATTGACCTGTTTGACAATTTTGAATATGGAAGCCAGGGCCTCAGATATGTTAAGATCGTCGTCCATTGCACTGGTAAACCCGTGCTTGATGTCGTAGAGCACCTGATCCAGTTCGGGATAAGGCCCGGCACCGCCTTTAATGTGGATAAGAGAATGGATGCAGGAATCGAGCCGTTTCAAGGATCGTTTTGCATCTTCGAGCCGGTCTCTGGAAAAGGTGACGGGTTTCCGATAATGGCCGGAAAGGAGCCAGTACCTGATCTCCCGGCCGGAGTAGCCCATGTTTATAAGATCGGTCAACGTATGCCCGGGACCCTGTTCATCCAGCTTTTTTCCGTCCAGCAACACGCGGTCGCAGTGGATCCAGAACCTGGCAAGGGGTTTTCCGGTCAAAGCACCGGCGATGGCGATTTCGTTTTCGTGATGCGGGAAAACCAGTTCACGGGTGCTGGTGTGAATATCATAGGTTTCCCCGAGATACCTCATGGCCATGGCCGTACACTGAATATGCCAGGACGGGCGAACATTTCCCCACTCGGTTTTCGTGAAAATCCCCCGTTTCAGTTCCGAGAGCCGGGATCGTTTAAACAACGTAAAATCTCTGGGATTGTCCTTTTCGTATTCATCGAGATCTACCGTCGCCCCCAGCTTGATCTTGTTGATATCAACCCCTGACAGCTTGCCGTAATCGGGAAAGCGGGAGATATCGAAATACAAAGACCTCAGTTTTTCATAGGCCACGCCTTTTTTCATGAGTTTTTCAGCCAGCGAAACCATATCGTGAACATGCTCACTGGCTTTTGGGTAATTCGAAGCCGGCTTGATGTTCAGCGTTTTTAAATCCTCCTTGAAAGACGCGATATGTTTTTCGGTAAATTGCGTCAGATCCATGCCTGCCTTTTCAGATCCCGCAATGGTTTTGTCGTCCAGATCCGTAATGTTCATGATGTGCGTTACATCGTAGCCCCGGAATTCGAGATACCGGCACAAAAGATCTGAAAAAACAAAACGCCGGCATTCTCCCATGTGCAGTCTTGCGTGTGCCGTGGGGCCGCAGGAATACATGGTGACTTTTCCCGGCAAGATCGGTTCAAAGGTTTCCTTGCTCCTGCTGATGGTATTGAAGAGCTTCAGGCCGATCTTTTCTCTGACCGCAAAAAGCGTTGTGCTGAGATACCGTTCGCCGCCGTCCGGGAAGATCACCACAAGGGTGCCGTCGGCCAGTTCTTCGGCTTTCTTTCGAGCGATCACCATGGCGGCCCCGCTGCTCATCCCCACAAAAATGCCTTCTTCTTTTGCAAGTCGACGGGTCATCTCAAAGGCTTCTTCGTCATCGATATTCACAATTTCGTCCAGACGATTTTTTTCGAATATCTCCGGCTGGTAGGCCTCTTTCATATTTTTCAGGCCTTGGATCTTGTGCCCCAGATACGGTTCGACACCGACGATACGGATGTCGGGATTATATTCTTTCATCCGCCGGCACAGGCCCATAAGGGTTCCGCTGGTTCCCAGGGTGGCAACAATCATGGTCACCTTTCCGTCGGTCTGCTTCCAGATTTCCGGGCCTGTTCCGTAATAGTGGGCTTGCCAGTTGGCCGGATTGTTGAATTGATCGGCCATGAAATAGGTGTCGGGATTTTCACGGGCCAGCCGGTAGACCTCTTCAATGGCGCCGTCGGTTCCCATATGCCCGGGGGTCAGCAAAATGTCCGCGCCCCGTGCCTTTAGAATTTTCTGGCGTTCGATGCTGGCGGCTTCGGACATGGTGAGCAGAAGCTTATACCCCTTAACGGCGCACACCAGTGCCAGTCCGATACCGGTGTTTCCGCTGGTGGCCTCAATGACGGTTTTATCGCGTGTCAGCTCTCCGGATTTTTCGGCGTTTTCGATCATAAACAAAGCGGCCCGGTCCTTGATGGATCCGCCCGGGTTAAAATATTCCAGCTTTGCAAATAGTTTGACGTTCGGGTTTGGGTTGAGTCGCTTTATTTCAACAAGGGGCGTATTGCCGATGGTGTCAAGAATAGAAAAGCTCATGTTGTCCATATTTCATATTTTGTGAGTTAGATTCCTGGGTCAGTTTCTGCATTCAAAACCGTTATAATTTCCTTAAGGACCTCATGCTCGTCCTTTGAGGCGTCGATAACACGAAAACGCTCAGGTTCCCGTCGTGACAGTTCAAGATATCCTGCCCGAACCTTTCGGTGAAACGAAAGCCTTTCTTCTTCGAACCGGGTTTCCGCACCGGCCCGATTCCCGTTTTTTATCTGCTTCCAGGCCCTTGACAGGCCGATTTCGGCCGGGAGATCGAGCAAAAGGGTTATGTCGGGTTTTAAGTCATCAAACAACAGTTGGTGTATTTTTTCGATCAATCCGATATTCAGCCCCCTGGCAAATCCCTGATAGGCCATGGTGGCGTCATAATATCGGTCACATAAAACCGTCTTGCCTTCAGCCAAGAGCGGATGAATGAATGCTTTGATATGCTGGGCACGGTCTGCCGTATACAGTAAAAGTTCCGTCAAGGGGTCCATGTCTTTGTTCGAAGGGTCCAGAAGAATGGCCCGGATTTTTTCTCCGATCCGCGTGCCTCCCGGCTCCCGCGTGATAACGCAGTCATGTCCCTTGTCCCGAAGAAACCTGAACGCGTGCCGTGCATGGGTGGTCTTGCCCGAACCCTCTATACCTTCAAATGAGATAAACATGATATTCCGAATACAATCCTAAGCCTTGGATCATTTCAGATCACTTTGGGAACTCGTTTTTCCTTTATAAAAATGACGTTCCAGCAGTCGGTGATAAGATGTCCAGGTCTCGTCGGGGTCCTCTGAAGCCATGAAATCCCGGATGCTGTTGACCTTGGAATCGATTTCATCGATATAATTCAGCAAAACCGCTTCAACGGTCTTGGGCGGCTCCGGTGAGCCGAACTCCCGGGTACCGTGATGGCTGACAATCATGTGCTTGAGCAAAAGCATCTGCTCTTCCGGGAAATCTTCGATTTCGGAAAGTTTGTCATCGACCATTTTAATTCCGATGACGATGTGGTTCAGCAGCCGGCCTTTATCTGAGTAATCTATCTTGAATTGATAGTCAAACTCGTCTACTTTCCCGATATCATGAAGTATCGTTCCGGCCAGCAGAAGGTCTTTGTCGATTCCGCTGTAGTGGCCTGCAATTTTTTCCGCCAGGCTTACCATTGAAAGGGTATGCTCCAATAGTCCGCCAATATAGGCGTGGTGCATTTTTTTGGCTGCGGGAGCGGTTTTGAATTTTCGTACAAATTCCGTGTCTTCCCAGAAGGCGTCAAGAAGCTTTTTAAGGAAATCGGTTTTAATGGTCCCTGAAATTCTCAACAGCCGTTCAAACATGTTTTCGATGTCACGGGGGGTTTGGGGCAAGAAATCGGACGGATTTACCGTGTCGGCAGGAAGGGACCCCATTTTTTTTATAACCAGTTGCAACGCTCCTTTGTATTCACTTACATTTCCGATGACACGCACAAAATCCCCGGATGTAATGCCGGCGGCGATGTCATCGACATTGTCCCAAACCACACCCTTTAATGTTCCTGTTTTATCCGAGAGCGTCACATTTAAAAAATTGTTCCCATCCTTTTTCTGGGACAGAATCTTTTCGGATAAAACAAAAATGTCATCAACAAAATCCCCGGCCTTGATGTCTGTTATGAACCGTTTCTTCATGAAGTATTGCCTCAAATCAAAAATGAGAACCGAAAAGCATGCGGGAGCCGCGATCTCTCCCACTGCTAAATCACTGAAAATACGAAGCGACTCCGACAATAACGTTACGGGAAAATAACTGCACCTCTGAATATTTACTCCTTTTTATTGTGTTACAATTTAAAGCGCTCGAGGTTCCAGCCTTTAAGCTCCTTAAGCATGTTGTAATCGGTTGCATCGCATTTAATGGGGGTGATGGAAATAAAATTTTCGTCGAGTGCATCACAATCGAGTTCAGGATTGTTCGAAGAACCTTGAGGAACATGTCCGTGCCAGTAATATATAAAGTTGCGGGGATCGACCCTTTTTTCGATATACTCTTCATAAAGAGCGGTTCCCTGCCTGCTGATCCGAATGCCTTCGATCTTGTTCGCGGGTATATCCGGTATGTTGACATTCAGAAATGTTCCGAACGGGAGGCCTTTTTCATAAACGTTGTTTGCCAAATCGGCGGTAAAAGCGGCGGCGTAATCATAGCCGAGGGTTTTGCACCCCTGAATGGAAACGGAGATTGCCGGTACCTTGTACAACGCCGCCTCTTTGGCAGCGGCGACGGTCCCGGAATAATTTATGTTAACACCGACGTTTGCACCCGGATTGATTCCGGAAATCACCATGTCCGGTTTGGTGCCGAGGATCTCCATGATACCGATCTTGACACAGTCAACCGGTGTTCCATCCACTGCATATCCCTGACAGCCGTTGTTGACCGTTATCTTGTGGGTCCGAAGCGGATGATGCAGGGTGATGCCATGCCCCACTGCACTCCGTTCACGGTCCGGCGCAACCACGGTGACCCGGTGGTGTGGGGTAAGCTTTTCAAACAGCGACCAGAGCCCCTGTGCGTAAATGCCGTCATCGTTGGTTAATAAAATATTCATTGTTTTCGAAAGTACGTCATTTGGTCTCAGGTGTTAATTTGGAACTTACATCTTGACTTTTTCTGCTAAAATAGGATTTATACTTGATAATTCATTCTTATTCAAGATGTTATTGATATCGGATCTTATACTTTACTGATTTTTTGAACCAAGGCGGACCCAATGGATCGGAATCTTTAAATATGAGCCATTTGCAAGACGCTAAACGTTTGCGACAACGGTATGTTCAACATGATATTAAGATTCCAGCCTGCTTTGATGCCACAATTCTTCCTTCCTTAGTTCCCCTTTGGGCAGTCACAAAATCTAAAATTTTATCTTCGGCCCGGATCCTTTTAACCCCCGCTCGGCTGTCCTTGGTCCTGCTTGCCCTGATAATGGTCTCCGGCAATGCCATGGCTAAGGATCAAATCGATCCGTTTTCGGATGATCCAAGCGTTCCCTGGCACATTGTCGCCGATGAAATCAGTTACGATGACAAGGCCAACGTCTATGTCGGCAGGGGGAATGTAACCATCACCAAAAAGGACAAAAACCTCAGTGCCGATTATGTCCGTTTTGATCAGAAAACAATGAACGTTTTTGCCCAAGGCCGTGTTATTATGACGGTGGGAGAAAACATTCTCACCGGTACGAAAATGGATATGAATCTGAATGCTGAAACCGGGACGGTTTATGATGGAACCATTTTTCTACAGGAGAACCATTACATTATTAAGGGAGATAAAATAGAAAAAATCGGAAAGGATTCCTATGCTGCCGACAAGGCCATTGTCACGACATGCGACGGTGATCGGCCCGCATGGAAAATTACCGGCAGAAATCTAAAAATTACGGTGGAAGGATACGGTACCGTGAAACATGCGGCACTTTGGGCCAAAAAAATCCCCGTGCTCTATACCCCGTTTCTCGTATTTCCCGTAAAGCTGGAACGTCAGACGGGACTCCTGGCGCCCCAGTTCGGTTTTTCTGATCGAAAAGGAACAGAATATCTCCAGCCGTTTTACTGGGCCATCAATGAGAGCTCGGATGCGACATTTTACGCGCATTATATGAGCGACCGGGGGGAAAAACTGGGTGCGGAATACCGTTATATTTTGGATGAACAATCCAAGGGGACCCTGATGTACGATTTTTTGGATGACAGGCAGGTGGATGACGGTTCCACAGGCTCAGAGAAATGGGGATATGAAGGTGACAGTGAATTGCGCCCCAATTCCGACCGTTACTGGTTCAGGATGAAGCAAGATCAGGCGTTGCCTCGAGGGTTCTTTGCAAGGCTTGACATGGATATTGTGAGCGATCAGGATTATTTTCATGAATTTAAGGCAGGATATACGGGATTTGATGAGGTCGATGCGTATTTTATCAAAGAATTCGGAAGAGGGTTTGATGCATATGACGATCCCGTGAGGCTCAACAGGCTCAATGTCAGTAAGTACTGGTCCCTTTACAGTCTCAACGCCGAATTGCGATGGTACGACGACGTCATAGCCCGTCGCCAGAAAGAGACGGACACGACCTTGCAGCGGATGCCGGTGATTACATTTGCCGGGTCAAAACAAACCCTCTTAGATTCGCCGCTTTATTTTGATCTGGCTTCTGAGTACACGTATTTTTATAGTGAAGACGGATCCCGTCAACATCGGGCGGACATCTATCCCAGGTTGTATCTGCCCTACAGTTACAAACACTATTTTACCATTGAGCCTTCTGTGGGCGTTCGTGAAACGGTCTGGCATTTTGACAAAGAAGAGTACCAGTCTTCGGATAAACAAAATCTTTCCAGGGAAATGTATGATCTGAAAGTCGATCTCGTTTCTGAAATCTATAACATTTTTCAATTTCACGGGAAAACTATTGAGGGGATCAAACATATCATAAGGCCGAACATCGTTTACGGCTATATACCTGAAAAGGATCAATCCGACTTACCTTCCTTGGATGACATCGATCGGATTTTGAAAAAAAATCTAATCACTTATTCGCTTACCAACACCTTAATCTCTAAGGTTAAGAAACATACGGAGGGAGATACGGGGCACTTAGAGGATGAACCGGCCGACAAAAGAACGGATGAACCGCCGGTTTATGATTACAATGAGTTTTTACGGTTTAAGCTCGAACAAAGTTACGACATCGACAAGGAAAAGGAGGATGATCCGGAGCCGTTTTCCCCCATTCACGGTGAGCTTGAACTGAATCCCAAAATATATCTTTCGTTAAGAGCGGATGCTGACTGGTCGACTTATGACAACAACTTTCGGTCACAAAATATTTCGGCAGCACTTCGGGATCTGCGTGGAGACAGGTTGTATGTCGGGTATCGGTATGAGAGGGATATCAGTGAGACCGTTTACACCGATGTACGCGCGAAAATATCGGACACCCTTGAGACGTATGGGGAATATGAACGAAATATATTTGACGGCCGAGACTTAAAATATGGTTTTGGGGTTTTGTACCATACCCAGTGCTGGTCATTTGATTCAGGTCTTATAAAAGAAGGGGATGATTTCAGTTTTATATTTATGATCAAATTGTATGGTATTGGAGAGATAGGATAAAATAAATCCAACTGGACTTATTGGCATAAAAAGCATATATTGTTTGGCAAACTTGTTTATTCCGCACTATAAAACCTGATCCTTTGGGCTGGGTTATAGGCAAGATGGCTCTGCCTTGGAGTATGATGTCAAAAAATACAAACTCCAAGCACCAAATTACAAATAAATCTCAAATTTTTACCTTGTTAAATCCTTCGCCTTGCGAAGGTCCGCCTTTAGGCGGAATTTAACAGGGCGAGTACTCAATGACCAAAACCTTCCAAGACGACATGGTTTGGATATTTGAATTTCGGTGATTGGGGTTTGCCTGCCCTGTTAAATAAATCGAAAATTTAATGCGAAGCATTATTTAACAGGGTAAAATATTTGGAATTTGAGTAAGTCAATGAACATAAGGTAAAGCGAATCCCTTATGGGGATAACCAAAGTCTGATCCTTCCCCGCAATACGGGATCTTTGATGGGCCAGGGTTCTTTACCTAAATCTGGCTGCCGTTCCTGAAGGGCCGCGTGTGTTTTGATGGTATTTTAACCGAACGGGTCGTGAAAAAATATGACAATATCGGAACTGACTTATTCATGGTATGTCCTGCATACAAAAAGCAGGTTCGAAAATGTGGTCAGCGAAAGTCTGATCAAAAAATCCATGGAGGCTTTTCTGCCGAAAGTTCAGGTCAGAAGCAAGCGCCGCGACCGGAAGATGATGATCAGAATTCCACTTTTTCCTGGATATTTGTTTGTAAAAACAAATCTAGATCCCAGCGAACACATTGAAATTGTAAAAACAGTGGGAGTTGTTCGGATGGTGGGCAACAAGGACGGCCCGATTTCAGTTCCTCAAGAAACCGTTGACGCTTTAAAGATTATGGTCAAAGGGGACAATGCCGTTGTCACAGGCACCCGTTTTAGAAAAGGAGACAGGGTTATCGTCGTCTATGGTCCATTTGCCGGTGTTGTCGGAACTTTTTTCCGATACGGGGGAAAAGGGCGTGTGGTGGTTAACATCGAAGCACTGGGGCAGTATGCCGGTGTGGATGTGAATGAAGAGGACATTGAGATACTTCCGAAAATATTGTCATAACGACTTGACTTAGTATGGGTTTGCATTTTATAAAAAAATTGAAAGTTGCAAATCGGATCATTTTTCGGGTATGAGGTTTTTTTTAATTAAATTGACATTTGAAACATTTGCAATTAAAAGCACGAAACAAATTGATAGAAGATCCATCTGTTTTTTTACGGGATAGGGGCATAAAATTCAAGGAAATTTAATTGTCGTCCGATATTCTAACAAGGAGGATATATGAACAAACTGGAGCTTATTTCCGCTTTAAAAACCGAAGCAAACATCTCCAAAGCAGAAGCGGCAAAAGTTGTCCAAATATTTTTTGATAACATGGCAGAGGCCCTGGAAAGAGGTGAACGTGTGGAAATTCGAGGCCTGTGCAGTTTTTTTGTCAAAAATTACAAAAGCTATACCGGAAGAAATCCTAAAACCGGGGGAAAGGTCTTGATTAAACCCAAAAAACTTCCGTTTTTCAAATCCGGAAAAGAATTAAAAGAACGTGTAGACAGTTAAATTTGTGTCGGGTTTTCAATCGATGCTTGAATTTGAGTCGATATTGGGCCAAGAAAAGCCGATACGACTTTTAAAGACGCTTCTTCGAAATGAGACCATACCCCATGCGCTTCTTTTTCTCGGAGTCGAAGGCGTGGGCAAAAAGACGACAGCCATGGCATTTGCCATGGCCTGTAACTGTATGGCCAAAGGGGAGGAGAACCATTCTGAAGAGAAAGAGACTCGGTCTAACCATTTTACAGCACCGAAAATTATAAAAAAAAGCGAAATTTTCGGCTGTTGCAAATCATGCAGTAAAATCAAATCTGGTAATCATCCGGACATCATTCTGGTTGAGCCGACAGGTTCTTTAATCAGGATTAACCAAATACGTAATCTGTGCAGCACCCTCGTTATGAAACCTTATGAGGCAAGATTACGCATGGTCATTATCAGTGATGCTCAGACCATGAATCCTTCAGCAGGGAATGCCCTTCTAAAGGTATTGGAGGAACCTCCGGATCGGACTGTTCTGATACTTACTGCCCTGCAGACATCTGATCTTCTTCCCACGATCGTATCGCGCTGCCAGCATATTCGATTTAATCCGATTCCCCGTAATTACATTGAAGCATGGCTGATGGAAAAGCAGGGAGCAGACCCCGACGGCGCCAAGATTATAGCGGCCATGGCAAACGGCAGTATTTCCAAGGCCGTTTCCATAATGCGCCGGATGAATAAAATAAACTGGATAAAGCGAAGGGCCTGGCTGCTCAATGAACTTGAATCATTGCCTTTACGGTCTATTCCTTCGCGGCTGGCATTTGCAGAGGCCCTGTCGAAAAACAAAGAAGCCCTTTTGGACTCGCTGGAGGTGATGAAATCCTGGTTTAGAGACCTGGTTATCTGCAAATTCCATCCGGGAAAAATTATAAACAAAGACTTGGGCGAAACGATTCAACGAAATTCCAAAAATATGACCGTTGCGTCGCTTCTTTCAAAAATTGACGATATTCATTCGGCACAGAAAAATATTCAAGCCAACATGAATTTGAGATTGACCTTGGAAGTATTAATCTTGGGGCTTGCTAAAGTGTAAGCTGCAAGTTACAGGGCTTGTAATTCATAGTCCCTGAAAACCACTAAAATGAAACCATGAAGAAAGTCGTTGGAATAAGATTTAAGCCTGCCGGAAAAGTGTATGACTTTGACAGCGGTGCATTTGTGCTGAAGTGCGGGGACCATGTGATTGTTGAAACCGAACACGGGCTTGGAATGGGGATGGTCGCCGTTCCGCCGGTGCTGTTCGAGGAATCGGCTACAGCCCGATCGGGCAAGCCGTTAAAGAAGGTGTTTCGCCTCGCGAACCAGAACGATTTTAATCAAAGAGGAAAAAATTTAGAGACCGAAAAGCAAGCCCATGCCTTTTGCCTGAATTGTATTCGGGAACTGGATCTTAAGATGAATCTTTTTTCTGTTGAGAGTTCATTTGATGCAAGCAAATTAACATTTTTTTTCACATCTGAAGGCCGGGTGGATTTCAGACAGCTTGTAAAGATGCTGGTTAAAAAATTCGGTGTCAGAGTAGAGATGCGGCAGGTTGGAATACGCAACCAGGCAAAAATGTGCGGCGGCATCGGGAGATGCGGGCGCCAAATATGCTGTTCGTCATTTATTGAGAAATTCGGACCTGTTTCCATTCGAATGGCAAAAGAACAAGGACTGTCGTTAAATCCTACCAAAATTTCCGGACAGTGCGGCCGACTCATGTGCTGCCTGACCTTTGAACAGGAGATGTACCAGAAAATGGTGGAAAATTTTCCCAAAATCGGCGCAATGGTAAAAACGAAAAACGGGGAAGGTAAAGTGGTACGTCACAATGCGATATTCAATCGTATAGCGGTTCGTTTGGAAGACGGTCAGGAGATAGAGGCAAGGCTTGATGAGATTATTTCCTGAGTTTATCAATTTTGATCGTGTTGAATATAACGAAAGCATCCGGCTTGGGAGAAACAATGAATAAACCTTTCTATATAACCACGCCCATCTATTATGTGAATGCCAGACCCCATCTCGGGCACGCCTATACCACCCTTGTGGCCGATGTCGCCTGCAGATTTCATTCCATGCGCCAGGAAAAAACGTTTTTTCTGACCGGTACGGACGAGCACGGCGACAAGGTTGTCCGTGCCGCTAAAAAGGAGAATCTAAGTCCCCGGACTTACGTTGATAAAATAAGCGGACTTTTTAAGGACCTTTGGCCCGAACTCGATATCGAATACAGTTATTTCATCCGTACGACGGATGCTTCCCATATGTCGCTGGTCAAACAGATTATGCAGAACATCTATGATTCCGGTGATATTTATTTCAGTGATTACGAAGGGCTCTATTGTTTTGGGTGCGAGCGCTTTTATACCGACCGAGAGCTGACTGACGGTAAATGCCCTGACCATGAAACAGTGCCTGAACACATAAAGGAATCCAACTACTTTTTCAGGATGAGTCGCTATCAGGACTGGCTGATCGATCATATTCAGAGCAATCCTGATTTCATAAGCCCGGAACGGTATAGAAATGAGGTTCTGTCCTTCCTCAAGGAGCCTTTGGAGGATCTCTGCATTTCCAGGCCCAAAACACGTCTTAAATGGGGAATTACACTCCCCTTTGATAAAGATTATGTTACCTATGTCTGGTTCGATGCGCTTATAAACTACGTTTCGGCCCTCGAGTATCCTGATGGAGATCGGTTTAAAACGTTCTGGCCGCATGTTGAGCACGTTGTCGGCAAAGATATATTGAAGCCCCATGGGATCTATTGGCCGATCATGCTCAAGGCGGCTGGAATACCGGTATACAGGCAGCTTCATGTTCATGGATACTGGAATGTCCATGAAAGCAAAATGTCCAAAAGTATCGGAAATGTCGTAGAGCCGCTTCAACTTAAAAATATTTACGGCCTTGATGCGTTTCGCTTTTTTCTAATGCGCGATATGACGTTTGGGCTTGATTCCAATTTCAGTGAAGACGCACTGGTTCAACGCATTAATTCGGATCTGGCCAATGATCTCGGGAATCTGTTCAGCAGAGTTCTTGCAATGGTCCACAAATATTTTTCCGGAATCGTTCCTGAAATTGATGACCAGGTGGAACATGAATTTGGACTCGGTCTGAAATCGGAAGCATTGGAAGCCATTGCTGCGTTCGAAGCGGACATGGAGGGATTTTTATTTAACAAGGCGATTATGGCGATCTGGGAATTTATTGGTCATATGAACAAATATATCGACCTTACGACCCCTTGGGTGCTTGCAAAGAAAAAGTCCAGCCGGAAACAGCTTGAGGTGGTCATTTATAACCTCCTTGAAGCCTTGAGGATTATATCCGGTTTAATCTATCCCATCATGCCGCAGACGGCAAAAACCATGCAGAAACATCTCGGCATTCCCCCCAAATCGCAAACTTTCAATATCGACACCCTAAAAACATGGAAAACGCTGAAGCCCGGGAAGAAGATTCCCAAAGCAATTACACTTTTCCCAAGGATCGATATGGAAAAAGAGAAAATAACGATGTCCGGCAAAAAGAAACCGGGTCCTGATATACTTCCCTTGAAACCCGAAATAACCCTTGACACACTCAATAAAGTCGATCTCAGGGTAGCCACGGTAATTCGTGCCGAAACGATTCCCCGTGCAAAAAAATTGTTAAAGCTCGAAATCGACATGGGCGAAAAAAGAACCATCGTGGCCGGTATATCGGAGGCCTATTCCCCGGAAGATCTGGAGGGCAAACAGGTTATTGTCGTTGCAAACTTGAAACCGGCCAAGTTGATGGGGATACTCTCAAACGGTATGTTGCTGGCAGCCACAGAATCAGATCGTTGCGCCGTAGCAACTCTGGACAAAAAAATGACACCAGGAACTTCTCTGAGCTAAAGTCAGAACCGGGTGTCTTAAATGGTGACTGGGCCATAAAAAAATAATAATTAATAGTAAAATCGCCTTGCTTAGCCAAAAACATTTTGATCCTCCGGGATAATACGATGCTCAAAAGACTTAAAACGGATACGACGGCTGGTGAGAGACCAAACTGGCGGGAATATCAGGCCGGTCTTAAGCGGTATGGAAAAAAACAGAAATTTTTTAAAGGTATTTTTAAATGTTTCGGTTTGGTTTTCCTTTTATTTCTTGTGGCCTACGGGATAACCAGCGGTCTGGGCGAAAAATCAACTCCTCGTTCGGCAACAGGTTATGTTTCACCGCCCAATGATAATCGTTCAATCGACAAAAAGACCGCTCAGCGCTTACTTAATCCTGCATCTTTTATCAATCTAAAGGAAAAGAGTTTCGATGTCGTTTCAGACAATGGCAAATTAATGGTGGAAACCAGCATTGATATTCGCCTACAGAATTATCTTCTATCAAAGCTGAATACATCTAACGCTCGATATATCGGCATTGTGGCCATGGATCCGATGAGCGGTAAAATTCTATCCATGGTGAGTTATGATAAGACCAATCCGTCCAACAATCCATGTATAGAAAGCAAATTCCCTGCGGCGAGTATCTTTAAAATCGTAACCGCATCTGCGGCGATTGAGAAATATGGTTTCAGTCCGAACCATATATTTACTTACAACGGCATGAAGCACACCCTGTACAAGTCTCAACTCAAAGATCGAAAAAACAGGTACACCCATCGGGTAAAATTCGAAGACGCATTTGCTCAGTCAGTGAATCCGGTGTTTGGGAAAATCGGTGCCTATTATCTGGGAAGGGGCACACTTGAAGAATATGCGAAAGCCTTTGGCTTCAACAGGGACATCAATTTCGAAATTTACGTTGATCCCAGTTGTATTTCTGTGTCTGATAAACCCTACCATTGTGCCGAGATCGCCAGTGGGTTCAACAAGCAAACAATAATGTCCCCCCTTCACGGGGCAATGATGGCTTCGGCGATTATCAACGACGGCAGGCTCCTGGAACCCACTATCGTTGATCAGATTATGAATGAAAAGGGACGCATTATCTACCAGAATGAATCGATTACGATGAACCAGGCGATTGACCCAAATGCATCCGAGACGCTGAGTCGTCTGATGCAGACCACGATAAGTAACGGCACTGCCAGAAAGTCTTTCCGGCGATACCAGAAAGATAACGTCCTTTCAAAACTCAACATCGGCGGTAAAACCGGCTCAATTGACAATCAATCTCACGATGCCCGATATGACTGGTTTGTGGGGTTTGCCGAAGAAAAACGGGGGCAGGGGAAAATCGCTTTGTCCGTTATTGTTGCCCATGAAAAATATATCGGTCTTCGCGCAAGCTACTACGCACGCTTGGTCATGCAAGCCTATTTTAAAGATTATTTTGCGAAGAACCAGGAACAGACCAGTGAAAGCTAATTTGAAAAAATCGGGGTACTGTCAGATTTTCAATCGATAATCTAACAAGGAGATTCATCATGCCTGGGTTTGAAATATTTGGCGATGAAGAACGTAAGGAAGTTCAGGATGTGCTCGATACAGGTGTTTTGTTCAGATATGGTTTCGATGGTGCCCGAAAAGGGCATTGGAAGGCAAAAACATTTGAAACTGAGCTGGCAAAACGAATCGGTACAGATTATTGCCACCTGTGTTCCAGCGGTACCGCAGCACTGTGTATTGCGTTGGCGGCATGCGGAATCGGTGCGGGAGATGAGGTCATTGTCTCCCCGTTTACGTTTATCGCGACCATTGAAGCGGTTTTAGCAGCCGGTGCAGTTCCTGTTTTTTCTGAAATAGATGAAACACTTTGTCTGGACCCTGAATCCTTGGAATCCGCTATCACCCCTCGGACAAAAGCCGTATTACCGGTCCATATGTGCGGCGCCATGGCACATATTGAAGAGATTGGTAATTTTTGCAGCCGAAAGGGGCTTGTATTGATTGAAGACGCCTGCCAGTCCTTTGGTGCCACGTTTAACGGTAAAGCGCTGGGGACTTTCGGCCAAATGGGTTGTTTTTCATTCGATCCCGTCAAAACCGTTACCTGTGGTGAGGGCGGCGCAGTCGTAACCGATAACAAGGCGCTTTATATCCTTGCCGATGCATATGCCGATCACGGACACGATCATATCGGTAATGATCGAGGTCTTGAAGGCCATCCGATTCTGGGAACAAACTTTCGTATCAGTGAACTGAATGCGGCCGTCGGCGTGGCTCAGCTCAGAAAGCTGGATTTTATCCTGGAAAAACAGAGGGCGCATAAAAAAGTCATCAAGGATGCTTTGGCCCGTTTCCCCCAAATCCGTTTTAGAGAGATTCCTGATCCAAAAGGGGACTCTGCGACATTCCTCTCTTTTTTCATGCCGGATGAATCTCTGGCCGGAAAGGCAGCGAAGTCCCTCGGTATTGCGGGCGTTGATTCCTGTTTTTACTGGTATGTCAACAACTGGCATTATATTCGACAGTGGGACCATTTCAAAAAGCTGAAGTCCCCGGCCAGGTTGCCGATAAAACTGATTAAAGATCGTCCCGACTATGATAATCTGCGGCTCGAAAAATCAGACGGCATTATGGCCAGGAACATATCCATGCAGATAAAACTGTCCTGGACGGAGGATGATTTGTCCCGGCGGATAGAACGAATTACGGAGGTATTTGGAAAAATAGTGAATAGTGAATAGTGAATGGCTGATTGGTGATGGAATTCTGACCATTTTTGTAAGAATAGATGGATCGAAGCGACACCTTAACAACTTTAGGCATTTCAAAATTTAATCCACTCTATGCACCTTTCAATTCATCCGAGTCAGGGTATTAAAGTCTACAGTCTTTGATCTGGGGGCACGCTTATGTTTCGAAATTTTAAAATGATTTCTTATGTCGTTTTCGGCCGGGGTTGTTTCAACCAGTTGGATGATATCCTTGCTGAAAGACGTAAATCCGATGATTCTTTTATGGTTTTTCTGGTGGACGACGTTTTTCTCGAAAGCACACTGGAAAAAAGGATGCCGGTAAAAGGTCAGGACATGCTTGTTTGGGTCAACGTTGATGATGAGCCCAAAACAAAATATGTCGATGCGTTGACACGGGAGATAAAAGATTTTTCCCGACAATTGCCTGACGGGGTTATCGGGATCGGTGGCGGCAGCACCATGGATATCGCCAAAGCGGTATCCCTGATGCTCACAAACCCCGGTTCTTCCGCAAATTACCAGGGCTGGGATCTTGTCAAAAATCCGGGTATTTATCATGTGGGCATTCCCACCTTATCCGGAACCGGAGCCGAAGTGTCCCGTACTACCGTATTGACGGGACCTGAAAAGAAGCTCGGGATCAATTCCGATTTCACGGTATTCGACCAAATCATTCTTGACCCCGAGCTGATTGCATCGGCCCCGGTGGATCAGCGTTTTTATACGGGAATGGATTGTTACATACATTGTGTGGAATCCCTAAACGGCACGTATCTCAACACATTCAGCCAGGCGTATGGCGAAAAGGCCATGGAGCTCTGCAGAGACGTTTTTCTGGGTGACGGTCCGGACAACGATGATAAATTGATGATGGCGTCATACTGTGGTGGCATGAGCATTGCATACTCACAAGTGGGTGTATGCCATGCGCTTTCATACGGTCTTTCATTTGTGCTGGGAATTCATCACGGAATTGGAAACTGTATCGTTTTTGACTACCTCGAAGACTATTACACCGAAGGGGTGCTCGAGTTCCGTGAGATGATGAAGAAACACCATATTACGCTTCCCCGGAATCTGGTAGCCGATATTGAAAGCGAAAAACTGGAAAAAATGGTGGATGTCGCCCTTGTACTGGAACCCCTTTGGGAAAACGCGCTGGGAACCGGATGGAAGAAAATTATGACTCGTGACAGGATTAAAGAATTGTATCGGAAAATGTAATCCTGCACAAAAGACTTTTTTCGAGTTTGTCAATCTTGGGAAGTCCAATGAATTCAATATCAAAAATAATCATTATTTTCAAATGGGTGTATGGAAGAATCCTTTCTATCCTTCAAACCGACGTCTATTTTGGAAGGCACCTGTCCCGTATACCGAACCGCGCCATTGTATTTTTTCCGTGCCGTGACAACACCCTGTGCTGCGGATTAACGGGTATCGTCTCATTTAATAAAAAAAATAAAACAGGCGGCCGTGTCGATATTTCCGTTTTGAATGGTTTGCTCAAAAAGATCGAAGCACAACGGTTTCATGACTGCAGACAAAATAAATCGTGCTTTAAAGATCACTATTTGGGCGGTCAAGGGGAAATCGATGCGCTTTTGCATGCGACCCATAGGTTAAAAGAAAGTGAGTCGTTTTATAGTTGTTTCATCGACAAGCAAAGCCAGAATGAACTTTCGAAATTTGCCGAACGCCTTTCCGCACTCGTCGATTCAGAATCAAAACTTCTGACCGATCATATGGGGCATCTTGATGCTGAAGATGTGGATGTTCTGAATAAGCGTATCGATCATATTAAGGATATTGCCTGGTGCCTTACCTTCGAGATCACCGGGAACATTGAAAAGATTAACAATCTGTTGGGAAATGACGACCGGAATCCCGGCGTGGCTGTTGTAAATATCTACAAACAAATCAATGGGGTGTTGAACAGTATCGACCGGCTTGAAGTTAGAGGCCGCGATTCTGCAGGCATCTCCATGATGTATATTCTCGATGGCGCTGAATTCGACAGGTTCAAAGAAATCCTTGCAAAGGAAAATCTTCTTGAACAGTTCAAAGCGCGTTCAGATCAGGATGTTCTCGTTAACGCCGGAATAAACATAAACCAGACCAAAAATGAAAAAGGTCAAAGGCAGGTTGCCCTTGCGTTGACCTATAAGGTTGCCGCGGAAGTCGGGCGTCTTGGAGATAATATCCGTTTTTTACGCAACCAGATCAAAAATGATGACATTCTGCAACAACTGATCACATTTCCCCATAAATACCGTACGATTTCCGCCCATACCCGATGGGCCTCGGTGGGTGCTATCAGCGAACCGAACTGCCACCCCGTTGACAATAAAATGTCAGGCAATCAGATTCCACAAAGCGGTATCATCCACGCCTGCCTCAATGGAGATATCGACAATTATCTTGAACTGAAAAAAGAACATGAACGGCAGGGGTGTTTTACACATAAAGATATCACTACGGATACCAAGATCATTCCGCTTCAAATCGAGATGTATATCAAGCAAGGTTTTGATGTGGAGGAGGCCTTCCGGCTGGCGGTCAATGATTTTGAGGGATCGCATGCCATATCCATGCATACCGACCTGGCGCCCGGCAGGCTTTTCCTGGCCCAAAAAGGGAGCGGGCAGGCCATTTTTGTCGGTATTGCAAGGGATCACTACGTCCCGTCCTCAGAAGTGTATGGCTTGGTCGAAGAGACGCCCTTTTTTATAAAGATGGACGGGGAAAAACAAGTCCCGGGAAAAGACGGGTCGACCCGGGGGCAGATTTTCATTCTAAACCAGGAATCTGCCGGCGGACTAGACGGTATCAAGGCCATGTATTATGACCGAACGCCGGTTTCATTGACGGAAAAGGACATAAAGTACACTGAAATCACTTCGAGGGATATCGACCGCCAGGAATTTCCCCATTATTTCTTAAAAGAAATCTCAGAGTCTCCGGTTTCCGTGGAGAAAACCCTTCAGAACCGGTGGAAAATCAGCGAGGATAACGGAGAGGGTTATGTTGTTACATTGGATGAAAAGACATTTCCCGCAAAGCTGCAAAAAGCCCTGACGGATAATCAAATACGACGGATTTTTCTTGTCGGGCAGGGGACCGCCGGTGTGGCTGCCTTGGCGTGTTCGGACATTTTGAGTTACTATATGCACGATCCGTCGTTTTTTATCGGTGCATTGAAAGCATCGGAGCTGAGCGGATTTAAACTTTGCGACACGGATGAGCCAAACAGCATGGCAGATGCCCTTGTGATTGCCATCAGCCAGTCCGGAACGACGACAGATACCAATCGTGCCGTGGATATGGTGAAAGAACGCGGCGCTTACACCCTCGCCATTGTTAACCGCAGGGATTCGGATATTACCTTTAAGGTTGACGGCGTTATGTACACCAGCAGCGGCCGGGATGTTGAAATGTCGGTGGCTTCAACCAAGGCATTCTATTCACAGATCGTAGCCGGAGCAATTTTAGGGCTTAAAATTGCCCAGCTCAAAGGGCGAAGGCGGGATGATTTTGTTTCAGCGGAAATAAAACAGCTTCTTGAGCTGCCCGGTCACATGAGAACCGTTCTGTCCATGCATAATAAAATCGGAAACTCAGCCAAAAAGCTTGCCACAACCAAAATATACTGGGCCGCCGTCGGCAGCGGTCCCAACAAGGCGTCCGCGGATGAAATCCGGATCAAGCTGAGTGAATTGTGCTATAAGACGATTTCATCTGATTTTATTGAAGATAAAAAACACATTGATCTTTCATCAGAGCCGCTGATCATTATTTGTGCCGCCGGAGCAAGGGGCACCGTTATCGGTGATATTATAAAAGATACGGCTATATTTCAGGCGCACAAAGCGACGCCAGTGGTCATTGCCGATGAGGGTGAAGACAGGTTTGCCCCCTATGCTGCGGATGTGTTTCACGTTCCAATGGTCAGTGAACATGTTGCGCCTATTTTGAATACACTGGTGGGTCATATCTGGGGGTACTATGCGGCGATGGCAATCAATGAGGGTTCACAATTTTTTTACGAATTCAACAAAGATATTCAGAACACCGTAGATGACTTTGCCAAAAAGGGTATGGACGTTTATGAACTTGTCCTGGAAAAATCCTTCAGGGAAAAAGTCGCTGTTTTTTATAATGAGTTCAGAAGAAAAAAGGCGGCCAACAGATTTCCTGCTGTCATGGGGATTGAAGCGGCATCGGATTTGACCCTTTTGCTTAAATATTTATCCGGCCGGCTGCCGGTATCCGATTTTGAAATAGATTTCGGCCAAAAAGGAACCGCTCTGAACATGTTGAACAGATTGATTGCGTGTTTGGGGGAATCGATTAACTGCATGTCTCGACCTGTAGATGCCATCCGGCACCAGGCCAAGACCGTCACGGTGGGGACAAGCCGTATCAGCGAAAAGCTTGAAGGCATACTGTTCGATTCATTGGCGGAATACAATATCAGCACTTCCCAGTTGATCAACAGGAATATTATCGTTCTTAAAAATCTCCAAAAGATCGTTGAAGGAATAGAAGGGGCTATCCTGTACAGAATCGACGGTTTGAATGTACTCGGTGAACCGACAGAGAAGACATCCATTGAGATCATTAGAAAAGACGGGGTGTTAAAACCGATTCCGTCCCGAGTCGAGACGGACCATTTGCTCAAGGGGACCAAAAGAATTATTGTTCAGGAAGGGAATGTTTATATCGGTATCGGCCGAAAAGACGACCGTAGCATCATTGTTATTCCGATTATATCCACCTCTCCTGATATGCCGAATATAATTGAAAATATATTGCTTTTGAATATTTCGTTTAAAGAAAATGTACCGCTTTCGGTCAAGATAAAGGCCCTTGGCGGTAAATATGAAAAGATTAAAAACATTGTTCAGGAAAACAGCGTAAAGTGGAACGACGGGTATCTTGAACTTGTGGAGATGAAGGCGCTATTTGGAATATCGGCCGAAAAGATCGGCGAATTTATTGTTTCCCGCGTGAACCA
>Ga0210104_1000007_pt1 | contig 23397 bp, 22 predicted proteins | sample RushSE_TuleA_D2_FD_185567 | JGI IMG/M metagenome (GOLD analysis project Ga0210104, IMG submission 185567) | Wetland microbial communities from San Francisco Bay, California, USA, that impact long-term carbon sequestration - RushSE_TuleA_D2 (SPAdes) | ecosystem: Environmental > Aquatic > Marine >...
GCGGAGGCAATAATTGAGGATTATTCCGAGACGCTTCCTTGCTCCATCGTTCGATTGGCTGCCGTATTCAGTGACTGGTGCGAATATCCCATATTGTACATGCTGTTGAAATCCTGGCTTTCCAAAAAGACATTCTTATCGAGAATATTGGGGGGACACGGCGAATCTGCCGTACCGTATATCCATATCAAGGACCTTATCAAGCTGTTTCTTAGAATTATGGACATCAGCGATGCGCTGCCTCAACTGGCCGTATATATTGCCGGTTCGCAGGGAAGTATTCCTCATATTGATCTTTTTCGAACCGCCACACGCTATTATTATGGACACGACGTGAAACCGTTTAAGATGCCCAAGACATTTGCACGACTGGGCTTGGTCGTTCTATCGTTTTTGGGATGGTTGACCGGAAAGGAGACGATTGAGAAGCCCTGGATGGCGGAATATATCGACAAGAAACTGACCATAGATGCTTCTGTAACCTTCAAGGCCTTAGACTGGAAGCCTACACCACGGTATCATATCCTGCGGCGGTTATTGTTCATCACCGAAAACATGATCACCCACCCGAAAAACTGGAAATTCCGTAATGAATTGCTTTTGGAGCGGGTGGCATACAGAAAAAGTACTGAAATATATAATATTCTTGTTGATTTACGCGAATCTTTGGTCAATCAGCTTGTGGAAGAGGTGATGAAGCCGGAGCATGATCAACGCTTCCCAAACTATCAAAAAATGAATCGGGACCTGCTGAAGTGGTATATTACGCTGAACTTTCAGCTGGTTTCTGCAAGCGTAAGAAACAGGAATCGGGCCATGATACCCAATTATGCGCAGGTTATCGCCTACAGACGCTTTGTCGAAGGATTCGATGCCCGGGAAGTGAAAGATTTAATGTTGTTGACCGCAAGGACCATGGAGACGTCGCTCCTTGAAAGATCGGAATTCAGGAGTTTGAAACAGCGTGTGGATGACTATATTATCCTGACGTCGCAGCTTGCCATTGATGAGTTTGAAGATACCTATGAAATACTCAAAACCTATCAGCCTGAACAGTTTGTTGCCATCGACACGATGGAATCGCTGTCAAACAGCAATGATCTCAAGCGGATTGTGCTTCAGCTTGAAGATATTTGCAGCGATTCGCTTTCACATCGATTGAGCGGAATATTTTAGACCAAAATACGTTGGAGATTAGTGCCCCCCAACGGCAAGTAATCCACTGGCCGCTGCACCGAGGATAATGACTTCGAGCACCGCCATAATTGCATAAACCGTGTCTTTACTTCTCAGCAGCGTCGGTACGATGGCGGCATAGCATAACATGGTAACACCCGCCAGAATGGCTATGCCGATGAAATTAATGAAATCTCCGTATTTGAGCATACCCAGCCAGGCCCACCCGTTTTTAATTCCCGCATGTTCAAGATATTCATGGACATTGTAAGACCAGTACCTGGAAATTTTATCCAGCGGGATGTAGGGATCTAAAATGCCGAGTGTATAAAGACCAAATGTTATCAAAAGGATCAGTAAACCAGAGTACATCCCCCATTCCAGTATTTTGGCATAGAGGAGCTGTTCCGGTGTTGCTTTTAAGAGGTCGTGTGTTTTCTCTTCCATTGATATCTCCTGTTCGATAAATGCCGAAATTTTAAAACGATTCAATCTGCCGTTAAAATCCGAGTCCTTTGGACAATGCTTTGATCCCGGCAAATGCCAGGATGGATATGACCATCCACCGGATAAAGGTGGGCTTGGCAATTTTAAGCAGACGGACCCCCACAAAAGAGCCGAGCATGATTCCCACCAACGAGGGAACCACCATCATGGGTATAACACATCCTTTATTCAAATATATCCATGCCGCGGAAGTATCCGTGATGGAAAGGAGGAATTTGCTGGTGGCCACACTGATTTTCAGCGGGGCTCCCATGAGAAGGTTGAGTACCGGTACATTGGCCCATCCGGCCCCAAGACCGAACATACCGGCCATGATGCCGATCAGGACAAACAGGGCCAATCCTAAAGGGGTTCTGTGTACTTTCCAGTCGATAATCTCTCCGGTGCTGGCCTCCTGATAAACACCGCAGATTCTGAGTGCCGAGGATAAGCGGTCTGCCTGGGGAACATCCGGAACCGTCGATTTTTTGGCGGTTAGCATTAGGACGCATATGCCGATGATGGTGGCGCCAAGGGCAATTTGAACGATGTTGGTGGGAAGGGCAAGGCCGATCATGGCCCCGATGATGGCGCAGGTAGAAGCGATGAGGGCCACCGGAATTGCCAGTCTCAAGCTGGCAAGGTTCATTTTGAGAAGCCCGGGACCGGCGGCCAGTGCACCGCAGAGGGCCACAAGAAGACCGGTGCCGCGAACAAAGTCCAAATGAAATGGGAAAAAACCGCTGATAATCGGTACAAAGAGAACGCCTCCGCCGACACCGCCGAGTACGGCGAGAATTCCCATGATAAACGTTACAAAAAACAGTACCAGCGGCCAGAACCACCAGGTATGGCCGCTGGCGGCTCCTTCGGCGGATGATTCTGCAAAAGCAGGTGAGACCAATACCGCCAATAAAAACAGGCCAATCAACATCATCGCCCAAAGTTTACCATTTACCTGCATGTCTTCCTCCTGAATTTTGACATTCTATTTTTTTCTTTGGAAATGGGATCCGATGTGAAAATGACTTTCATCATAACGGATATGCACGATAGAGAAGTCGAATTCATTAAAAAAATGCAAGCTATATTAGATTTCATCCAATGTCAATTAAAATTATTCACAAATTTACATATAACTTACTTAAAATACAATATCTTATCATTCATCCTCACATAATATCGACCTTGCGAAATATCGCTTTATTTACAGGAATTTACCCAATTGAGCGTTGCACTGTGCAACGCTTTGTCGGGATATGTGACGTATTTTTAAAGGTTTGTAATTTTGTTTATCCGGTTCAGGTGTTGAATGTTCGTTTACAACCTTTTTTGATTATGGTAGAAACATATTGAAACATTTTTTTAAGAAAAAAATGTGCGGGTAAAACATACTGAAACAATCAACGCGGACGATTCAATTCCTGGATACTCCTGACATTGAGCATATTACAACACACACAAATTAAAGGATTATTTGACGCTCCCATCGAATTGTCTTCTTTGATCGATGAGATTCCTTTGGGTATTGTGGTGCTTGATACCCAGCGGCGAATCGTTCTGATCAATCGTGCTTTTGAAGCCCTTGTCGGCTTCTCCATAGAGGATGCAAGAGGAATCCCCTGTTTTCACATCATGCGAAGCAAGCTGTGTATACAGCAATGTCCCCTTGTGAAGATGGATTCAAATTCCGAATCCATTATCGTTGAAAGCGACATCATTAACAAAGAACGAGAGTTGATTCCGGTACTGATAAACCTCTCTCCAATCAAGGACACTGACGGTAATCTGACCGGTTTTCTGGAAACCGTTGAAGATCTTCGTCCACTTAAAAAAGTGGGCGACAAGTCCCCCAAGGCATATGCTTTCCACCATCTCATCGGAAAGAGTCCTGAAATGACGCGGATTTTTCAAACCCTTCCTTTACTTGCTCAGAGTGATTCAGCGATTTTGATCACCGGTGAAACCGGTACCGGTAAAGACATGCTGGCAGAAGCAGTCCACCAAGCTTCCAATCGAGCAAAAGGCCCATTTATAAAGGTCAATTGTGGTGCGCTTCCCGAAACCCTTCTTGAATCAGAACTGTTCGGGCACCGAAAAGGGGCGTTCACGGGTGCGGTGGAAAACAAGCCCGGACGATTTCGTCTGGCTCACAACGGAACCCTCTATCTTACGGAGATCGGGGATCTTCCACTGCCGCTGCAAGTCAAGCTGTTAACGTTTCTGGATGATAAGGTGGTTTATCCTTTAGGAAGCGCCAAAGGATTTCAAGCCGATGTTCGCATCATTGCCGCCACCCATCGCAATCTTGATCTCATGGTTAAAGAGAGAAACTTTCGAGAAGACCTGATGTTTCGGTTGAACGTGGTGAGATTGCACCTGCCGCCCTTGAGGGAGCGAGGAGACGATATTCGACTGATCCTGGATCACTTTATTAATATTTTTGTCACACGATTCCGAAAAAATATCAATGGCTTGTCCAAGAAGGCTCTCAGGATTTTATTAGAATATCCTTATCCCGGAAATGTGAGAGAGCTTAGAAACATTATTGAATACGCCGTGAACATTTGTCCCAAAGGGCAGATACAATTCACACACCTTCCGGCCTATCTTTCAGAGACGAAACATCATTATGACCATTCAGTGCCGGAAGAAAAAGAATCGTACCAATGGACGGCACCGACTGTAAAATCCAGCAGCGAACCAAACGGCAAAAAGACGTGGGCATCTTTGGAAAGAGGTCTGATTATAGAAGCACTGGTCAACAGCAAAGGGCGACGCCACAAAGCGGCTGATCTGCTGGGATGGGGACGGAGCACATTGTGGAGAAAAATGAAACAATACAAAATAGACGCATGATAATTATGGACTTGATTGAAACAATTTGTTACTTAAATTCGACACGCAGAATTTAAAGTCTACAACGCTGAACAATGGAACAAAAGATACTCATTCCTTTATATGTCGATCAGGTGGCGCCGCGCTTTGATTTGGCCACAGAGGTTTATATTGTCTCGATGGCGGATGACGGCCGGGCTATAGAAAAAAAGACCGTGGTCTTACCGCGGGCGTCGGCGGAGCAGCTCTGTCATCTCGTTCTTTTGGAGAAAATAGGAACAGTGGTGTGTGGCGGAATTGAGGATGAGTATTATCAATATCTTAAATGGAAAAATGTGAAAGTCCTGGATTCCGTGATCGGTTCTTGCAAAGATGTTATCAAACGGCTGGAATCAGGAACCCTTCAATCCGGAGATATCATTCGATAATGGTTTGGTGGTGGAGAAATGGCGCTGAATCCTAAAAAATGGTTCAATATTAGAGAAAGTGTGCAAACGCTCACCAATCTCGATTCCTCCGCGGATCGATATCGACTGCTCCAGAGGAACATTCGAATCTTGATGATCGTGCTGACCATTGTTCCTTTGTCTATGATGGCTTTAATCAACTATCATCAGTACCAGAGCAGCCTCAAACAAGAGATGATCGAACCAACCATGTTGCTGGTCAGCAAAACCCGGCACTCTTTTGAATTCTTCCTTAAGGAGCGACTGTCCCTTGTAAAATCCATTTCTTATTTTTATTCCTATAACGATTTATGTAACGAAAAGACATTGAATCAAATTCTTTTTATACTCAAAAAGGAGTTTGTCGGATTTGTGGATCTTGGCCTTATAGACGGTTCTGACGGTACACAGATATGCTATGTAGGCCCGTATAACCTTCTTGGAAAAAAATACGCCAATCAGGATTGGTTTCAAGAAGTTACGCTTAAAGGAGCATACATCAGCGACGTATTCATGGGATATCGAAAATTTCCTCACATTGCCATATCTGTTCATCGTGTTGAAGAGAGCGGGGAATCCTGGATTCTCCGAACCACCATCGGCACATCCATGTTCGACAATCTTATCGCCGCCATGGGGCTTGATGCGGATAGCGATGCATTTATTCTGAACAAGGAGGGCATATTCCAGACCAATTCCAGGTTGTATGGGAAGGTTCTCGAGAAATGCCCCATAAATATTCCAACTGGCGGATTTTCGACGTACGTAGAGGAAAAAAAAGATCCCAACGGAACCGATATTTTCTTGGCCTATCACCATTTAACGTATCCGGAATACACGCTGGTTGTCGTAAAACCCAAATCCACTGTTTTGAAAGCCTGGTATGCACTGAAAAGTGACCTGTTTTTTGTTTTTCTGGCCAGTTCCATACTGATTGTCATTGTGGTCTTCAGGCTGACAGGTATCATGGTGAATCGCATCAAAGAAGCAGATCACAATCGGGAGATCGCCTTCCGAGAACTGCAGCACCATCACAAGCTTTCTTCCATCGGAAGGCTTGCCGCCGGTGTGGCGCATGAGATCAATAATCCCCTGGCCATCATCAACGAGAAAGCCGGACTTATTAAAGATCTCATTCAATACACTCCGGATTTTGCGCAAAAAGAGAAATTTTCGGCACTGGTTGGGGCTATTTTGCAGTCTGTTAGCCGTTGTAAAACCATAACCCATCGGCTCTTGGGGTTTGCAAAACGAATGGAGGTCGAGATTGAGAATTTGGATCTTAACGAATTGTTGGTGGAAGTGTTGGGGTTTTTGGAAAAAGAAGCCCTTTACCGGAATATCGATATCGGACTGGAATTGGCAAAGGATCTGCCCAGGATCGATTCGGATCGGGGACAGCTCCAGCAGGTTTTTTTGAACATATTGAATAATGCAATGGCGGCTGTGGAAGATGAGGGACGGATTTTCATTACCACCTGGGAAAAAGATGCGGATACGGTGGCTGTTTCCTTTCAGGACAATGGCTGTGGAATGTCGGAGAAAACATGCCGGCTGATCTTCGAACCTTTTTTTACCACCAAGAAAGAACACGGGACCGGTCTTGGGCTTTCCATCACCTATGGTATTGTCAAAAAGCTTGGCGGCGACATCGAGGTAAAGAGCAAAGAGAACGAAGGAACCACTTTTACGATTTTGCTGCCGAAAAAATCAATTGCATAAAACGGAGGCATCGCATGGACCGGATGAAAATACTGCTTGTTGACGATGAACATGAATTTGTTACGACTCTGGCCGAAAGACTGGAGTTGAGAAATATGAAAGTTTCGATTGCCATGGACGGTGAGACGGCATTGGGCATTGTTGAAAGAGATCCGCCCCAGGCCGTGGTATTGGATGTGATGATGCCGGGACTGAACGGGTTGGAGGTCCTGGAGAAAATCAAGGCCTTGGATCCCAAAATACAGGTGATTCTTCTCACGGGTCACGGCGCCACCAAAGACGGCATTCGAGGAATGCAGTTGGGCGCTTTTGATTACCTGATAAAACCCATCGATATAGACGAGTTGATTGAAAAGCTGAATGAAGCGGTGAAAAGAATGATTTAGAAAGCCGTTAAAAAAGCCAGCGAAAAAGGGGACGGTCATGAATGATTCAAAACGTAAGAGATTGGTTTTTTTCGGGAAAATAACAGCCGGCATAACTCATGAAATTAAAAACGTCCTGGCCATCATTCAAGAATCAACCGGTCTTATGGAGGACATTCTTGCCGTAACTCCGGATGAGGCCTTCCCTCATAAGGATAAATTTCACACATCCTTGAAAAGAATTCTCGGTCAAATCGACCGTGGCGTAAATGTTACAACCCGTTTAAACAGGTTCGCTCATAGCCCGGATCACAGCCCCGCAAGCCTGGATCTCAACGAAATTGCGGAGCAAATGGTGTTGCTGGCGTCCCGGTTTGCAAATCTTAAACATGTCGTTCTGAAATCGAGTCCTTCAGATCCCCCCCTGGTCATTAAGTCAGATCCTTTATATCTGGAAATGGCCTTGTTTGAATCCATTGAAATCCTCCTTAATGTCACAGGTTCCGGCGGCAAAATAACGCTTTCCCCAAGGAAAATACAGAATAAATGTGTCGTGGGTGTTGGCTGTGAAGATACCGTTCTTTCTGAAGAAGATTGTCTGGCCAAAATAACTTCCTCCGAACGCTGGGCATCATTGCAGGGGACCATGGCCTATCTTGGTGGTACGGCCAAAGCGTTTGGCCTGGCCCCTGAAATTTTGCTGTACCTTCCCGACGCCATAAACCCTAAATAACGTTTCATATTGATTCATTATGTTTGTTTCATAACGATTCAAAATGAGACAACCACCCTTTTTCCATTCCTCAGATATCATTATAACAATCCGAAAATACTATAATATATGATATTGGCACATTCCTTGCTGTAACAGAGGGCAAGATCGCCCTGAAAATCAGAACATACGGAGGGTGTCATGAAAAGATGGATCAAAAAATTTGAAAGCATATATGTTTCAGTAGCCTTTGCAGAAATGAATGAACACGATGATGCCAGGAATATGCTCGGGATCAATTACGTCGATCTAAAGAGATTTTGGGATGATATTTTCCTTTCTGTCACTTTTGCTGAGGCTGGATCATACCATCCTTAACCGAATGTTGGGAACAGAGGTGCCGTATTAAATCTCATTTCGTGAAAACGCCTTGCGATTAAGTCATGGGAATTACGATTTTGATCATAGAAGGGGACAGCTTGTTGCAGGAACACCTTGTTCGGCATTTGAAGACTCAGAGTTGGCGCATTTTTAAATCCTTGCAGCAGAAAGACATCAGGCGGATTTTAAAAAAACATCCCGTAGATGTGGTATTGCTGAACCTGAACCACCTTAAAAAAGAAGGGATGGCATTGATCAAATTGATCAAAAAAAAGCATCCCGCCATTCAGGTGATCACCATCAACAGCGGGGATCAGATCTCTCTATCCATAGAAGGGATGAAGCTTGGCGTATTCGACGACTTTTTCATGCCGCTGGATTTGGATTCGCTCATTTCAAGAATCCAAGAGGCATTTCAGGTAAAGAAAGCAGCGGAAGTCGTCAAACCTTCACTGTTACAACGCTGCCAGGAAATAATGGTTGCAGCAAGTTTTGCAGAAGCCGGTGAAGCAGATATGGCCAAAGAACTATTGACAAGCGGACATAAATCATCCAAAGAAAATATAAAAAATTCTCAAGATACTCAAGATAATGAAACGAATGAAAGGAGAAAAAAATGAAAGAGATGAAAGTATTGTTGGTAGATGATGAAGAGGAATTCGTTAAAGCGCTTGCCGAGCGAATAAAAATGCGGGATGTGAATTCGGATGTGGCGCTCAGCGGAGAACAGGCGCTGAAGACCATGGACGAGGATCTTCCGGATGTCATGGTTCTTGACCTCAAGATGCCCGGCATGGACGGGATGGAAGTTTTAAGACGTGCCAAGAAGGCGTATCCAGGGGTTCAGATTATCATGTTGACCGGCCATGGATCTGAAAAAGATGAACAAGAGGCACGACGCCTTGGGGTTTTTGAGTACCTGCAAAAGCCGGTGTCCATTGAAAAACTCATGAGAACTATCACCGAGGCTTACAAAAGCAAATTTGAGGATGCCATGAGTGCCGCCGCTTTTGCCGAGGCCGGTGAATTCGATACCGCAAAAGAAATCCTTGACAAAGATAAGAAAAAATAACCTCCATCCGAGAATTTAAATTTAAACATTTTTTAAATCCAGGTAGTTAATGGATTTTAAATTATATTTAAAATTTATAATAAGGAGATTTTAATGACCACAAGTACCTCGGCACTCGCAAAAATATCTTTGAATTGGAAACCTCTTTTATTTATGATGCTTGGTATAGGTTTGTTTTTGCTTGTTTTTTATTCTCCACCATGGCCCGATGCGATTGATCCCATGGGTAAACACTTTATACTGAGCCAGCAGGCCAAGGGAGCCATAGCACTTTTTTTACTGGCCGGCATCTTCTGGGTTTTTGAGGTGCTTCCCATCGGTGTCACGGGCATTCTTATCGGGGTAATCCAGGCCCTTTTTTTTATCCGTCCGGCAAGCGAAGCTTTCAAAGATTTCATGGACCCGTCAGTGCTTTTTATTTTCGGTTCACTGACCATCGGCAGTGTATTCACCAAGGTAGGGCTCACCAAACGGCTGGCTTATAAGATGCTGATGATCGTTGGAGAACGCACCAGCCGGATATATCTGGGCTGTTTTGTAGTAACGGCTCTTCTGACCCATATCATGGCCCATACGGCGGTAGCAGCCACCATGTATCCCCTCTTGCTGGCCGTCTACTCGCTTTACACCACGGATACCAAACCCACCCGTTTCGGCAAGGGTCTTTTTATCGGTATGGCCTTTGTCGCCGGGGCCGGAAGCATTATCACACTTCTGGGGGCAGCTCGGGGGATCGTCGCTCTCGGGTTTTTCAAGGAAATTACCAAGATGGACGTTTCCTTTTTTAAACTCACCTACTATATGTTTCCTATCGGATGGCTTATAGTTATTTTATTGTGGATTTTTTTTATGGTGTTTTTAAAACCTGAAAGAGACCGTATTCCGGGACTTCGGGAAAAGGTTCGCCAGTTAAATGATGACATGGGCCCGCTATCACGCCAGGAGTTGATTTCAGCCCTGATCGTGGCAAGCACCATTTTGTTTTTGTCCCTGCAATCGTTTATTCCGGCCTTAAAGCCCTTCAATAAAGCGGCCGTTCTTCTGGTCAGCACCATTTTGTTTTTCATTTTCAAGATTCTGGATATCCATGATCTGGAGGAAATCCCCTGGAATATTATTTTGTTGTTTGCCGGCGCCATGAGTATCGGTTTTTGCCTTTGGCAGACCGGGGCCGCCGAATGGCTGGCCATTAATTGGCTTGGTTTTTTTAAAGAATCCCATTGGTTTATTTTTGTCATGGGAATTTCTTTTTTCATCCTGGTCATGACCAATTTCATCATGAACGTTGCCGCCATTGCCATATCCCTTCCGGTGGCTCTGGTGGTGGCACCCTATTTGGGGGTTGCCGGCGAAGTGGTATTATACTCGTCCCTGGTTGTGGCCGGTATGCCGTTTTTACTCCTAGTGGGTGCCGCGCCCAATGCCATCGCTTATAATTCCAAACAATTCACAAGCGGGGAATTTTTCGCCTATGGCCTTCCTGCCAGTATCCTGCTTCTGGCGGTCCTGGGATTGTTTATCCTGCTGGTATGGCCGTTGATGGGAATGCCGGTAACACTGGGTTAATAACAGCACTGAAATTAACCGGACAGAACCGTACGGGTGCTTATTTTCTTGCTCTTAATCCTGATTTAAAGTGATTAAGAGCAAGAATTCCGATCGAAATGATTTCGATTGCCTCTCATAGGGATTTGGGATCGATTCTCGCCTGTCCGGTCTCTGAAATAATCATGGAACAAAAACGGAACATCCTATATCATAATGGAATCATTAGCAAAATATCAATAATTTTCATAGGGGTGACCCTTACGCCAATGATTCTGATCACCGGGATTTTTCTGTATCGATTCAATACATTTTCAATTAAAATGGTGCATGCCCATCTCGAGGAGTCGGTACTTAGACATAAATATCAAATCGATTTTTTTCTGGAAGAAAAATTGCGCGATATCAGGCATCTTTCTCACTATTTTGAAATGGAACCATTCGGGAACGACACCTTTTTACGGGAAAGACTTCAGGATCTTCAAGCGGAATATAACACCGATTTTGTGGCTCTGGAATTGATCGATGAACAAGGTCATCAAGTGGCTTATGCTGGCCCCCAGGGGCTTGAACATGCATATTACAAGAGCACTGATTGGTTCAAAAAAGCCTTTGAAACCCGCTATTATATCAGTGATATCTTTATGGGGCCGAACGCTCAGCCCCAATGTGTCGTGGCGACTAAAATTCAACAGGAAGATTCCCGATGGATTTTAAAGGCCACCATTGATTTCAGTCCTGTTGGTTTAATGCTGGAAACCTTTAAATCAGGAAACAGCGGAACCGCGTTTATTCTGAATCGAAAAGGAGAATTTCAGATCTCCCGATCCAAAAATTTCACATTGACCCAATCGCAGTACCTGAATCTTTTTAAAAAAGAAAAATACATCGGCAAAGTCGATAATAATAAACTTCTTCTTGTATCCGCTTTGCTCAAAAATGATGACTGGCTGCTGGTATTTCAACAGGATACCGGTGATGCCTTTTCCGAATTGAAGGTTATCCGAAACGTTGTAGCGCTTGTGTTTCTTTTGAGCGCCATGGGCGTCATTATGATCTCATTTTGGTTGTCCGGACGAATAAAGAAACACATCGTCCAGGTCGACCCCGCAAAGAATATGGTGAATCGACAAATCGTCGAAAACGGTAATTTGGCTTCCATCGGTGAGCTGGCCACCGGTATCGCTCATGAAATCAACAATCCTGTGGCCATTATGGTTGAGGAGGCCGGCTGGATTCAGGATTTGCTCCATGAGGGTATTGATAATAAAGATAATCTGGAAGAATTTATCCGGGCCTTGAAGCAGATCGAAGCACAGGGACGGCGTTGTAAGGGAATTACTCAAAAGTTATTGAGTTTTGGCCGAAAAACGGATTCCAAGATACAAAGCGTTCAACTCAATGAACTGATTGAAGAAGTGGTGAGCCTGTCTTCCGAGAAAGCCCGGCACGGCAAGGTTACAATACATACCCGGCTCGATCCCCATTTGCCTGAAATCCGCGCATCGGTCATCGAAATGCACCAAGTATTGCTCAATATCGTTAATAATGCCTTGGATGCCTTGGAAAAAAAAGGTGACCGAATTGAAATCAGCAGCACATTGAGGGACAATCAGATTATCATCACAGTTGCCGATAATGGACCTGGTATACCGTCGACCATCATGAACCGCCTTTTTGATCCGTTCTTCAGTACCAAACCGGTAGGCAAGGGCAGCGGATTGGGACTTTCCCAATGCTACGGGATCGTAAAAAAAATGGGCGGAAGAATCGATGTTGAAAGCATGGCAGGCGAAGGCGCTATGTTCAGCATAATGTTGCCTTTTGATGATCATTTTGAATAAAATGGTAAACAATCGGGTAAAACCCAAATAAGGAGGTAAATATGGCCTTGGCAATCGTATTGCTGGTAGATGATGAAGTTCCATTTGTGGAAGCAATGACTAAAAGACTCAAAAAACGGGAACTGGATATTATTCCGGCTTATACCGGGGAAGAAGCGCTTTTAAAACTCAATGAACATCTCAATGTCGAGGTGGTGATCCTGGATGTCAAAATGCCGGGAATGGATGGTATCGAGACCCTGGAAGAAATAAAGAAAAGACATCCCTTAAAGGAAGTCATCATGTTGACCGGACATGCCACCGTTGAATCCGCCATCGAAGGCATGAAAAAAGGGGCGTTTGATTATCTGATGAAACCCTGTGATATTGAATTATTGGTAAATAAGGTTACGGAGGCTGCCAAAAAAAAACGCCACCACGAAGAGAAGATCATCGAGGCTCAACTCAAGGAAATCACAATGAGACGAGCCTAAGTGAAAAACATAATGATCAGAGAGCAATTGTGCGATGTGTTATCTCCCCGTGTAATTTCTCAAGAAGCACGGTTATATATTACTGGATTCCGGCGAAGGTCGGAATCCAGGCTGCCCAACTGGAACCTGCTACCCGAAATTTTTGACAAGTATTACAACTGGTACTCGTTCAGACGATTTTGCAAGATTCGATCAAATCGGATATTTTTTTGAAAACGTCGGTTAACCTGAGAATTCCGACAATCTCTTTGTCCCGGGTAACAAGGAGGGACTGGTGGGAGCCGACAACCAGCAAAAGAACAGCCTCACTCAGGGACGCCGTTTCAGATATGTATTCTCCTTCAGTGGGGGTGTGCATAATGTTTTTAACCTTTACAGCCGCGGCTATTCGGCAAATATCGTCGAGAGGCGGTTTCAGAAGGCCCAGTTCCCTAATCATTTTTCGGATATATTCCTGATTGATTCCGAACCGGTCCATCCCTTCCGGATTAAAAACATCCTCATATTTGGGTTCAAGCGATTTAAGACCATCCAGTTGACTCAGTTTGCCCACAATTTTGCCGTTTGCATCATAAACCAGTACCGCCCGATGATGATACGGACTGAGGTCGTATTTGACCTGTGCCTCTTTGAGAGCCTTGACCGCCTCATACAAGGTAGCATCTTCCGACACCGTGGCATAATCTTTAATCGGAATCATCATATCTCTGACCAATATTGACTGCATTTTAGACCTCCTGTTTTTTCCCCAATTTTGACCTAACCTCACAAAATTACAGGTATTCCAGGCAAAACCTCCCCCCTTGATCTCTCGACGGCCGGCTGCAAAAAGCAGGATTCGATCGGTCAGTCATCTGCGAAGGTGACCAGCTACATTTGTCTTAGCTTTGTGCCGGATTATTGCTCCAGGGCTTTTGTATCACCAGCCTTTTTCCTGGATAATCTGTTTTATCTTCTCTTGGGTGCGTTTTTCAACGATGATCATTTTTTGGGTATGAGCCTTTTTGATCTTTTCACTCAGGTCCTTAATATCGAAGGGTTTTTCCAGAAAATCCATGGCCCCCAACTTCATTGCTTCAATTCCCTTCTGAACCGTTGCATGACCTGTGAGCAGGATCACCTGAAGTTCGGGGTTTTTTTCTTTCAGAGCGGCCAGGACTTCGATCCCGTCCATTTCTGGCATCTTCAAATCCAGAATGATGACGTCATAGGACTCTTCTTCGGCCATCTTCAAAGCTTCGACCGGGGATGTCGTCGCCGAGACATCCATACCCCTGTTTTTCATTCTTTCGGATAGTGTTTCGATGAAATCCTTTTCGTCGTCCACCAAAAGAACTTTCTCTTTCATATGTCACCTTCCTTTTGCTGAGATTTAGGTTATGTTGAATTGCTCATGTTCCCGGGTTGCATCCCGGTGATGGAATGCTCCTGGGAAAAATGAGGCTTAAAATGTTGGAAGCCTCATTTTTTTCCACCCGAGCATGGATCGCATTCGCCAGCATTTGTGTCTCTTTGTCGGGAAATGAACCGTTATCGGTTTGTTTTGCGATATACAGGGGAAAAATGTGGATTCTTACATCATCTGGCGTATTTTCCATGTCGATTTCGATGTTTTTGTCCATTCCTACCCAATCCATGGCAACTGTCAGGCATTGGCATATCAGATGTTCGGCGAAGAAAGGATGGGTTTGGATTGTCATTGGATCCGTCGGAATTTTCGGTGCTATGGTGATACTTTTCATATCTGCAAACCTCGAGCACAAACGGATGACCAGCGCGAGTATTTCCGTGAGATCGGCGGTTTTTAAGGGTTCTTCCGCGGAATGAGCGAATACGTTCAGCGTCCGAATGATATCATTGGCTCGTCCGATATGTTTAATGATTTCCCCGGCCAATGATTCCATTCGTTGAAGATCGAGGGGAGTCCCACTATTGGCCATCACTGCGAAATCTTCGAGCAATCCGGCTTTTTCATTTATGACAGCCAATGCGTTTTTTAATTCGTGGGAAATCGAAGCGGTGATTTTACCAAAAAAAGGAAGCCCTCTTCCAGCAATCATATAGAACTCATTTTCCATATCGGTTTTCCTTATCTTTATCTTTCGTGCGCCATTTTTCCTGTTGGAACATGTGCAAAAGATGATAGAATCTTTTCGATTGGAAGCTCGATTTGGAAAGGATTTTCAGTGAAATCCCTTCCCTTTCCATTCTGACTGGAAACGTTGATTGAGCTTCCGATTTCCTGTACAAGACCATACGTTAAGGGGAGTCCCAATCGAGTGCCTCCCTTATTGGTTTTGGTGGTAAAAAACGGTTCAAATATCCGCTTGAGGTCTTTTTCGGAAATGCCGAACCCATTATTAGAACCCCTAATAATAATATTAACCTTACCATCGATACCCGGTATTTTCAAGTCCGGAATCATCACTTCGAGCTCATCCTCAAGGATTAGATCCAGGGCGGATTACCCATCATAAACCACGGATGAGACCATATCCCGGATCAACAGCTATTCGGACAAAGTTTGAACAAATTTCCGTTCATCATCCACCAATTCAATAAAAGCGATCACTCACATTGAACCAGGAAGTGTAGATGTGGATGAAATCCAAATTCGGGTTCTTGCCCCGGATCATTTCGATGGCGATTGTATGTGTATTGAGTTGTATGGTGTTTTATAATATGGTAGGATTTCAAAAGGAATTACTGAAACAGCAAAGGCCGTCCTTTTGAGTAACTTGCAATAATCATCAGAGGGTCCTTTGAAAATAAGGACACTTTTAGCGGATGACGGAAAAGGATTTGAAGAGACGCTTTCCGAGTGACTCAGAACCAGGGGCTTTCATGTCACGGAAGGTTTTAGCGGCGAAGAAGCCCTGGAAGAAAGGATTCGAAAAGCGTTGGCGGATAAGCTTTCCACATCGCCCATGAGCATTCTTGAAAAATAAATCAAACGGTGAACCTTTAAAGGATGGGCGGCGGCAGCCTGTTCTTAAATCGGGGAGGAAAATTAAAATGATGAAACCAATCGTTATGCTGGTAGATGATGAAGCTCCTTTTGTGGAAACAATGACAAAACGTCTTTCAAAAAGAGACCTCATCATCATTACGGCCTTTGGCGGCGAAGAAGCCCTTGAATTGCTCGATAAGAATCGAAATACAGATGTTGTTATCCTCGATGTAAAGATGCCGGGAATGGACGGTATTGAAACGCTGGAAAAGATACGAAAACAATTTCCCTTGATAGAGGTCATCATGCTCACCGGTCATGCCACCGTGGAATCAGCCATAGAGGGGATGAAACTGGGTGCTTTCGATTATATGATGAAGCCTTGTGAAATAGAACAGCTGATGTCCAAAGTGCAAGAGGCAGCCAGGAAAAAAAGAACCCATGAAGAGAAAATCAGAGAAGCTCGGGTTCGTGAGGCACTTTCGGCGCATGGTTTGGAATAAGGTCCCTTTTGCAACTAAAAAAGGTGATTTGGCTAAATCGTTGAGTCGTTGAATGGTTAAAAGGGTGGGTTGTGGATTGACGATGGAAGAATTATCCATTATAAGTATTGGTTGTATCTAACCATATATCTGAATCTTGTTTTGAACCCGCCCCTCATAAAAGACAGATCGATGCTAAAAGAATTAAGAAGGATAAGTCTTCGATCCAGAATATTTTTAAATATCTCCGCATTGCTGGGCATCACAATTGTGGGTGCGTTGGTGATGCTTGGATATACGTACCGGATGGAAAGACTTTTAACCCAGATCATCGACAAGTACATGGTGGGACTCCAGACGGCCCAATCCCTGGAAAATGCCTTGGTCAACCAGAAGGGATTTGCTTCGTACTATCTATTGGATGGAAACCCAAATTGGGTCATTCAAATGGCGGAATACCGCCACATTTTTGAAGATAAACTTGAAAAAACGCAGCGCCTTGCCACAACGGCAGAGGAAAAGAAAATTCTGGACCTCATAGAATCGGAATATGCAAAGTACATCGCCGCCAAGGATCAGGTTGTCGATTATTATAAGTCCGGAGATCGCGAAAAAGGTATAAAACTCCACGAAAAAGTTCGAGACAGTTTTTTCGAAATCCTTAAGCTTTGCGAAAACGGCAAAAAGCTTTTCAGCGATAAGGCCCTAAAGGCTAAAATTCAGAGCTTGAATCAGGCCAAAAAACTCAGAGTTATTGCTGTATCGGCTGTGCTGATGATTCTTTTATTGGGTATCATACTGACTTTCTTTTTGCTGCATGACATTCTTAATCCCATACGAAGACTGACACAGGAGGCGGGTCGAAAACACGACTCACAAAACGAAGGGGATGAAGTACAGGTGCTCAGCCGGAGTGTTCATGCTTTGAAAAAAACATACAATGAAACCCAGTCTCAACTTGAAAAAAGCCGTGAGCACCTTTTGCAGTCGGAAAAATTGGCGCTGGTGGGTAAACTGGCTGCCGGTACGTCCCACAGTATCCGAAATCCCCTGACTTCAGTGAAGATGCGGCTGTTTTCCCTGCGCAGAAGCCTTGATCTTGATGGTGATCAAAAAGAAGATTTTGATGTCATTTCAGAAGAAATCGGCCATATCGACACCATTGTTCAAAATTTCCTTGAGTTTTCGCGGCCTCCGAGATTAAAGCTGCAGCCTGTTTCACCCTCGGACGTTGTGGACCAGGCCATTCAGCTTTTACAGCATCGCCTGGAATCTTATGAAGTTTTCATTAAAATTCAAAGAAATGAGCGTCTTCCGTTGGTTCAGGCCGATCCCGAACAACTGAAAGAGGTTCTTGTCAATATTATCGTAAATGCATGTGAAGCCATGGGACAGGGCGGGTCGATTTTTATATACGAAGAAAAAATTATTGATCAACAAATCCCCAGAGCGGCTGTGATTCGGTTGAGCGATAACGGACCTGGAATTCCGGAGGCCATAACGTCCAAAATTCTGGAACCTTTTTTCACAACCAAGGAGGAAGGCACAGGCCTTGGATTGAGCATTGCAACCCGGATCGTTACGGAGCACGGAGGGCGGCTTGACGTTTTATCCACGGAAGGTAAAGGGGCAACGTTTATCATCACACTGCCGGTAAAAGGATCAAATCATGACGACCGTTCTGATCATTGACGATGACGATCAGCTCAGAAAAAGTTTTAACAAACTTTTGACAGAAGAGGGCTATCAATCCAAGTGCGCTGCATCCGGAGAGGCAGGTTTAAGGATTATCGAAGAAAACGCTCCGGATGTCGTGATCCTCGATATGCGCTTGCCGGGAATGAATGGATTTGAAACCTTCAAGGCGATCCATCAAATGGAACCCAAACTTCCGGTAATCATCATGACGGCTTTCGGAACCACCGAAACTGCCATTGAAGCCACCAAGATGGGCGCATTCGATTATATTCTTAAACCCTTTGATATTCCGGAGATGCTCGTGGTGATCAAGCAGGCTCTGGAAGCAAGCCGTTTTATGCGTTCTCCAGTAGATATGGATCCTATTTCGGAAAAAAGCTTCTGTGATGCCATTATCGGACGAAGCAGACCCATGCAGGAGGTTTACAAGACCATCGGCCGGGTTTCCGAAACAGAAGCAACGGTCCTGATTCGCGGGGAATCGGGAACCGGTAAGGAACTGGTGGCACGGGCCGTTTACCAGCATAGCACTCGGGCCGACAGACCTTTTTTGGTCATCAACTGCGTGGCCATTCCTGAAACCCTTTTAGAAAGCGAGCTGTTTGGATATGAAAAAGGCGCCTTTACCGGAGCAACCCACCGTCGAATCGGCAAGATCGAGCAGGCCAACGGCGGAACCGTATTTTTGGATGAAATCGGGGATATGCCGCTGAGCATCCAGGCCAAAATTTTGCGTTTGCTCCAGGAAAAAAGTATCGAACGACTGGGGGGCAGAAACACCATCCCTGTGAATGTTAGAATTATCGCGGCAACCAATCGTGACCTTGAAACGGCTATCCTTAAGGGCCGGTTTCGGGAAGACCTCTATTACCGTCTCAAGGTGGTTTCCATCTTTTTGCCGCCCCTAAAGGATCGGCCCGAAGACATTCCCGCACTCACGGATTTTTTCCTTGCGCGATTCTCACGGGAAGCAAAAGTGGAAAATCCGGGAATCACCAAAAAAGCCAAAGCTTTTCTTACAACACATCCCTGGAAGGGAAATGTACGAGAGTTGGGCAACACCATTCAAAAAGCACTGATTTTTAGTCGAGGGACGCCGATTTCCCAAGAGGATATCTTGCAGGCGATTCGTGGGGATAATGCTCGCAATTCAATAGAGTTAGAAAAAGATGAACAGGCCATGCGTCAATGGGTACGCAAGGCATTGTCCTCACCATCCGATGAAAAACTCTTTGATTACTGCATGGATCTGTTTGCCGGTATCATTATCAGCGAAACCCTCAACCTCACCGACGGAAATCGATCACAAGCCGCAAAACTTTTGGGCCTTTCCAGGCCCACCTTGCATTCCAAAATTGAAAAATACGGACTCAAGTTTAAGACGTCCGTAGAAGAAGACCCATCGTAGTTGACGAAACATCATTTCAAAATTCGGCCGCCCTTTTTCAAGTTAGTTCGCTTCGCTCACAATTGGAATACTGGAATGTTGGAATTTTGGGTTTAATGGTATTCTATGGTTTTTGAAAAAAGACGTTTTCCGCTTTAAGACCTCTCCGAGCCGGAGGCCAATTTCCCATTATTCCAATATTCCATCATTCCATGGAAACGGCATAAACCGGGATCTATTAAAAAATCTATAATTTCAACAAATTGTAGAATTTCCGAGACGTTAAATCACCACTGATCGTAATAAACACTCCCTGTTTCTTGACTGTCAGGTTTATCTCCATTATCATAATCAATAAGAACCTCGAATCGTTATGAGAAATTTGCTTAAATTGTGAAAAGTCGGAGCCTTTCCATGCCGGTATTCATTAACGGAGTCTTGTCTTTTTTGATGGGAGCAATCGTTTTGAGTCTTTTTTCGATCATTGAAAAAATGATGCTTGGCTATCCATTCGCTATAAAGGGGTACTTTTTACCCTTCACAGTGGGTGGAAGCTTGGGTTTAATCATCGGAATCTGGCGCCTGGAATTGAGGAAGCGTCAAAAGAAGATGGAGCGTTTTATTCTCATGCTGGACACCATACGGAATGTCGATAAATTGCTCGTCAAAGAAAAAGATCCCGCTATACTGCTTCAGAAAACCTGCGATAATCTCATCGAGAATCGCGGTTATTATAATGTCTGGTTTGCTTTATTTAATGGGTCCAAAGAATTGCTCGCGACCTTCGAAGCCGGGTTGGGCAACGATTTTTTACCGATGATCCATCATCTCAAACGTGGAGAGTTAACCGATTGTGGCCGAAGGGCGATGTTGCAACCAGGTTTGGTGACAACAGATGATCCGACCAAATGTACAGACTGTCCATTATTGGCAGGGTATGGTGACAGGGGAGCGATGACCGTGCGGTTGGGATACGGGGGGAAAGTCTACGGTATTATGACTGCTTCCATCCCCAAATATCTTGTTGCAGATGAGAATGAACAGCGCTTGTTTGAAGATGTTGCCCAAGATATTGCGTTTGCCCTGCACAGCATCAAATTGGAAGAAGACCATAAGAAGGCGGATGAGGCCCTGCTTGAAAGCGAGCAGAGATTTCGCCATCTGGTTGAAAATTCACCGCTGGGAATATCCATCATTAAAAACAATCAAATCATCTATCAAAATTTCGAACAGGAGAAACTACTTGGTCCCCTACCACGAAAGCCTCGATTGACAGATCTTGAAAACATCCACCCGGATGATGTCGAAAAGTTAGGGCAATTCTACCAGGCTGTCATTTCAGGAAAAGTACAGGCCCAGGATACAGATTTTAGGTTTTATTACCCGGATAATACCAAGAACACACTTGTTATGAGATGGATCCAATGTCGTGCATGTATGATAGAATTTCAGGGAGAAGAAGCGATGTTGGTCTATAACATAGATGTTTCTCGGTCTAAGGAGTTGGAGAGACTTTTAAGAATTCAAGATAAAATGTCTGCTCTGGGGCGGGTGGCTGCCGGCATTGCCCATGAAATAAGAAATCCGCTTTCCGGCATTAATATCTACTTGAACACTCTTGAGAAAATCTATGATAAAGAGGAAAGTTTGGAAAAAGTTAAGGGAATTTTAGAAAAGATCAAATCAGCCGCAATTAAAATTGAGTTTGTGATCAAGAGGGTCATGGATTTTTCCAAACATAGTGAGCCAAAGCTTGTTTTAACAGACGTAAATAAACCGATTAAGGATGCTCTTCATCTTTGCGAGGTTGCCTTGCGTAAACAAGAGATTGAGGTAGAAAAAGCGTTGACTTTGGATTTACCACTATGTCAAGCCGATCCAAACTTGATCGAACAGGTAATTTTAAATCTGATTAACAATGCCACTGAAGCCATGCAGAATATGAGGAAAGGGAAAAAAATAGGGATAGCTTCATCTATTGGAAAGAATTGTATTCTCATAACGGTTTCCGATTCCGGTCCGGGGGTGCCTTCGGCCATGAAGGATAAAATATTTGATCCCTTTTATTCCACCAAGAGCGACGGTACTGGAATCGGCCTTAGTATCTCCAACAGAATTATCACAGACCATGGTGGTTATATCGATATATCGGAAAGTAGATGGGGCGGGGCTGAATTCAGGATTGAATTGCCCATAAAGAGAGGAATAGGCGACTCATGATACAATATTCTATATATATCGTCGATGATGAAGAAAACATAAGGGAAGGGATAACGATGGCCCTTGAGGAATACTATAAAATAGAAGCATTTCCTACAGCCGAGACCGCAATTGACGCCATAAAGGCGAATTTCCCCGATCTGGTTCTGCTTGACATCGGGTTGCCCGGTATGGACGGGATGAATGCGCTTCGTGAAATTAAGGGTCTTTGCCCAAATGTGATGGTTATAATGATAACAGCCTATGAGGATATCGCCACCGTAATCTCTGCCATGAAGCTTGGTGCCTACGATTACGTGGTAAAACCGATTCACATGGATAGTTTGGAGATGACAATTCGAAATGCGCTTGAAACGATCCGACTTAGAAAAGAAGTTCAGTTGCTCCAAGAGCGGTATCTTAGGGAGAACCTTCCTTGTTTTATAGGTCAAAGCAATGCGATGCAAGAAGTTATGGGATTTATAACCATGGTGGCCAAAAGCCCCGATACCCCGATTCTTATTCTCGGAGAGACCGGTACGGGTAAAGAATTGATTGCCAGTGCGATTCATTATAGAAGCCCCAATTTTAAAGGCCCTTTTATTCCTGTAAACTGCGCTGCTATTCCAAAAGATCTTGTTGAAAGCGAACTTTTTGGGTATGAAAAAGGCGCCTTCAGCGGAGCAGGAGCATCAGGTAAAAAAGGCTTAATAGAAGAGTCGGCAAATGGGACCCTATTCCTTGATGAGGTGGGGGATTTGAGTCTGGAAGCCCAGGCCAAGCTTCTCAGATTTCTCGAAACGGGTGAATTTTACAGGGTCGGCGGGACAAAGAAAATGCAAATTAAAACGAGAATCATTGCCGCCACCAATAAAGAATTAGACAGTATGATAGAAAAGGGCCTATTTCGAAAGGACCTTTATTTCCGAGTCGGCGTAATAAAAATACAGGCGCCCTCGTTGAATAAACGTCGCGGTGATATCATGCCACTTGCCAAGCACTTCCTTATGACGTTCAGCAATAGATTCGGCAAGGCATTCACCGGCATCTCCGCAAATGCAGAGAATGCTCTTATGACACACAACTGGACAGGTCATGTTCGTGAATTAAAAAACCTTATAGAGAAAGGAGTGCTCTTAGGAAAGGGACCAATATTGGAGGCTGAGGATCTCGGCTTGGCAAATAAATTCGGAAGTGACATACCCAAGAAAGTAACGGATGAAATTATTTTTCCGCCGCTTCCAGCTCAAGGCATTGATTTTGCCTCCACTCAAGAATCCTTAGAAAAATATTATATTGGGGAAGCCTTTAGAATGGCTGAAGGCAACGAAATTAAGGCCGCCAAGCTTCTTAACATGAACCACCACACCTTCCGTTACCGGAGAAAGAAATTGCAAAATAAATAACCCACTCCCCAAACCCGTATGTCCCATGGGTATGAACATCCCAAGAAAAATTCATTTCATTTCAAAGACGTGACAATTTTTTCGAAAATTTTCTAAAACTGGTTTTGAAATTCTTCTAAATCAGAGCCCCGCAATGAAACCCCTTGCCAATATAGACACAGAGAACTACCTGGATTAAATAGGTTTATATACAATATGATTCGGTGGCATACTTC
>Ga0210104_1000010_pt1 | contig 22900 bp, 16 predicted proteins | sample RushSE_TuleA_D2_FD_185567 | JGI IMG/M metagenome (GOLD analysis project Ga0210104, IMG submission 185567) | Wetland microbial communities from San Francisco Bay, California, USA, that impact long-term carbon sequestration - RushSE_TuleA_D2 (SPAdes) | ecosystem: Environmental > Aquatic > Marine >...
GAAACCGTCTTTTTTCAAAAACGATAGAATACCATTAAACCCCAAAATTCCAAAATTCCAGTATTCCAATTGTGAGCGAAGCGAACTCACTTGAACCTTTAGACCCCCCGATTATTTGACAGCTTTCCGAATGGTATTGAGCAATTCAGCAGATCCAGGATTGCTGACGGATTTATGTACAAAAATGTCAGTAAGGCCGGCCGCCGTCCCATAATAGGCCTGATTCCAATCGTAATTGGCTTTCACTATGGCGCCTTCCATGGAAACTCCGGCAAAAGCGCCCTTGGACCGTACAAATGAAATGAAGTCGGTGATGACGTCGTATTTGCCGCCTCCGCCAACGGGTCCTGCTGCAATGGAAGCATCGCCGCCCAACTTAAAAGAGGACGAATACAGACTCTTCAGACCTTTTTCGGTAAACACCCCCATGATAATTTCCGACTTTTCACCGCCGAACTGAATGCCAAGACTTACCGATCCAATGGTGTAAAAGGCGGGTTGGCTCCAATCACCTGTTGTTTCGTCCTTCACAACCAGCACGCCCCTTCCCCCTGAACCGCCAATAAAAAAGCCGCCTTTGAGCACTTCCGGGATGATCAAAAAACCCTTGGCCTCATGCATGTGATCCCGGAACCATGCCATGTTCTCGTCGATCATGAAACTTTGAAAGATAATCCTCGCCTGATCCACGAGCATCTGTTGTTTAACGGGTTCTGTTGCCATTGCCGGTACAATGAGGGTTGAGACAAGGATGGTAATGGTCAGCACAGTCAATAATCGCCTTTTCATGGTAATGTCTCCTTTCATCGATAATAAATCAATTTAAAATTAATAAGAAACCATAAAAGAGTTTATCAAGATTTTCAATCTAAATTTAAAAAGCGTCTAAAATGCTTATTCGTTAATTCAAATTAAAATACAGGCTAATTGTTTTCCTTATCCGGGAGGTCAGGCTGAATTAATTTAAACGGAAGCTGGAGCGTTCGTTTAACAATTCCCAGTAATCCTGACCCTACCGCCGACGGTGAAAGCGGCGTAACACTCGGATTTTCCAAATTACCGCTTATCCTGACCGGAATGGATATTAGAGAACCTCTCAGGATATCCTTTACCAGAGGGATTTTTTCTATGAAAAAGTCAATGGTTTTCAAAGGGGCAATCACCGCCGTCACATCTATTTGATTATTGGATATATCAATAAGGCCTTGACAGATGATGTTCATGGAAGGGCTGTCGATGATCATTTCATTCAATCTTATGTTGCCCTTCTCAATATCGGCCTTGGCATTAACGAAGTTATATTCAAACCCTTCTTTTTCAGGGTCCGGCAGTTCCCCTTCGAATACTTTGGTTACATTAAGAAATCTGAAAATATTTATGATAATTCCGTAGTACTTACCGGCATAAAACCTGCCTTGATCGGCATCGAATTTCAAATTGCCGTTAAAAGATTGAATCGACGGTGTATCGGTTTCCCGGGCAGTAAGGTGTCCCTTGAGATTGAAGTTCCCCTTGACTTTGGAAGATCTGTCAAAAAGACAGTGCACGGTGGAGTTTAATGCCTGATTTTGAGCCACGGGCTTTAAGTCAACGTCTAACGTCTGAGGTGTTTTTTCCACGACACCTGATGTTGTTATGCCGCATACTTTGGCGTTTGTGATGGAAACAGTTAACACCTTGTCGCTAAAGCGGATACCGGCCTGAAAGGGATTCCAGGTAAGTCCTTCAACGATTAAGTTTTCGGTTTTTAATTTTAAAACGCCTCGTACCGGATAGGGGTGCAATTTTTGGCTTTTTTCAATGTTTTTATCCAGATTCTGCTTGAGAAGATCTAGGTTTAAAACATCCGAATAAAGTTCCAAATTCAATTCGGGTAAATCGGCTGAAAAGTTGATGTCTCCTTTAAAGTCAAATCCGTTATCTGCCCAGAACAATCTTGCCGATTCAACCTTCAAACGTTCTTTATTTGCGTTAAGAGAAAGCGTATTGATAACCAAAGGCGGTATTATTTTTTCCGAAAGAATAAGATTCTCTGCCTGGAGTTCTCCTTGAATTCTCGAGTTAAAGGGTTGGTCCAATGGGATGTGTGCCTGAAAATCTCCGTTTATTTGTCCTCCGAGAATTCGATTTTCCGTCATCAGGTTATCCATGGTGGTTTTTTGTAGATTTCCGGCAAAGAAGAGATCGATCACCCGGTTTTTTTGGCTCAGCTGAATGGATGCGTGGGAGTCGTTGTCTTGGATAACAAGTTTTTTGATGGCCAACTGGTCAGGATTTATCAAAAAATCTGATGAAACCTTGATCCCATTCTGCAAGGACAGGTCCCCCGAAAAGGTGGATTGTCGTTGATTGTTCCAGGTCACACGTGCCGTTAAAACCGATATGGGCGGATTTAATTGTAGGTCAGGCGGTACGTTGAATGTATCTTCCGCCCATCGGGTGAAACCCGGTCCTATTTTCCCATCGAATGTAGTATCGACATGGCTCGGGCCCTTTAGATAATCTTTTAAGGTTCCCGATACCCTCAGTGATGTTTCCTGGATGCGGGCTTGAAAATCGGACATGGAAAAGCTTTCAGGAGTTATGTCAAAATTTCCTGTTGCAACGCCTAAAGGTCCCGGCAATAACGGTGAGTTAACGGCCAGATTATGAACCTCACCTGTAATTTTAAACGTATAATTTTCCGGTTCTAAAAATGGGACGTCCAATTCAATCGAAGATAACTTAAGTACACCCTGAACGTCTTTTAGATCCTGAAGTTTTCCGGTGACTATTTTAGAGGATACCAGCCACGGATAAATTTCATTTAAATAGATTTCCGACATACCGGATGTGACCTTCAGAAAAGCTTTGTCCCAGTCCGTGCGACTTGAAACTGCAGTAAATGTAGATTTCCCCATACTCCCGCTTAGATTTTCAACGGAAGCTGTGGACCCTTCCAGGACATATTGACCGCCACTAATTTTCAGCGGGTACGGTAACCTCCGGTAATTCGCAGAAAGATTAAATTGGGATATTTTTATTGTGGGCATAATCGAATTGATGCGTTCCCCCAAAATAAGCCGTCCGGTTGCCGTTCCTTTTACGTTGTCTAAAAGGGCCATATTTTCTATAAAGATCTCATTATCAACCACACGTTCCAAGATAGGGGCGACTTGTGACAGGTCAGCCACTAATGACAGATCAAGATGAAACGGCGCATCTTTGCCTTCAAGCCCCAGTTCCAAAATTCCGTCAAGGCACTTCGAGGCCCCCATGCGTGCTTTAAGGTTTTGGCCTTTCAGAATACCTTTTGAGATCGTCACATCGCCTTCGACATCCGTCAAATCCAGATGGACTTTGGGAACAAAAATCTCACCATTTGTTATATTGCTTTTGATGGTGATGTTATCCAATATTCCCAGTTCTTCAATTGACTTTCCGTGGGAAGTCAACTGGATAAGGGGAACGTTTCCGCCTTTTACAATCTTGAATATGGTATTAACTACAGGAAATTCTCCCACCAGATCCAGAGCCGCTTTTCGGGTGGAGCTGACATCCACATCTTTGCCCATCAGTTCCAAATCAACGCTTGGAGACCCTGATGGTAAGTCGCGATGGATATCCAATTTGCCGGATAAATTAAGCCGAGGATAGTCCAATTTGAGATTTTCAAGGGATAACGACTGCTTATCCTTATATAAATATACAGCCCCTTCCATGAAAATATTTTTACAGAGGCTGGCGTCGCAATGCATGCCGAAATTGATATGGTCTTTCAAAACATTAAAATTGGCCTGAATAGCTTCTAACCAAAAAGCAGACTTATTTTCTTTTAAAATGTTCAACCGAGCTTTCTTCAACTGGACATGGAGACCTCGTGCTTTTGATAATACAACACTCAAAACGGCTCCCACTGTTTCTTCAACGTTTCCAAAAGAGAAAGAATTGAAATGTTTGTCTTCAGATCCGGGTTTTCGGACGAGATAAATTTCGATGTCCGGTGTGTTTAAAGCAATCCTGGAACCTTGAAACTTTCCCTGGATAAGGGGTAACAGTTTCGGTGAGATCGTCAGGGATGCAACGGTTCCGCCGGCTGTTTCGGGGATGGAAAAACGGCACTGTTGAACCGTCAGTTGAGGCCGCGGAAAAAAAGAAACATGAAGCCGTTGAAAAGTGACGTTTCCGTTGATCGCTTCGGAAGCTTGGGCCTGAATTTTTTTTGTAATGGATTCTTGATTGATCAGTTTGTCTGAAAATGAAATAAAAATGAGAACGACTATAGAACAGAAAATAAAACAGAGGGTTATCCAAAACAATATTTTTTTGAATCGAGTCATGATAAACTTTTCTTGGTGACAACTGTAATTGGTATTTTCCCCATGACAAAAACAGTCCATTCCCGGGCCGAACCGAAACCGGGCCCTTTCCCGAATGGAGGGATCTGCGATGGGTCCGGCGTTTCATTATCGGGATTTCTTTTTTTGTCTTTCATATTCATAAACATAGCATGAAAAAATCATTTTACCAATACGGAACATGGTTATGAAGCGCGCTACCATTGATCCAACCGGTAAAAAAAAAATCATCAGTTCCCATCATCCAACGTCAATGAGAACAGACTTGATACTTGGATCAATCTGCGAAAAGATGTATACATTAAAAGCTTTCTTTTAAAATTCAGTTACAGGTGAATGAGCTTAATGAAATTCTTTAAATGGGTCTTGATCGGCATCGTTTCGGTAATTGCCGGTGTGTTGCTTATAATGTTGGGGGTCCAGCTTTACCTGAATTCAGAGCGGACGCAAAATTGGATTCAGGCGAGAGTGAATCAGACAATTCCAGGCACGTTGACATGGAGTCGAACCAGGTTGTCTGTTTTTGGCGGAAAGGTTGAATTGAACAATGTGCTCCTCAAGGGGCCTGAACATAATACATTGATGGAATCGGATCGTCTATTCATTCATGTTTCCTGGGTCAAACTTTTAAACGGGGAAATATACGCTTATGATATATTTTTCGAAAACCCCCAAATATCTTTGTCAAAGGATCGTTCCGGAAACCTTGATCTGGTTCAGGCACTATACCCGCCCAAAGATACACCACCGGAATCTGCAAAAAGCACCGGCTTTCCGTCGAATGTCATCGTTCGCCAGCTTAAGGTGGTGAATGGTTATTTTCAGTACAAAACCACCGAACAAGCTGCCGGCAATCCAAAGGACCAGGTGGTGCTACAAAACGTGAACCTTTTGATCACAGAGGTGGATGTCGTTAAACAAAAAGGTAGGTTAACCTGTCAAATTGCCGGCGGAAAGATTCAAAGCAGAGATGTTCGAACAACCATCGACGGATTATCCTTAACGGCAAATGTTCAGAAAAACCGAATCGACACACTGGTCCTTGACGTGAATGCCGGCGGTCTTGATGTCAATCTTGCCGGAACCGTCGAAGATCTTTTTTCTGACACACCCATCTTGAACATAGGTGTAAAGGGCAGGGTCTTTCTACCCCAAATCAAGGACTTGATTCCGCTTCCACCCGATGCTTCGGGAGAGGTCCGGTTGAATTCGACCCTTGAGGGAGCATTAAACAATCCGGATATCGATTTAAACCTCAATTATAAAGGTGGGGCGCTTTTCGGGAACAAGATCGATCAAATTCATTTGAATTGCCGTCTAACAGACAGATCTCTGAACATCAGCGACTTAAATTTACATACCGTCGCCGGTAAATTCGATATAACCGGAAATATCGACTTTAAGAAGGCCTTTTCCGACGGATGGTTTGCCGCCAATCCTGATTTAGATGCCATAAACTACAAATTTTCCATCTTTCGGAAAGCCTCGCAGCTTGCCGATCTGCCCCTGGGAGTTCCGGATCTAAAAGGAAATGTTAACGTCAGCATGAAACTTCAAGGCAAAGGTGTTGATCCAAAAACCCTTTGGGCCAATACGTCCCTTGAAGCTTATATTGGCAAATTGTCCGTCGGGGAGGGAAATTCACCCATTGACATACGTGTAATGTCAAAGGCCGGCATGGAAAGGGGACGTGTTGAAATTCAGAATTTCAGCGCAAATGCGGGCAGCGGCAGGTTCGAGATGAACGGCAGTTATGATGTCTTTTCCCATAAGGTGTCCGCTTATTTTGAACTGGATACTCCGGATCTGACTGAAGTCATGACGAGCTTGGGGACAACGGCCGGAGTGGGTGGGATTAATGTGACCGGAGCGGTCTCTGGAACGGCGAAGGCGCCGATAATGGATGCCCGGTTGAAAGGGGAGGACTTGGGTTTTGAGAATGTCAGGCTCGGAAATGCCGATGCAACTATCCGATTTTCAAAAGGGCAATTTTTCCTAAAAAATGGAAAAATTGTTAACGGCAACTCCAATCTCGATATTTCCGGCAGTGCTCGGATTTTTGATCCCAAGGACGACCAACTTTTAAAATCCCCGGGTTTTGATGTTGCATTAAAAGGAGACACCCTGTTTCTGGAAGATTTTGTCGAAGGGATGAAGGGTAAATTTTTCATAAATGGCCGCATATACGGGAATGCGGCCCACCCCAGAGGTAAACTGGATCTGAACGGAAAAGATATCGATCTCAACATCCAGAAAATCCATGGCATGCAACTGTCATTGGATTTATACGACGACAGCATCAAATTCACCCCTTTTTCGCTCTTAATTGCACCCGGAGAGCGGATCCTGGTCGATGGTTGGGTTTCTTTAAATAAAAATTACGATATGCGACTTACCTCCGGGGATATCTCCCTTAAAAATATAACACAGCTGAACTTGGGAGAAGCTGATAGCGGAAAAATTTCCTTTAATCTCGAAGGAAAGGGAAATTTTGAAAATCCTCAAATCAAAGGAAAGGTGGTCATCAATGAGCTGCAGATCAATACGAAACAGTTAAATGACGTTCAGCTCCAGATTGAAGTTAAGGACCATGTCGCCCGAATAACGGGTGATCCGGATTTTACCTTGAATGCGAATTACCATTTGCAGACCAAAGCGTTTTCGGCATCCGCTGTTTTTAACAACACCAATTTGACCCCATATTTAAAAATTGCCGGGCAAGGCGAACTCTATGGCACCATCACCGGCAAAATCGAAGTAACAGGGAATGCCGGTGCACCGGATCAGATAATCGGCTCGGCTGATGTTTCTCGGCTTGAGATTTTGAAAAATCAAACAGAATTGGTCGGCATCCGCGACTTCAACACTTTCCTTGAGGATGGAAAAATTTCGATTCCTGGTGTGCGTTTGAACCTGCTTAAACGCAGTGTTGTAGAAATTTCAGGGAATGGCAAACTGAACGGCGACCTTGATTTAAAGGCCCACGGTACGCTTCCTTTGGAAATAATATCGCTCCTCAAAGATATTATTCCCAATGCCACCGGGGAAGCACGCCTTTCTCTCAACGTGTTCGGAAACCTGTCCCGGCCATATTTCCGGGGTGAGATCGGCCTGATAAACGCAGGAGTGACGGTTCCAGTGCTTTCGCAAAGCCTTCACGATCTGAACGGCAGTTTGCGTGTAACCCCCGAAACCATTGGTCTGGATAATATTCAGGGAATGCTGGATACAGGTCTTTTTAAACTGTCCGGAGCCATCGATCTTAAGGCAAATCAACCCTCAAAAGTGGGCCTCAAACTAAAAGTCGACGATCTGCCGATGATGATCCCCGATACGCTGGACACCCGATTGAATGCCGAGCTGGATATCTTGGGCACGCCAGAAAAATCCCTTATTTCGGGGTACATTCAACTCATTGACGGGAAATATTTTAAAGATATACGGATGAGTCTTATTGAAGGCCTGCAAAAAAAAACCCGGGAAGAGGACTTGGTCCCATCGGAGATTTCATGGCCGTTTTTGAAAAATATGGCCCTCGACATTTCGATCCGCTACGGAGACCCCTTTGTTGTTGACAACAATATGGCCTTATTGATCCTAAAGCCCGATCTCCACATAAACGGGACGGTGAGTCGTCCCCTCATCAGCGGAAGGGCCGAGGTGGAAACCGGAACGGTTTATTTTCAAAAAAATGAATTTAATGTCAAAAAAGGTGTCTTTGATTTTATAAACCCGTATAAAATCGAGCCGACCATTGATATCCAAAGTGAGGTAAAAATTCGGGAATGGACCATATTTTTAAATGTTTCCGGTATACCGGACAATCTCGAGTTTAACCTTTCTTCCAATCCGTCGGAAACAAAAGAGGATCTTATTTCTTTGCTGATAATCGGAAAGACCACACGGGAGCTCACTGCAAAAGAAGGCGGTTTATCGTCATCACCAAGACAAATGCTTGCCGATGTTCTTGCTGGAACCGCTCAAAAAGAAATCAAGGATGCCACCGGCTTGGATGTTGTGGCGCTGGAATATAATGAGGCAAAAGATGCTGAGCAGTCTAATGGTGTAAACGTTACCGTCGGCAAGGAGCTTTCCCAAAGAGTAACCGTTAAATACGGCATGCAGACAAAAAATGCCAAGGCCATCCAGAAGGTCATTACGGAATATAAATTTTTTGAGAAAGTCCTGATGGACACCTTTCAGGACACTGAGGGGCACTATGGCGGCGGGTTTCAATTCAGGCTTGAATTTCGATAGAAAAAGATGGATTGAGATGATGAAGGTAAAGCAGAAAGGCTGGATAAAGATCGTCGTGCTCTTGTGGATTCTACTGCCGGCAATTGCCAATGGTGCTGATTATACACAAAATGAGGGAGCAGATGCGCCCGGGCCGACCGTATCACGGGTTATTGTCGATGTTCAGGGGATAAAAGGAGATGTGAGCCGATGGGTTGGATTGGTTAAAAAGCTAATTTTTATCGAGGAAGGGGAACCCTTTTCAACAAAACGGTTCCAGGATTCCCTTGAGGCTTTGAAATCGTCGAATATATTTAAACGCATCCATGTTTCTGAGTCAGACCCGGGAGAAGAACAATTTTTTCTTCGTTTTCAGGTAACGCCCTATGCCCGGGTCAAAGATATTAAAATCAGCGGTGCATTTCCCCTGTTGGAACGAGAAATTCTCAACGCCGTTCAGCTTCGTTCAGGAGATGCATACAAACCGGAAACATTTTCCGATAAAGAGGACGTCATCATCCAGCTTTTCAAGAATGAAGGTTATATTGCGCCGGTTGTTCATTTGGACGCTAAAGAAGACCATTCGGACGGAAATGTTGTGGTTTATGTCAATATCGACAAGGGTGATTTTTTTCATATCCGCCGCTTTCAAATCAAAGGAAACCGGGCTTTTTCACAGGCGCGTCTTAAAATGCGGGTTAAAACGTACAAAACATTTCTGATTCCGGATTTCCTGAGGCGTTTTAAGAAAAAACAGTTGGATACGGATGTCAAAAATCTAATCCTCTTTTACCGAAAAAAAGGGTACCCGGAGGTTGCCGTAAACGCTGTGGTTAACAAAGATGCCAAAACCAAAGATGTTTCTATTTCTTTAGATGTTGATGAAGGACCCAGGTATGATATTGAATTTGAAGGCAACACGGAATTTTGGGATCTTACGTTAAAGAAGGATTTCGTCCTGTTCAAGGAGGGCAATAGTAAAGATTTCGGTTTAAGAAAAAGTATCCGAAAAATAGAGAAACGTTACCTGAAGGCAGGATATAAGGATTGCCGGATAGAGATGAATTCCGAAATAAAACAGGACGCAGGCCGACCGGTCCGTAAAATCCGCCTGCGCATTGAAGAGGGGCCGCAATACATTGTAACCGCTCTTAATTTTAAAGGAAACCATGCATTTGATTCGAAAAAGATCAAAAAACAGATCTTGACCCGAACACCGGGAGTTATTGCAAGGGGTGCGTTCTTTCAGGAAACCCTGGAAGAGGATAAACGCGCCGTTGCGTCTCTTTATCTCAAACAGGGATATATGAACACGGTCGTGAAAGAACAAATAAAATCGGATAAGGACATTAAAGAAAGAAAACACAATATCGATCTCACTCTGGACATCGAGGAGGGGGTTCAGACACATGTAAAATCCCTCACGATTCGGGGGCTGAATGTATTATCCGAAGCTCAGGCGTTAGAAGAAATCACTTTGAAAAAAGGATCTGTTTTCCGTAACCACAGGATTAAAAGTGATGAAAACACGCTGTCATCCCTGATTTCTGAAAAGGGATACCCCCGTGTCAAGGTCAAGGGAACTGCGGTCATCAGCAAGGACAATACCGAAGCGGCGGTAACTTATGAAGTTGATGAAGGACCTTTTGTAAAAATGGGTCAAACGGCTTTGATCGGGAATTTTCTCACCAAAAGACGTGTCGTAGACAATGAGTTAGCGCTCGATCCGGGCGAGCCGTTTTCGCTGAAAAAGTTTTTGAAATCTCAGCGCAATATCCGTGACATTGGAGCCTTTGATTCGGTACGTTTCAACACTTACGGGTTAAAGGAAGCGGAAGATAAGGTGAATCTGCTTTTGGAATTGGAAGAGAAAAAGCCTTACTACATTCAAGCCGGCGTCGGATATGATACAGAAAGGAAATTTTATGCCAACATCCTGGCCGGGGACCATAATCTTTTTGGATTAAACAAACATGTTTGGGCCGGCGGAGAAATCAGCCAGATCGGTTACCGGGGAGACCTGGGTATCACTGAACCCAGATTTTTAGGGACTCGGATAAAGTCGACATTGAACATGTTCAGTGAAACCAGGGAAGAATTCAACACAGATTTCGGCACCAGAGAAAGCGGCGTTTCATTCTCATTTAACCGCACGTTTTTTCAAAAATTTACCGCAGACCTTTCTTTTGTTTATTCTTATAAAGATGACTACCCGCGCGATTCCGAACCCATTTCCGTCATTGAAGAAGATAAATTTGAGCCCAGATCAATCCTAACGGTAAGCCCTTCTCTGGTTTATAATTCCGTCGATTCCTTTATCCGGCCAAAAAAAGGGATTTTTTCCTCATTGCTCATGGACGTTTCCAATGGGATCGATAATTCTCTGGATAATTTTTTTCGGTATCGTTTCGAGGTTCGGAAATATTATACCCCCATTGAAAGTATGACGTTTGCCCTGCGGGGACGGGTCGGGGATATTACGCCTTTTGATGAAGACAGCACGATTCCGGTAGATCAGCTTTTTTTCCTGGGCGGCACATCCACTGTGCGAGGATTTGACGAAAATCTACTTCGATTTGACTCGGCCGGCAACGGAGTGGGCGGGCTAACGGCGGTGTTGGGCAATATAGAGACAAGGATTGACATGGGGCAGAATTTAGAGTTTTCTATTTTTTACGACATCGGCAGCGTTAGCAATGCAATTGTCGGAGAAGGTTCGGATGAGTTTCGTTCTTCAGCCGGCATCGGGCTCCACTATTTTACACCCATCGGACCCATCGGAATCTATTACGGCCATAAATTGGATAGAAAATCCGACGAGAGCGAAGGACGACTCCACTTTACAGTAGGGTTCAGATTTTAACAGACCTTTGGCAAAGCCGACAAGAATAAAGGATTCGACGATGAAGACATATCCCATCCCAATGGTTCCCGGACCGGTAAAATTGCCCACAACAACGTTTTGAAAGCGGTAGTAAACGGATGATAAGCACTTGCATTATATGAACAGATTGTATAATATAAAAATTAGCCAAGCTCAATGGATTCTGTTTTTATTCGTTCCAATTTAAAAATAAACAATGATGGAGGTGCAGGATGCGTGGAATACGTCACATTGCCAAGTATGTGAGTTGTTTTGTAACACTGACCATGTTGCTGATGAGTATGCCGGTGCAGACGGTTGGGGCGGCCATGATAGGGACAGAAACCGTGATGACCCTGACGAAAGCACAGGACGTACGAAAAAATCTCAACGAACTTCTGAACAGAGAGGATGTCAAGTCCATAATGATCGCCCAGGGCATCAGTCCGATTGAAGCAAAAGCCCGTGTCGACAGCCTTTCCGACGCCGAAATTATGCAACTTGCCGATAAAATGGATCAGTTGCCATCCGGTGGTAGCGATTTCGGTGTTGTTGTGGGAGCTGTGCTGATTATTTTCATTGTCCTGCTCATTACAGATATTTTGGGTTATACCCACGTGTTTTCGTTTGTCAGACATCCCTCAAGCTAATAAACATGGCAATCTGCCATAAGTATTTGCAATCTTACAGCATAGTTCTGCTTTTCGTTGCCGGTATGCTGTTTTCCGGATGTGCCGGTCTTAACAGACCGGTACACCCAGAACAAGCAGCCGGCGTACCCTCTCGTGTTGAGCTTGAAGCGGTTCCGTTTTATCCCCAGAAAGAATATCAGTGCGGCCCTGCGGCCCTGGCAATGGCACTCCGGTGGAGTGGCCTACCGATTTCTCCGGAAGATCTCACCGACGAGGTCTTTACGCCTTCCCGTAAAGGCAGCCTTCAGACGGCCATGATCAGTTCGGCGCGCCGGCATGGGAGAATCGCCTATGTGTTAACAGGGTTGAATGACATGGTTTCGGAGGTTGCTGCCGGGAATCCGGTGATCGTTTTACAAAATCTCGGTCTGTCCTGGTACCCTGTATGGCATTATGCGGTGGTGGTCGGCTACGATTTGTCCGAAAAAGTTGTTGTTCTTCGATCAGGAATTATTTACAGGAAACACATGTCTTTTAGGGTTTTTGACAATACCTGGGCCCGAGGCAATTATTGGGGGCTTTTAATACTACAACCTGATCAATTGCCTGCAACGGCAAAAGAGGACCTATTCCTATCAGCCGTACTGGGGCTTGAAAAAGCCCGTCAGTTTCGAGCTGCCGTCGATGGCTACCATACAGCGCTGACGCGATGGCCGAAAAACCTAACTGCACATATAGGTATTGGAAACAGCTATTATGCCCTTGGAGAACTTGAAAATGCCGAGAAGGCTTTCAGAAAAGCGATCTGTTTTCATTCAAATTCTGGGCCGGCGTATAACAACCTTGCACACATTCTATTGGAGCAGGGACGAAAGCAGGAAGCGCTGGAGGCTGCCCGAAAAGCGGTTTTTTTTGGCGGCCCCTTAAGTTCCGCTTATCAAAAAACCCTCGAGGAGATCGAGGGATTTAAAAGGGAATAAGTGGAGAGGACCGCTTGGCGATAGGTTTGCATTCCCCGGCCCAAATCCGAGGCCATTTTTCTATCCTACGGTTGAGCGGACCCTAATTGATAGGAAACTATTGATTTTAAGGTGCTGATTCGATATAAAAAAGCCTCCACCGAAATGGAAGAAGCCTGTTTAATGGGATTCAGTGGAGGCCTTGAGCGAGGAAAACTGGTGACAGCACTCCTTCAACTCTAAAAAACAAATACCAGCAAACCCGGTTCGGGTCAATCAAAAAGCCAGGGGCATGATATTCCAATCGATCGAAAATGTTCGATGGTTCATGTTTACAATCCGTTGTCCGAATAAGATCTGGTTTAGTGTTTTATGTATATTCTTTTTAATAAAATATAAGGATAAAGTGATATGATGGTTAACGTAAAGCGGATCGGGCTATTTTTGTGTTTTACCTTGATACAGGCGATATTATTTGCCGATTTGAGCGGGGCCCAAGAACAAGATGAGGTTTTTACGCTCAAACAAACCATCGAAAGCGCGCTTAAGGTAAATCTCGGTCTGAAATCATCCAGAGAAGAAACTGCGGCGGCGCTGTCTGTAAAAAAGGCGCAGCAGACCCATTTTTTGCCCACGTTCAGCGCATCTTATGAATATAATCGGGTAGACGAAGGCGTACAAACCGACGGTTTTTTAATTACACCGGAAAAAGAATACAGCTTTGTCACGTCATTCAGTCAACCGATATTTACGGGGTTCTCTTTGCTGAGACAATACGATATCGCCAAGCTCGGTCTTGATAAAGCCAAAGTGAATGAACAACTGACCCGACAGAATGTTATTCTGGACGCAAAAAATGCGTACTATCAACTGTTGCAGACACAAAAATTGCACGATATTGCCCAACAGACCGTTTTACAGATCAGTGCCCAAGAGGAAGTGGCCAACAATTTTTATCAAGTCGGAATGACCCCGCTGAACGATTGGTTGCAGGCACAAGTTGAATTGGCCAATGCCAAACAGAATCTCATTGTCGCCAAACACAACATGGACAATGCCAAGTCGAATTTCAATACGCTCCTTCGGAGACCCCTTGATACACCCGTTGTTTTGGAAGATGTTCTTGATTATACGCATTTTGAGGAAACCCTTGAATACTGCCTTTCGGAAGCCGAGAAAAATCGGTTGGAAATAAAGATCGCCGATTTGGATATTGATATTTCCCAGAAAGAATACCAACTTGCCAAAAAAGACTACTATCCCACCGTCGATCTTAAGGGGAATTATTACGAACGAGGAACGGAATGGGACGTCGACGGCGGTCCGGGAATATATGATCCCAGTGGATGGAATATCGGGGCCGTGGCAACGTGGAATTTCTGGGAATGGGGCAGAACCAACTATGGTGTCAAAGAGAAAAGTTCCCGGTTGGTTCAAGCACAGCTTCAACAAAAAGAATTTATTGATAATATTCGACTGGAGGTTAAGACGGCATATTTAAGAACCCAGGAAGCGGAACGGGCGATCAAAACGGTTGAAACAGCCATTGAGCAGGCAAAAGAAAACTTCAGGATCAACCAGGAACGTTACAAGGAACAGATTGCCACGCAAACCGATGTGCTCATTGCACAGACGCTTCTTTCAAGAACCATGACAAATTATTACAATGCATTATATACATTTAAGATTTCGAAGGCGACGCTTTACCGGGCAATCGGCCAGGAAGTTATGGAATGATTGAGAAACAGAATGACAACTCAATAATTCGGATGTTTCATGTCCACAAGACTTATGGCGCCGTCAAAGCGCTCATCGATATCACATTGGACATTTCAAAGAACGAACTTCTCTTTATCAGCGGTCCCAGCGGAGCAGGCAAAACATCTCTATTAAAACTATTGTACTATGGAGAGCCAGTATCCGAAGGTCAGGTGTTGATTGACGGCATGAATCTGTCGAGGATTTCTTATAATCGAATACCGATTCTGCGCCGAAAGTTCGGAATAATATTTCAGGATTACAAGCTGATCGCTACAAAGACCGTGTTCGACAATGTTGCCATTGTTCTTGAAGCAATTGGTAAAAAACGGCGATTTATCGAAAAAAAAGTAAGGAGTGTACTCAGAACCGTTGGCATGGAGCGGAGTATCCATTCCTTACCTCCGACCCTTTCCGGTGGAGAACAGCAAAGAATCGCCGTAGCCAGAGCTATTGTCGGCGACCCAAAAATTATACTCGCGGATGAACCGACCGGAAATCTGGACGAAGATTCTGCCGATATTATCCTTAACCTTCTCAAAAGATACCATATTCGAGGCGCTACGATTGTTATTGCAACCCACGACAAAGAGCTTATGCGCAAAGCAGGCGGCCGGGTAATTCATCTGAAGCAGGGGCAAATACAGTCAACACAGATTCTCTGAATACATGTTCTTATGATTATTTATTTCAAACGGGCCATAAAGGATATTCTTGACCACAGATTTTTGAGCGTTGTGACCATCATTACCATCGCGATCTCCATACTTATTGCCAGCGCTTTTGCGCTTTTTTTTGTGAATGTCAGCGGTATCGTGAATTCCTGGCAGAGGGGAATCAGGATAATGGCCTATCTTGAACCCAACTCTCCAGAGATAAAGCTTCTCGATATTAAACGTAAAATTCAGGATATAAAGGGTGTCCAGGATGTTCAGTTCATTTCCAAGAAAGAAGCGCTGGAACGATTAAAAGATCAGATGAAACACCAATCTTCGTTGCTGGATGATTTGAAAGAAAACCCCCTTCCGGACGCTTTTGAAGTCCGGCTTAAAGAATCTTTCCAAAATAAGGATCAAGTCGAAATGCTTGCCGACCAGGTCAAATCGCTTTCATTGGTGGATGATGTCGAATACGGGCAAGTGTGGCTGGGACGGTTTACGAACATTCTCAATCTATTAAAAGTAACAGGATATGCGATGAGTGTCCTCTTCTTTTTGGCAACCGTTTTGATTGTTGCCAATACCATTCGTCTGGTGCTCTATTCAAGACGTGAAGAGGTTGAAATCATGCGGCTGGTGGGTGCCACCGACAGATTTATCAGGGCTCCTTTCTATATGGAAGGCCTCATTCAGGGGGCACTGGGAGGGATGATCGGGTTGGCTGCATTATTTGTTCTATTTATGGCCATTTCATCCAATGTAGAGCAAGGTTTAACTTCGGGTATGTTTACCATCAGGTTTCTTTCGTGGGAGACTTTCTTTGGGATATTGGCTTGCAGCATGTTTGTAGGATGGATAGGGTGTTTTCTTTCTATAAAACAGTTTTTAAAACAATAGCATGTACTTCAGCCGGGATTATTATCGCACTGCAATCCCCGGATGTTTCCGGCAAACAATCCAATGAAATCGGTATCGTGACCGTCAACGGGCTAAATGTTCGGTCCAAACCCGACGTTCAAAGCCCCTCCCTGATGTTAATTCAAAAAGGAACAAAAATCAAAATTCTCGAACATCATGATAAATGGCTTAAGATTCAATACCAAGGTCAGGTCGGTTATATCCGATATTTAAAGCGATATGTGCAAATTATAGCTGAAGATCCGGAAGATGAAATTATAGGAACGGGAGATAACAATGGCGACATCACGCAGTATAAGGAAAAAGCAAGGAGTGTCGACCGTGAAATCGAAAAAGGGACGACCGAATTATTGAAAGTAACCCGAAAAGAGACCGCCATAATCAACGGCTTAAACGAAATCGAATTGAGACTCGATGAAGCCGGGAAAAAAGCCTCGTCCATTAAAGCAGAGATTACCGCTTTTGAAAATGAAATTGCAAAAAATATAAGTGCATCCAAAGACTTGCAAAAAGAAATTGAAGCCAGTGAAGCCTATGCATCCAGGCGTCTGGTCGCTCTTTATAAACTGAATTGGTTGGGGAAAATATATGTTTTGGCATCTGCTCAGTCCATGTATGAACTTTTCCAACGAAAAAGGGCTTTGGAACAGGTATTGGCATATGATAAAAATATTTGGCAAAATCTTTTGGACAATAAGGCGAAGCTTCAGCACATACTGATCGAACTGAAAAAAAAGAAAGCGGAGAAGCTCACTGCTGAGGCGGATTTTAACAAACAGATTGAAATTATGTCTCTTGAGAGAGTAAAGCGATCAGAATTGCTTGATAATATTCGAAAAAATAAATCTCTGAAACTGGCGGCCCTTGAGTCCTTGAAGCAGGCGGCGGCAGATCTGAATCGGACCATAGCATCTTTGAAATCGGGATCTGATTTGATCGAACCTCGAAAGGATATTTCATCAAAAACCTTTTCCGCATTAAAAGGATTGCTAAATATGCCGGTTAAGGGTAAAATAATATCGTTTTTCGGACCCTATCGAGACAAAAAGTTCAACGTTATAAATTTTAGAAGCGGTATCGAGATAAAAGCCGACAGAGGCGAGCCCATCCGTGCAGTGTGTGATGGTCGAATTCTTTATGCCAGATGGTTCAAGGGGTACGGAAATATGATCATCATTGACCATGGGAATAATTACTACACCATTTACGCCCATGCCCAGGAACTCTTTGCCTCAAAAGGAGATAGGGTAGAAATGGGAGAAGTGGTGGCCACAGTAGGAGACTCAGGGTCAATGAGCGGTCCAAGTTTACATTTCGAAGTGCGTCATCACGGGAAGCCTGAAGACCCGCTGAAATGGATTAAAAAAGGTTAATCCGGATTTTTAAGGGATTGAATGAAGCGCATGATGAAGAGTCCGGATTCAGAGGAGAAACTCCATGAATGTTAAGAAAAAGCGACATATTAAACTCTGGTTGGTTCCACTGATCGCTGTCATCCTTGTGACCGTTGGATCCGGTTTCTACCGCAATCTTTCGGCCAGAGGAGAAGAGACGTATAAAGGTTTAAAATTATTTTCCGATGTAATCGAACTGGTTGAAAAAAATTATGTTGATCCCGTTGATTCAAAAGAATTGATCGAAAAGGCCATTCAAGGGATGGTCCATGCCCTTGACCCTCATTCTTCTTTGCTGTCTCCGGATGACTTCAAAGAACTGCAGATCGACACACAGGGCGAATTTACGGGTATTGGCGTCAGTATTTCCATGCGAGATGGCTTTGTTACGGTGGTATCTCCCATTGAGGGAACACCGGCTTACAAGGCCGGAATAATAGCCGGCGACAAAATCGTAAAGGTTGACGGTAATCCTACCCGGGATTTGCGAGAAGCGGTTAAAATGATCAGAGGCCCCAAAGGAACTGAAGTCGTGGTTACCATTGCCCGGGAAGATAGCATAGAACCGATCGATTTCAAGCTTGTCCGGGATGTTATCCCAGTTGAAAGTGTCAAAGCCGTTGTTTTGAAACCCGGATACGGATACATCTGGATTACCAATTTCAGAGACAATACCACCGATGACCTGGTAACCGCTCTGGAAAACCTCGAAGCTGGAAAAATGCCTATAAAAGGGTTGATTCTCGATCTTCGTGACAATCCGGGCGGACTTCTTAACCAGGCACTCGAGGTTACAGATCTTTTTGTCGAAGATGGACAGATTCTTTCAATCAAGGGACGGGAGGGGAAAAATGCCCAAATTTTCAAAGCAACGACCAACAAAACAAAACGAAAATATCCCATGGTTGTATTAATCAACGGCGGGAGTGCCAGCGCTTCGGAAATCGTAGCCGGTGCACTTCAGGATCAAAAACGTGCGCTGATACTGGGGACGACCTCCTTTGGCAAAGGTTCGGTCCAATCCGTAGAAAAATTAAGGGACGGTTACGGTCTTAAACTGACGATTGCGAGGTATTATACTCCCAGCGGTCGCTCAATACAGGCCAAGGGTATTGAACCGGATATCCTTGTAAAAAGAAGGTTAAATGATAAGGAAGATGTGGATGATATCAGTGAGGATTTTATAAAGGAAAAGGATCTTCAAAATCATCTCGAAGCGGTGCCTGAAAAAGATCAAGACAAGAAAACAAAAGGAGACGATAAGGGAAAAAAGCAGAAAAAACTGGAAATGGAAAAGACCAAATTCAGGTATGGAGAGCTTAAGCCAGAACAGCTGCTGACGGATAATCAGGTGGCGCGTGCGCTCGATATTCTCTTGAGCTATGACATATTCAAAAATGTTCAGAAATAAGGTATGGCTGCAAGAAAAAGACCGCGCCCGAAAAAACCGATAAAAAAAGCAGGGAAGCGCAGTATTCAAAAAGCCTACCTGTTAAAGGCTGTTGCCGGGCTTGGCGTTCTGATGTTTCTGGTCGTTGTTGCCGGCGTTTTGATGCGCAATTTTATATCTCACAGTTCCCCAACAGTGCCGGCTGTAAAACACAAGGTCACCCGAACGCCAAAATTTGAAATCTATCCGAAAAATGATATTCCCCCCAGAAAGGCGATTCCAAAAACCGCTCCCAAGGCGACCATAATATTGCCCAAAATTGCCATTATTATTGATGACATCGGATATGACAAACATATCGCAAAAAAATTCCTCGACCTTGACGCGGTGTTGACATTTTCAATACTCCCTCACAGCACCCATAATAAAAGCATTGCCAGGTCTGCAAATTCCAGAGGATTCGACGTGATGCTGCATCTTCCCATGGAGCCCGATGAATATCCTTTGGTTGATCCCGGTCCCGGGGTTCTTCTAACTTCGATGTCTCCGGATCAGCTCATCAGCCAGCTCAATGATGACCTGGATTCTGTTCCTTTTGTCAAAGGTGTAAACAATCACATGGGATCAAAGATGACGACGGTTTCCCCTCAGCTCCACCACGTTTTTTCTGTTTTGAAGAACAAAAGGCTTTTTTTTATTGACAGTCGTACGACCGCCGATACGCTCTGCAAGCCCTCGGCAGATTTGTTTCAAATTCCCTTTGCGCAAAAAGATGTTTTTTTAGATCACATACCGGATCCTGATTTTATTCGCAAACAGATACGCCGTCTCATACAGGTTGCCGGTAGTCATGGTGAAGCCATCGGCATTGCACATCCACATGATGTGACATATGAGATCCTTCGTGAAATGCTCCCGGAATTAAAGAAAAAGGCGGTCCTGGTGGGTGCTTCCAAGATCGTTCATGTCGGCGGCTAACGTCTCGGATATTCTACAATTGATTGAAATTAAAAATCTTTTAATGGTTCCAGGTTTATGCCACTTCCATGGAATGATGGAATGATGGAATATTGGAATGTTGATTTCAAATTCGAAATTTTCCAAACACCCCATTGTCCCAAAACCCATTATTCCACCATTCCACTCTTCCATCATTCCAATTCTGAGAGAAGCGAATTAACTTGGAGACCCTCCCCGCGTTGCAGGATCTTCGGTATGCCCGGGATCTTTACTTGACAGTGAAGTGCGCGGACTGTAAGCTTTTATTCCAACATGCGGATCTCAGAATACAGCGGGATGGCCATGAAGAAAAACTTCAATCCTTTTTTAATGACGGTTCTTTCTTTTTTTATTGCATGTTTTGCTGCGATCGGCACGGCAGATGCCGATAATATTCGAAAACCGGTATATGCCGGAAGGTTTTACCCGGACACGCGCAGTGAATTAGAGATTTTCATTAAGCAACTCCTTGGCCGGGTTAAACCGATTCAAATCAATCAACCCTCAAATTCATCCCTCAAAGCACTTATTGTACCCCATGCCGGTTATATCTATTCCGGATGGACAACGGCACATATCTCATTGGTTCTCCAAAAAAATCAATTCAGGAGGGTCATTGTTATGGGTCCGGACCATCGTGTCGGCTTTCAAGGATGTGCGATCAGCGATGTGTCCGCATATGAAACCCCTATGGGGTCGATTTCATTGAATGGGGATGCCACTCTGCTGCGTCAGAAGAAATATCTGTTCCGGGCAATTCAGGTTTCCGACCAGCTCGAGCACTCCGTGGAGGTGGTTCTTCCTTTTTTTCAGTATTTGCTAAAAAATTTTGATCTTATACCGATTGTGTTCGGTCATGGTCAGGGACTATCCGGGAAGGCTGCGGACGCGCTTGATCCTTTGCTGGATCAAAACACCCTTTTGGTGGCCAGTTCAGATTTGTCACATTACCTGCCTTACCGGGAAGCTGCTGTCAGAGATCGAGAAACCATCAAGATGATATTAAATCTCAAAGCCGATAAATTGATAAATCGTGAGAATGCGGCCTGCGGTATGACATCGATTCTCACTGTAATAAACATGGCCCGTCGACACAACTGGCATCCTCTTCTTCTCCATTATTCCAACAGCGGGGACACAGCAGGGGATCGTTTGAATGTTGTCGGATATGCGGCCATTGCCTTTTATGGAGGTTCATCTATGAAGATCCGTTTGGACTCCCCTCAATCTTTGAACATGCAGCAGGGCCAAACACTGGTAAAACTGGCCCGGCAGACCATCGCGGAAAGGCTTGGAAAAAGTTCGAACAGAGTTGATCCTGATTCTATGACGGACGAGGCCTTTCAGGACCGCAGGGGTACCTTTGTGACACTGACCATTAATAAGCAATTACGGGGTTGTATCGGCAACCTGGATTCTACGGACTGCATCCTCGACGGAATCAAGCGAAATGCCGTGAATGCCGCTTTCAATGACCCCCGTTTTCCACCTTTAAAAAAAGATGAACTGGATCGGGTGGATATCGAAGTCAGCATCCTTACCGAGCCCAAACCCTTGGAATACCGGGGCGGTAAAGAGTTACTCTCCAAATTGCGTGTTCATACGGATGGGGTTATTCTTCGAAAAGGGTCGGCCAGCGCCACGTTTTTGCCCCAGGTGTGGGAGCAGCTGCCGCAACCTGAAAAGTTTCTTTCCCATCTCTGCCTGAAAGCCGGCCTGCCGTCCGATGAATGGAAAAAGGGACACCTGGATATTCTGACCTATCAGGTTCAATATTTTGAAGAGGAAAAATGAACGTGCAATAACACGGGTGGTCATCGCCACGGGCATTTCATCTGTGGTGACCCAGTTATTGATCATTCGTGAATTTTTAGCCCAATTTCAGGGAAATGAGTTTATTATTGCCCTGATTCTCTTCAATTGGCTTATTTTGGGGGGATTCGGTACGATTCTGGCCCGCTGGGTCACCCGGCACTTCTGGGCGGCTACCGCAAACCGTCTGGGCGGTCTCTCTCTTGTTTTGGCCGGACTGCCTGCCGTGCAAATTCTGGTTGTTCGGTCTTTTCGTGATGTTTTCTTCATTCACGGGAGTTCGGTCGGATTCTATCCGACGCTGGCCTATTCTTTCCTGACCATGGCCCCCTACTGCCTGTTAATCGGTTTTGTTCTCCCTTTCAGTCTTTTTGTCATCCGGACAGAAACGCCGGATTATCCCGGTTCGAAGATCTACATTACCGATAACTTGGGGGATGTTTCCGGCGGAGCCCTGTTTTCTTTTGTCCTTGTTTTTTGGGTCAGTCCTTTAAAGGCCGTATTCTTGGCAAATTTGCCCTTACTCCTGGCAACCTGTCTGATGTTTCGCAACACTTCCGGGCTTCGTACCGCCACCTATGCGGGCGCGGGATCGGTGTTTGCGATTCTAATTTTCGGGATATTTCTGGAGCCGTCGACTCTAATTCCGCCCAAAGGTTCCCTGGTGTATTACAGCGAGTCCCGGTATGGCCGGATCGAAGTTCAGAAGGATCAGGAACAGTTTACCCTGTTTGTGGGCGGCATCCCGCTGTACGACAGCCAGAATTTGACAATGGCTGAAGAAACCATTCATTATCCTCTGGCGCAATTGCCTCGGGTAGAGAATATTCTTTTGATTTCCGCCGAAGGCGGTATGATGAACGAACTGGAAAAGTACCATCTGGGTTCCATCGATTATGTGGAACTCGATCCAAAAGTGGCCGATGTTCAATTCCGGTTCGGG
>Ga0210104_1000011_pt1 | contig 22050 bp, 23 predicted proteins | sample RushSE_TuleA_D2_FD_185567 | JGI IMG/M metagenome (GOLD analysis project Ga0210104, IMG submission 185567) | Wetland microbial communities from San Francisco Bay, California, USA, that impact long-term carbon sequestration - RushSE_TuleA_D2 (SPAdes) | ecosystem: Environmental > Aquatic > Marine >...
ACTCGCCGGCGCGGACAAGAGCCTCAAGGTCGGGCTTGTGTTCAAGGTGTTGCCCAACGGGGAGATCACCGACATCCGCTACACCGAGCGCTCCAGCAATTCCTATCTGGACGATTCCGCCTACAAGGCCATCGTCAAATCCAGCCCGGTGGCGGCGCACCCGCCTGTGATCAAAGCCCCCTATGTGGTGGTGGCCATCCGTTTCACACCGGAAGGAATGCGTTGATTGCTTGAAAAGACAGACAACATGCTCTACTATCAAAAATTTAGAACAACTACACTCCTGTAAAGTGAAGAAGGATCTGTCATGAGATATCGGCGTTGGGTGATCTGCTTGCTGGCATGCGCTGCCGTTGCTTTCAGTATTTTGCCCGTCTGGGCTCAGAGTGAAACCTATCAGTACATCGACATCCGCAACCCCTTTTTGCGCAAGATTCCGCTTGCCGTTCCCCTGTTTAAAAATCAGACCGGCGGCCCCCGCGAGGATGAAAATTCCAGGAAAGCCGTGGAGGTGATGGGTGCAAGCCTCGATTTCACAGGTTATTTCAAGATTCTTGACAGAGCCGCTTTTCTTTTCGACCCTCAGAAAAGCGGGGTGGCCGCCGCCGACATCAACTTCCAGAACTGGACGGTGATCGGCGCCGAACTCCTGATTACCGGGATTTTCGAGCAAGCGGGCGACAACGTGACCATGGAGCTGCGTCTGTTCGACACGATCCGCAGCCGGCAGGCGCTTGGGAAGCGCTATTCCGGGAATGTCGCCGAGACCCGGAAAATGATCCTGCGCTTCTGCTCCGAGGTGATTTACTATCTTACCGGCAACAGAGGCATCTTCGACAGCAAGATCGCCTTCGTGTCCACCGGTTCCGGCAAGAAGGAAATCTACATTTGCGATTTTGACGGCTACAACCCCACCCGGTTGACCTACAACGATTCAATTTCGCTTTTTCCGTCATGGTCGAGCAACGGGCAGTATCTCGCCTACACTTCCTACAAAGGCGGCAAACCCGATATCTACATCCGGAATCTGGCCGACAAGAGGGAGAGCGTGATCGCCCAGGAGGGCCTCAACATCACTCCTGCCTGGGCGCCGGGTCGATTGGAGCTGGCGGCGACCATGTCTTTTTCAGGCGACCAGGAAATTTATCTGTTGACTGGCACCGGAAAAATGATTAAAAGACTTACTAACAATCGAGGTAGTGATGTGTCGCCGACATGGTCGCCCGACGGAAGAAAATTGGCCTTTGTTTCCAACCGGACGGGCGGCCCCCAAATATACGTGTTGGATCTGGACAGCGGGAACGAGCGGCGACTCACCTTCGAGGGAAAGTACAACACGCAACCCGCCTGGTCTCCGCGGGGCGACAAAATCGCTTACAGCGGACAGGTGGGCGGGTTTCATCAGATTTTCGTGATCGATGTCGACGGCCGCAACCCGGTGCAGTTGACGCGCGACGGAGGTGACAGCGAATCGGCCACATGGTCTCCGGACGGAAGCCTGATCATGTTCAACAGCACCCGTGAGGGGCCCTCGCGACTCTATGTGATGACCGCTTTCGGAACCGATCAGCGCCGCCTGCTGTTGCTGAATGGCGAGCAAACGAACCCCAAATGGTCCTCAGGTGTCTTCAACTGATCTCCATCAACCCTAAAGTGTCTAAACGAAAAGGAGGAAGAACGATGCAAAAGAAGGTGTGGATTGTGTTGGCATTGCTGCTGCTGGTGCCGGTTTTCATGTTTACCGTGTCATGCCAGAAACGGGTGCAGGCCCAGGCCCCGGCCCCCATGCCCGCTCCGGCCCCGAAACCCGCCCCGGCCCCGGCACCTGCGCCGATGGCGAAGATGGAGGTTCCGGCCTTCATGACGGAGCGTGTTTACTTCGACTTCGACAAATCCGCGTTGAAGCTGGAAGCGCAGGCCCTGCTGAAGAAAAAGGCCGAGTGGCTGAAGGCCAACCCCGCTGCGAAGCTGCTCATTGAGGGCAACTGCGACGAGCGCGGCACGGCTGAGTACAACTTGGCCCTCGGCGAACGCCGGGCCGAATCCGCCAAGAAGTTCCTGGTCGACCTCGGGATAGACGCCAAGCGCATTTCCACCATCAGCTACGGTGAAGAGCGTCCGATGGATCCCCGTCACACCGAGGATGCCTGGGCCAAGAACCGCAACGATGGGTTTGTGATCAACTAAAGAGTATCAGACTCGCTGGGTGTCCCGGCAGCCCGGGCACTGCGGTAGGCGATACATGATGTTAACAGACGGCAAACGAACGCGAAGCTGCGTCGTTTGCCGTCTGTTTAACCGGCTGCTGGCATTGGGCGCAGGAACATGGTAAGGTTAGGTGCTATGAGCATTCATGGTTTTTGGAAACCGATGATCTGTGCGGTGATGGTCATGTCCTCCGTTTTTGGATGTGCCACGCGCCGCGATGTCACCACGATCGATTCCCGCTTGAGCGAAATCGAGCTGCGTGAGAGCGAGGATCGGCGGCGGCGCGATGAAATCGCCAAAGCGCGCGAATCCAACGAGACGGCATTGCGGCAAATGTCGGCCTCTCTGCGGGCGCAGATCGACGAGCTGCGGGATGAAGTGCGAGGGCTGCGAGGACGGATGGAGGAAATGGAACACGCGCAGCGCCTGAAGCCGGCCTCCGGGGAGATCGGCGAAAAACCGCGTGAGGACAAACTGGCCCGTTTGGAGGACGCCAGCAGTCAGTATGCCCAGCGGCTGACCCGCATCGAAGAGCACCTGAAACTGGAGCCGGCCGCGGCCGGTCCGAAGCCCGGATCCAAGATAAGACCCGAATCTTCCGCCAAAATGCCGTCCGAGGAAGAGCTTTACAACAAGGCCAAGCAAACTTTCGATCAAGGCAATAATGTGCAGGCCCGCAGAGGCTTCGAGGAAGTCATCCAGAGCTACCCGGCTTCAGCCAGCGCAGGTAGCGCCCAATTCTGGATCGGTGAGACATTTTTCCGAGAAAAAGCCTATGAGAAATCCATTCTCGAATACCAGAAGGTGATCGAAAAGTACCCCAAGAGCAACAAGGTGCCGGCGGCCCTGCTCAAACAGGGGCATGCCTTTCTGGCCCTTGGAGACAAAGTAAACTCGCGGCTGATATTTGAAGAGCTGGTTCGAAAATATCCGCACTCTGCTGAGGCCAAGGCCGCATCCGACAAATTGAAGGAAATCCGCTGATCGAGTCGCGACCTCCGGCAGACACATTCAACGATCCGGAGACCGGTTTCACGCCATGACCAAAATCGTGGGGATTGATCCAGGCCTTGCGGCCACCGGTGTGGGTGTGGTGAGCGGACGCGGGGTCGCAGTTGCGGGGTATTCGTTTGGATGCATCACCACCTCTCGATCGATTTCCCTGGCCGAACGACTGGATTGCATTTTCTCAAAGCTCCAACAGCTTTTTGCCGATGAAACCCCTGACCTAGTGGTGCTCGAGGACGTTTTTTCCTTGAAAGAATACCCCAAGTCAGGAATTTCCCTTGGTCAAGTTTCCGGAGTGGTCATGCTCGCCGCGGTTCGCGCCGGGTTGAACTGCGTGCAAATCCCGGTGCGGGAAGCTAAACAAGTCCTCACCGGGAACGGAAACGCCTCGAAGCTGCAACTGGAAAAGGCCGTACGCGGCCACCTCGAGCACCCCGGCCCCATTCGCCCCTTCCATGCAGCGGATGCCCTCGGTCTGGCGCTGATCGGTCTCTTCCGCTGCGAGGAACGCAAACCGGCACCGGCCGCGGCGCCATCGCCCTGCTGCGCCCCGCACCCCGTGCGGCGGCGATTGGTTGCACGAAAATGACCGCACGCAAATGGTGTAGGACCTCGTGATCGGTTATCTCTTAGGCAAGATTCTCAAAAAAGAAGACGACCGCGTCCTCATCCTCGCCAACCAGGTGGGCTATGACGTTCTGGTTCCGGCCGTGGTCATGGAGTCCCTGGCCGAAAAAAAACTCGGCGATGAGCTGGCCCTGCATATCTACTTCCAGCAGACCGAACGCCAGCCCAAACCGGTCCTGATCGGCTTCAATCATGAAATTGAAAAGGAGTTCTTCCAGAGCTTCATCAGCGTGGAGGATATCGGCCCGTTGAAGGCCGTGAAGGCGATGACGCTTCCTGTCAGCGACATCGCGCGCGCGATAGAGGAGCGCGACCTGGAAGCGCTCGGCCGCCTGAAGGGCATCGGCAAGCGTACGGCCCAGAAAATCGTCGCCACCCTGGAGGGCCGCATGGCCAAATTCGCCCTGATGCGCGCGGAACAACCCCCGCCGGCCCAGCCCGTCGCGGATTTTGCCCAGCAAGTCATCGATGTAATGGTCCAGCAGTTGGGTCACCGTGCGGCCGACGCCCGGAAGATGATTGCGGATGCGCTCAAACGCAACAGCGCTATCTCCACGGCGGAAGCGCTTTTCGAGGAAGTTTATCGCGGTGAGCAGTCAAGTCCGCCGCCGGCGGCCGGCTGAACCCCGGGCTGTCCGGCCCATAGAAAAAGGATCGCATGAGCGACGAGATCATTTCCTATTCCTCTGAAGACCGGCAGGGGCTGGTCTCCGGCCGGGCCCGCGAAGAGGACCTAGAACCCGAGATCGTGTCTCTGCGGCCGCGGCATCTGACCGATTACGTCGGCCAGGCCGATGTGGTCGAAACGCTGAAGATCGCCATCGAGGCGGCCATGCAGCGCAACGAGCCGATCGATCATGTGCTGCTGCACGGCCCGCCGGGCCTCGGCAAAACCACCCTCGCGCACATCATCGCCAACGAAACGGGCTCCAACCTGACGCTTTCTTCAGGCCCGGCTCTCGAAAAAGGCGGCGACCTCATTGGGATCCTGACCCATCTGGGATCCGGCGACATCCTGTTCATCGATGAGATCCACCGGCTCCCCAAGCCGGTGGAGGAACTGCTCTACCCGGCCATGGAGGATTTCGCGATCGATTTCGTGTTCGACAAAGGCGTGCACGCGCGCAGCCACCGTTTCCGGCTGAAGCGTTTCACCCTGGTAGGGGCGACCACGCGGGTCGGCCTTCTGTCATCCCCTTTGCGGGACCGGTTCGGCATTTTCCGCAGTCTCGATTTCTACGGCATGGACGATTTGATCCGAATCACCCGACGCTCGGCCGCGCTTCTCGGCGCCGATTTGGGAGAGGAAGGCTCCTTTGAGCTGGCTCGGCGGTCCCGGGGGACGCCGCGTATCGTCAACCGGTTGCTCAAGCGCGTTCGGGATTACGGCCAGGTGCGATCCCAGGGCCTCACCAACCGGCAGACCGTGGAGGCCGCTTTGGAGTTGGAGGGCGTGGACGGGCAGGGGCTGACCGATCTGGACCGCCGGTATCTGAAAACGATCATTCAATTTTATCACGGCGGTCCGGTCGGCATTGAAGCCATCGCCGCAACCCTGCAGGAGGAGTCCGACACCCTGGTGGACATCATCGAACCCTATCTGCTGAAGATCGGCTTCATCACGCGCACCTCCTCCGGCCGGAAGGCCTCCGAATCAGCCTACCGGCATCTGGGATTCAGCGTGCAGAAGAAATTCTTCAGCTGACATGGCGATCATCAGCCTCATCACCGACTTTGGAACCCGCGACGAATATGTCGGTCTCATGAAGGCCGTGATCTTGGGGATCGACCCGGCAGCTGTCATCGTCGACGTCAGCCACTCGATCGAGCCTCAGGACGTGGCGCAGGCCGCATTCATGATAGAGTCCGCCTACCGGTATTTCCCGGCCGATAGCCTCCACCTGGTGGTGGTGGACCCCGGGGTTGGCACCGATCGGGCGATTCTCTACCTGGAGACGGACCGGCAGCGCTTTTTGGCCCCCGACAACGGAGTGTTGTCACTGGTGATGTCCAAGGGCCGGGAGTTGCGGCTGCGGCGGGTGGAGAACATCCGGTTGCAGCGGCCGGTGGTCAGCACGACCTTTCACGGTCGGGACATCATGGCTCCCGCCGCCGGGTATTTGTCCAAGGGCTTGGAAGCGAAGCAGCTGGGGCCGGAGGTGGATGCAGCCGGAGCGGTTCATATCGACGGCTTGCGCGCCGGCCTGACCGCAGACGGCACCCTCCTCGGCCGGGTCATCCACATCGATCGGTTCGGAAACCTCATCACCAACATCGATGCGGTGGCCTTGCGGCGGCTGGCAACCATTCAGGAGAGGGCGTTGACAGTGGCCATCGGAGACCTTGTGATCACGGGGATTGCCCGAAAATTTGCAGATGTGGCTGCGGGACGGCTCCTGGCCTTGATCGGCAGCCGGGGCTACCTGGAGATTGCCGTGAATGCAGGCAGTTCGCAAAAGCTAACCAACGCCCGCAGGGGGGATCCCGTGCGGGTGTACGGTCATGGCGATGGAAACTGATTCGAATCCGGTTCAACCTGTTGGGAACAAAGGCGGCGATGGGTCCGCCCACCGCCGCTGGACGGTGCTCTTCATCGGGGATCACGGCAAGGTCATCGCTTTCAAGCGGATCAAGACCGTGATCGCCCTCACCCTTGGGGCGCTCGTTGTCGCGCTGGCCGCCGTGGCGGTCCTGCTGGTGGTCAACCAGCAGCTTCACGGCCGGGGCCGCGAGCTGCAGCAGCAGCTCAAGGAATCACGCCTGCAGATAGAGTCTCTGAGTCACGAGAGGGACTTGCTGACGGCGCATGTGGTCCTGGTCGAAACGAAAATGAAGGAGACCCTCTCCGGGATCGGCCGGCCGGTGGGGGACCTTAAGCGCACTCCCCCAGAGCCCGAAAAGCGAGCCGGTCCAACATCTTCTCGGACCGAGGCCGTCGTCGAGAAGGCAGACGGGGCTTCCGAGACGGCGTCGCCCGGCCCCGAGGCGCGGCCTCCGATCAATTCGGGCGACACCCTTGCGGTGGAAGGTTTCGGCGCCAAATATGACCCGGCGCGCCAGTCGATCGATATCAAGTACAAACTGGTCGCTTCCAGTCCCGGGCGCAAGCCCGTCGCCGGCCATGTCATCGTCGTTTTCAAGGGCGAGCATGTGGAACCCGAGTCGTGGTTGGCCATGCCGCGGGTCGAGTTGCCCAAAGGGCGGCCTTCCGGCACGCAGAAAGGCTACACCTTTTCCATCAGCTACTCCAAGGCTTTTGCCCAGACCATGCCGGCCCCCAAATCCTTTTCCGGTTTCACCACAGCGGTGCTTTACGTGTTTTCGCGCGAGGGGCAATTGATCGTGGCGAGAGAATATGCCGTCAAGCTTCAGCCTTCGGGCGGCTGAGGCGGGTCTGCCTCCAACAGGTGAAGCACTGCGGTGATCTGAACAGCGGATGCGGCGAAGTTGTCGAAAGTCACATCGTGGAACGGGAGGTTGTGCCGCATGCGGACCTGATCGAAGATTTCAAGGTAGTTCAATACAATCCGCTTGCGCCAGTCCAGTTCCAGGCGACCGGTAGCATCCATGATGGCATCTTTGGGGCCCTCGATTTCCAGAAAGTCGCCGAAGGGCAGGGCGTCCAGGCAGAAGGTGGTCCGCTCCAACAAAAGGGTTTCACGCCACTTTTCGTACGTCTGCTCCGGATGATAGCCAAGAGCGGCCAGGATGCGCTGCATGGCGTCGAAGTCCGCAACCGCCGCCTCCAGTTCGACGAACTGCTTGAAGGCCGGATCGGCATCGGCCGGGGGCGACTTGAAGGTCAGGGTGGTTTTCCGGTCCTGCCGCAGCCGCAGGAGGCACTTGCGTCGGATCAGATTTCGGCCCTCATCCTCGAAACAGATGTTGCGCTCATGGCTGCGACCCAGGCTGCGCGCACCAAGCGCCGTCAGCCGCGCGCGCATCGCAGCAGGGTCGGTCATGTGGAACTTGACCTCGGTTTCAACCGGGTCCGTGAAGGGGGTCATGACGACATGATATGCAAACGCACCTGCCGTGTAAAGGACCATTTTTTATCTTTTTTCTTGACAGACAGTTAATTATTGCATAAATATACCCGATTCTGAAACTACAGGAGTGCCGATCGTGAAGAAATACACCTACAGTGCCAAGGATAGCGACTTTCAGGGAAAGTGGTACATCGTGGATGCCAGCGATGCCGTTCTCGGCCGTCTGGCCACCACCGTGGCAGCGCGGCTGCGGGGCAAACACAACCCGCTCTTCACCCCGCATGTGGATACCGGCGATTTCGTGATCGTCATCAACGCCGAAAAGATCCGGCTCACAGGCAAAAAATGGGTTCAGAAGATGTACTACCGGCACACCGGCTACATCGGCGGACTCAAGACCACCAGCGCCCGGGAGCTTCTGGAAAAACGGCCGGAAGAACTTGTGCGCCGGGCCGTAAAGGGCATGCTGCCGAAAAACAAACTCGGCAGCCAGCTGTACACCAAACTCAAGGTTTACAAGGGCAGTGATCACCCGCATCAGGCCCAGGGGCCCGAGCCCCTCACATTCTAATTTTTCCGATTTTCGAGGAACTGGATGGAAAAGCAAACGTCATACTACGCCACAGGCAAACGCAAGTCGTCCATAGCCCGGACATGGCTCACGCCGGGAACCGGTGCCATCATCGTGAACAACCTCCCGGTGGAGGAATATTTTCCGCTGGAGACCACGCGGCTCGAGTTGGTGCAACCGCTCAAGCTGACCAACACGGGCGGCGCATTTGATGTCAAGGCCAGCGTCCAGGGCGGAGGCCCGGTCGGCCAGGCCGCCGCCATCCGCCACGGCATCACGCGGGCCCTGATCGCCGCCGATCCCGCTCTCCGGACCACCCTTAAAAAAGCCGGGTTCGTGAAGCGTGACCCGCGGGTCAAGGAGCGCAAGAAATACGGACAGAAATCGGCCCGCGCACGGTTCCAGTTCTCCAAGCGCTAATCGCTTCTTTCAGCGGCTGATACATTTCAAGGGAACAGGCGGTCTTGCCTGTTCCCTTTTTTTTCGCTAAATTTCCATCGACATACAAATCGGCCCATCATGCCTAATCCATCTTTTTATCGGAGAAAACGAGCATGCTTCTGAAAAGCATCGACCTCAATTCGGACGTGGGAGAAAGTTTCGGCATCTACTCGCTCGGCCTGGACGAAGAGGTGATCCCGCTGATCAGCTCGGCCAACATCGCCTGCGGCTACCACGCCGGAGACCCGGCCGTCATGCGGCACACCGTTGCGCTTGCGAAAAAAAACGGCGTCGGTCTGGGGGCGCACCCGGGGCTGCCTGACCTGGTCGGCTTCGGCCGCCGGAACATGGACGTGAGCCTGGAGGAGATCAAGGACTTTGTCACCTGCCAGATCGGCGCGCTCCAGGCGGTCGCCGCGCTGCAGGGCGCACGGCTGCAGCACGTCAAACCTCACGGCGCTCTTTACAACATGGCCGGAAAGAACCCTGCCATTTGGGACGCGGTGGCCGAGGTGATGGCCGGGCTCGATGAGCGCCTGATCCTGTTTGTGCTGGCCGGCTCCGACCGCCAAGAACTGGAGTCGATCGGCAAGCGCCGCGGCATCCGCATCGCCTTCGAGTTTTTCGCCGACCGCGCTTACAACACGGACGGCTCGCTGGTCTCGCGCAAGCTGCCCGGCGCCGTGATCCATGAGAACGACGTGGTGGCGGCCAAGGTGCTGAAATTCGTCAAAGAGGGTAAAGTCAAAACCATCGAAGGCTCCGATATCGAGCTCAAGGCAGAGACCATCTGCGTCCACGGCGACAACCCGAAAGCCCTGGCGCTGGTGAAAAAAATCCGCGAAACCCTGGGGGGCGCAGGCGTCGCCGTCAAACCGGTGGCAACCTTCATATAGGCTGAGCAATTGGGACTGAGGAGACAAAGAGGCGCTCAACCCGGACAAGCCGGAATCAAATTTTAAATTCGAAGCACGAAACTCGAAACAAATTCAAATTGTCTCCATGTTGCATGGAATTTCACCCGTAAGGGACTAAACCACATGGTTCATGCTCTGCCCAGATTTCGGCCCATGGGCGACCGCAGCTTGCTCGTGGAACTTGGAGATACGATATCGCCGGATGTCAACCGGCGCGTGCAGCAGCTCATGCTGCAGCTCCAGCAGGCGCCTCTGCCGGGCGTCCGGGAGATTGCGCCCGGCTATCGATCACTGCTCGTTGTCTATGATCCGCTGACGATCGCGGCTGCCGAGCTGATGGAGCGTATCGCGGAAGCCGCTGCCCAGCAAGGTCTCGCTGGACTGCCGCAGGCGAAGCTGCTCACCGTGCCGGTGTTTTACGGCGGGGATTACGGGCCGGACCTGGAAGGGGTGGCCGGCCATCTCGGTATTTCCAGCGACGAGGTGATCCGCCTTCACACCGAAACGGTCTATCGGGTCTACATGATCGGCTTCACGCCGGGCTACCCGTACATGGGTGAGCTGCCGGCGGCCTTGGCTGTTCCCAGACGGAGCACGCCGCGCACGCGGGTCCCCAAGGGTTCGGTGGGCATTGCCCAGCGCCAGACGGGCATCTACCCGGTGGAGAGTCCCGGCGGGTGGCAGATCATCGGCTGGACACCCATCGAGCTGTTCGATCCTTCGCGTCAGCTGCCGTCGCTTTTGGAGATGGGCGACCGGGTCAAATTCGAAGCCGTGCGGCAAGTGGAGATTTGAAAAATGGCGGGCGTGAACACGTTCGAAGTGCTGTCGCCAGGGATCATGAGCACCGTGCAGGACCTCGGTCGATTCGGATGCGCACGTTACGGGGTCGCGGCCAGCGGGGCGCTGGACGGATTCGCCGTGCGAGTGGGAAACCTTCTGGTCGGAAACGACGAGAGGGCGGCCGTGGTGGAGACCACGCTCATGGGCCTGAGGATCAAGGTCCTGCGGGACGCCGTGGTGGCGGTCACCGGCGGCGACCTCCAGCCGCGCAAGGGCAGCGAGCCCCTGCCGATGTGGCGGTCGCACCTGGCCCGAGAGGGCGAGACCATCGTATTTTCAGGGCCTGGGAGCGGGTTCCGCGCCTATCTGGCCGTCGCGGGAGGCATCCAGGCGGCAGCGGTAATGGGCAGCCGCTCGACCAACCTGTCTTCGGGATTCGGTGGTTTCGAGGGCCGTCCGCTGCGCAAGGGAGACATTCTTGCCGCTGAGCCTGTCAAAGACGCCATCCGATTCGCAGACAAAGCCTTCACGCCGGAGGCGGTTCCCGTCTATTCCTCGCCCTGGCGCCTGCGGGTCGTTTGGGGGCCGCAGGACGACCACTTTTCAGAAGAGGGCAAGCATACATTTGTGACGGCCGCATTCACGGTGTCGCCGGACTCCGACCGCACCGGTATCCGGCTGAAGGGCCCTGTCGTCACCCGGAAACCCGGCATGGAGGAATCCATCATCTCCGAGGGCATTTTGTCGGGTGCCATCCAGGTGCCGGGAGACGGCCAACCCATTATCATTTTGGGCGAGACGGCCTCGGGCGGATATCGCAAAATCGCCACAGTGATCTCTGCCGATCTGCCGCTGCTCGGCCAGATCACCCCCGGGGATGAGGTCGCCTTTGACGCCGTTTCGATGGAGGAGGCCGTCCAGGCGCTGCGGGGAATGGAGAACCAAATGGACAAGTTCAAACGAAGTTTAAAACAATGATGATATCCAAACTTTTCTGGGTGGCGATTTGTATGAGATTAGCTCAAGGATCCCATCAAAACCTCAACTATCCTTGTGCGCAAAGCAGCCCAAGCCAATTCGATATTGGCAACCCGAGCCTTGAGTAACAAACTGGCACGGGTGTGCTACTATTTGAAAAACCGGGTGTGGACCAGGCAAAGGGCTGTCGTTGGACTCGTTGTGGTAAGCCTGCAAAGAAGAATACCCATTTGCGATGGGCAGGTGTTTTTTGTTGACGGTCGCCTTTTAATGCGTGCCTTAATCGATTTCTGATCAGGATCAAACTGATTTGAGATTAGCAGATGGAAGGTGTCGAAAAGGAAATTGGAGATATGGTTCTGGTCTTGGGGATTGCTGTGCCTATAGGCTTTGGGGGCAGTACGTCGCAGTAAGCGCGAGATGAAGCGTAACGCAGGGTTCGGGGTATTCGCGGGGCCGTCTATATGCCCAAGAAGGCCTGCCGGAACTTGTCGCTCGCCAGCAGTTCCTTCCCACCGCCCTCGCCGACGATCCGGCCGGTCTGGATCACGTAGCCCCGGTCGGCCAAATCCAACGCTTCGCGCACGTTCTGCTCAACCAGCAGGATGGTCATACCCTCCGCCTTGAGGCGCCTTACCGTGTCAAGCACCTCATCCACCAGCTTCGGGGCCAGCCCCAGGGACGGCTCGTCCAGCATCAGGATCTGCGGCCGCGACATCAGGCCTCGGCCGATGGCGACCATCTGCTGCTCGCCGCCGGAAAGAGTGGATGCCGGCTGGAGGCGACGCTCTTTGAGGCGCGGGAAAAGAGCGTAGACAAAATCCAGGTTTTCCTGAATCCGGTGTTGGTCAGACAGGATGTAAGCTCCCAGCATCAAGTTTTCTTCGACCGCCAGCGGTCGGAAGAGCATCTTCTCCTCGGGGACATACACGATCCCCAGACGCACGATCTCCTCGGTCCGCAGCTGCTGAATTTCCTTTCCCGAGAAAAGGATCTGCCCTTCAAATGCGCGCTGGGTGCCCATGATGGCGCGCAGCAGGGTGGATTTGCCGGCGCCGTTGGCGCCGACCACACAAACGGTCTCGCCCGAATTCACCGACAACGAAACCCCCTGCAGAACCGGCAGACCGGAGTACCTGACTTTGATGTTTTTGACTTCTAAAATCGGTGCAGTCATTTGATTCTCGAATTCCCGATTTCTGTTTACAAAGCCGCGTGTTCGCGCACGTAGCGTTCGCCCAGGTACGCCTTGATCACCTGGGGGTCGCGGGCGACGTCCCCGGGCAGGCCATCGGCGATCTTCTTGCCGTAGTCGAGGACGATGACCCGCTGGCTGATGTTCATCACCAGCTCCATGACGTGCTCGATCAGCATCACGGTGATCCCGAGATCCGAATGGATGTGCCGGATCCCGGCCATGATGTCTTCGATCTCGCTGGGGTTCAGCCCGGCAGCCACTTCGTCCAGGAGCAGGAGTCTGGGGGAAGTGGCCAGGGCCGTGGCCATGGTCACCCGCTTCTGGGCCGCCACCGGCAGCTCGTTCACCAGATTCAGCGTGAGGTCCCGGAGGCCGAGATCTTCCAGGATGCCTTCCGCCTTGGTCCTGGCCTTTGACTGGGAGCGGGTGTGCATGAAGCACCCCACCATGACATTTTCGAGCACGTTGAGGTCGCCCCCGGCCACGTAAACCTGAAAGGTCCGCGCCAGCCCCCGCCGGGCCATCTCGTGGGAGCCCATTGCCGTGACGTCTTCGCCGGCGAAGACAATGCGCCCGGTCGTGGGCGGAAACATCCCCGCGATGCAGTTGAACAGGGTGGTCTTGCCGGCGCCGTTCGGGCCGATCAGCCCCAGCAGTTCCCCCTTATCTACCGAGAAGGACACGTCGTCATTGGCCCTGAGGCCGCCGAACGCCTTGACGAGGTTGTGGACTTCCAGCAAGGCCATCAGATCCGTTTCCTCCGGCGTGTTTTTTCGACGATGCCCCAGAGGCCGCGGGGCTCAAACGCCGAGATGATCATGATGATCAGGCCATAGAGGACCAGGTCGATGCCGACCAGGCCCGCTTTGGCGCCCAGCCATTCCTTGAGATAGCTTTTCAGCGGGATCAGCACGCCGGCGCCGATGATCGGGCCCCAGAGAGACCCTGCGCCGCCCAGCATGGCCATCAAGGCGATCAGGATCGAGATGTCCAGGCTCATGGTGTCTTCCGGCTCGATGTTCTTGATGTAAACGGCATGAAAGGAGCCGACGACGCTCACAAAGGCGGTCGCAATCGCATAGGTCTTGATCTTGGCCCAGTGCACGTTGATGCCGAGGGAACGCGCGACGTCTTCGTTGTCCTTGATGGAACGCAGTTGGAAACCCAGCCTGGATTTGCGGAACCAGTTCATGTAAAGCACGCCGGCGACGAAGAAGCAGAGAATGACGTAGTAGTAGTAAACGTCTTCCTTGAAAATCAGCCTCAAGAAATCCGGGGGGGAGTATTTCGTCGGAGAAACCCCCAGGCCCCGGGAGGCGCCGACGAATTTCCAGACCTCGAAGAGGTCTTTGAGAACCAGCGACGTGGCGATAGTCGCGATGGCGAAGTAGTGCCCCTTCAGCTTGAAGAGAGGATAGCCGATGATGAAAGACCAGGTTACGGCCAGAGCGGCTCCGACCGGCATGGACAGCCAGAAGGGGATGTCCCAGCGGGTCAACAGCACCATGGTGGTATAGGCGCCGATCCCTACATACTGTGCTTTTCCCAGATCCACCTGACCGCCGTAGCCGCCGATGGTATTCCAGCCCATGCCGTAGAGTGCAAACATGAAAAACTGGATCATGGTGGCCATGGCGAAAGCGGAATGCGGGAAAAGGGGAAAGACCAGGAACAAGGCGAGCACCAGCAGGGCGACAGTGCGGTCGAGCCGCGGGGAGTCGGAAAAATCAAGGGCGTTTTTTATTGCTTCCATCCGAACAAACCTCGCGGTCGAACCACCATGATGACGAAGTATGCCACGTAGATCCACATGTATTTGAACGAGGTCATCGGAACCTCCGACATCCAGTCGATGTCGAAGGTGATCATGAAGAAATCCCAGAACCCCGGGATTTCGGTGATCAGCCCGACGACCAGTCCTGCAAAGAAAGCCCCGGGTACGCTGCCGAATCCGCCCAGCGCCACCACCGTGAAGGCGATCATGGTGAACGTGAGCCCCACGTAGGGGTTGACCGCCCAGAAATTGACGATCAGAGCGCCGGCAACGGTAACGCTGCCGCCGCCGATACCCCAGGCCAATGCGTTCATGCGCTCGGTGGGGATGCCCATGTAGCGCGCGCCCTGGCGGTTCAGAGCGGTTGCCGTGAGGGCTTTGCCGAGCCGGGTGCGATTCATCAAGAGCCAGATCGCCACGAAAGACAGAACCGCCAGAACCGCCACCGCCAGCTTGGTTGCGGAAACGATAATGCCCGATCCGATGTCGAAACTTTTGCCCACCAGAAGGCCGGTTTGAAGGGAACGGTCATTGGCGCCGAAAAACATGAGCGCCATATTCCGCAGGAAGAGCATCAGTCCGAATGTCCCCAGCAGCTGGGCGATCATCGGGCCCCTGAGCAGATACTTCACGAATCCGTTATAGCACAGCACCCCGAGGAGAAAGCCGACCAGGGCGGCGACCGGGAGCGTGAACAGGGGGTCAAGCCCTGTCGCCTGGGAGGTGAGAAGGCCTGTGTACATGCCCAGCATCAGAAATTCGCCGTGGGCAAAATTGACGATGTCCATCATCCCGAAGATGATGGTGAGGCCCAGCGCCACGAGAGCCAGAACCATTCCCAGCAGCAGACCGGACACAAGCGATCCGAGAAGGATATCCATCTATGAAGCGGTCTCCAAGACGTTTGTCTCTGAATCCGGCCATCCCTCCGGACCTCCGGAGGGATGGCGCGCGGCGTTTAGAGCGTATGGCGGATCAGAACTTCGGGAAGGGGTAGACCATGTTGGCCGTAGCGACATCAAACGGGTAGACGATTTCCAGATCCACCTTCCCGTCCTTTGTTTTCTGATACTGGCCGATCAGACCGGTGCCCAGGATGTTCTGACCCATGTCGTCGCCGGAGGTGGCGAACTTGATTCCGCCCCACGGGACGACCAGCTGGTTGGCGGGAATGTTGATGCTGTTGGCGGCCTTTTGAATGGCATCCGGCTTGGTGGAGCCGGCCTGCTCCAGCACGGCCACCCAGGTCTGCAAACCGGTGAAGGAACGGGCCGACGCGCCGCTCAGGTCGTTGCCGGTCTTGGCCTTGTACATGGCGTTGATCTTGCCGGCAACGGGTTTGACATCGGCCACCTTGGGCAAAAACACCGTTCGGGTGAGCACGCCCACGATGCTGTCGCCGAGGGTGGTACGGAACTCCGGCGTTTCAAAGCCGGCGTCCTGCCCCCAAATGATCCTGGGCTGGACTTTCTGCTCTTTCAATGTTTTCAGCATCAGGATGGCATCGGAGGTGTAGGACGCGAACAGCATGGCATCCGGTTTCACGGCATTCAGGGACCGCACTTCGCTGGAGAGGTCGGTGGCCTTGGCGGCGTACAGAATTGATTTTTTTACGTTAAAGCCGTAGTCCTTGGAGAATTTTTCGATCAACTCCGAAACGGCTGAGCCCCACTCGGTCTTCTCGCAGGCCGAGGCGAGGTTCGTTATGTCCTTCTTGGGCACCGCCTTGACACCTTTGGCCTTGCCCTCGGTCATGCCCTTCAGAAATTCGAAAAGGTCTTTGGTGAAATAGACGTCATGCGGTGTCGTGCGCCAGAACCATTTGAAACCCTGTTTCGTAAGCTCGGGCGATGTGGAGGAGCCGTTGATCATGGGGATCCCGTATTGTTCGGCGACGGCGCTGACGGTTTTGGTCACCGAGCTGTGGTAGCAACCCAGGATGCCATGGACCTTGTCGTCCAGGATGAGCTTTTTGGCCAGGTCGGCGCCCAGGGTCGGGTTGCCTTCGTGGTCTTTGAAAATGAGGGTGATCTTGGCTCCGCCCATGCTTTTGATGCCGGCGTTTTTGGCCATGTTCATGTCGATGTCCGCCATGGCGGAATTGGCGATCTCGGCGGCCAGCTCGGCTCCGGCGCGCAGCTCACGGCCGGCTGCCGCGGCACCTCCGGTCAGCGGGTAAAGAACGCCGATCTTGATTTCTTCAGCCGCCAACACTGCGCTGGGAAATGCCAAGGCGATCAACAAGACGATGCTCAGCAGCAACCGTGCACATTTTTGACAACTTCTCATAGCTGTCCTCCTTTATGTGGTCGGGTTAAGGGTTAACGGGGGTGGGGTCAATGGAGCCTGAACCCGGAAAGCGGCGCAGGGCCGCAATTCCGATAAGTTGAATACGGTTACAGTAAGCGATTCGGCCTGTCAAGCGGTTTGATGCGATAGTGTTGAAAAGCCAATTCAGGTCTACAAAATTGTCAAATCTTCATCCTTGAGGTCGGAAACGAACATGTGGCCGGGGGAATGGGTGATCACGAGCGGCAGCGGCACCGAGGTGGCCGCAAGCTGCGACGTGACGCCGCAGGCCCAGAACACGGGAACCTCTCCGGGGCGGACCGTGACGGGGTCGCCGAACTCCGGCCGCGAGAAATCTTCGATCCCGATTTCGCGATGGTCACCGATGTGCACCGGTGCCCCGTGGGTCAGGTGAAAGCGCGTGGTGATCTGCACGGCTCGGATAGCCTGCTGCGGAGTCATCGGCCGCATGGTGACCACCAGCTTCGAGGTGAACGGCCCGGCCGAACGGCAGTCGCGGCCGGTGACGTACATGGAGACGTTTTTATTTTCTTCGATGTTTCGGACCGGAAGCCCTGCGGCCAGCATGGCATTCTCGAATGAGAAACTGCAGCCCAGAAGAAAACTCACCATGCCGCGGTGGGCCACGTCGCTCACGTCCTCAACCTCGGCCTTGAATGTGCCGTTCTCGTAGATGCGGTAGCGCGGGAGATCGGAGCGCAGGTCCGCTCCCGCCGCGATGGTCGGCTCGAAGCGCCCCGGCTCCAGAACATCGAGGAGCGGGCAGGGCTTGGGGTTGCGCACGCAGAAGAGCAGGAAGTTGAAGGCCTGCTCCTGGGGCATCATCACGAGATTGGCCTGGATGTAGCCCTTGGATGCGCCGCTGGTGGGCTGGGTCCATTGGCGTTTGCGGATGAGATCTCTCAGTTCACGCGGGGGTAATTCGGCTGACATGGTTTTCCTCCTGAAGCATGCAACGTCTGTGTGCAACGTTTCAGACGACGATGATTTCATCCGGATACTTCCCAAATTGCTCCAACCCGTCCTTGGTGACGACATGCGTGTTCTCGATGCCGACGACGCCTTTGCCCGGGAAGATGAGCTTGGGTTCGAGGGCGATGACCATTCCCTCCTTAAGTTCCAGCGCCTGGCCGGTGTTGAGGAACGGGAACTCGTCCAGTTCGAGGCCGACCCCGTGGCCGACGAAGCGGATGCGCTCTGCGCCCACGCCCATGAACTGATCAAAATAACCAAGTCGTTTAACGCAATCAAGACCGAAGTCGTAGATGGAGCCGGAGGCCACACCGGGCTTGGCCATCGACTTAATCCGGGCTTGAAGGTCCAACATGGCGCGGTGGGCCTGCACCAGTTCATCCGGCAGCCGGCCGATTGCGAAGATGCGGGCGTGGTCGGAAATGTACCCCCGGTAGGCAAAAACGTAGTCCACCAGCACGGGTTCGTGGCGTCTGATCGGGCGAAAGCCCGCGCTCTGGGCGACCGCCGGGCTGACGCCGCTGCCGCCGGTCGGCGATGCCAAATAACTCGGCACGGCGCCGGAGGGCCCGGAGAGCAGGTGTCCGTAGAACAGCTCGCTTCCCCACAACCGCATGCGCACGATGCCTTGGTGCCCCATGCGCCGGGCTTCGGCCTCGATCCGGCCGGCGAGCTCGATTTCCGTCATGCCTTCCCGCAGCAGATCCGGGACGCAGGCCGCGACGCGGTCGGAATAGGCGGCGGCTTCGCGCAGCAGGTCAATCTCATAGGCGGACTTCACCGCTCGCAGCAAACGGATGTCGGTCGAGATGTCCACGATCTCGGCATCCTTGAAAATATCGCGGTAGCTGAAATACAGATTGGCGGGCAGCACGTCCAGTTCGAATCCGATTCGCTTCGGCCGCGAAATCCCGGACTGCTTCAATTCGTCCGGGATTCGTTTGGCGCTAGCCAGCGCCAGAACACGGCCGATGCAAGACTCGGCTTTGGCCCGTGCCAGGGTCTTGTTCACCAGCAGGAGCGGCTCGCCGGCGGCAGGGACGTAGAGGCTGGCCTGCTGGAGGGTTCCGCTGAAATAAAAAAGGTCAACCCTTTGCAGGATCAGGGCGGCATCCAATCCCTTGTGCACCAGGATGCGCTGCAACCCGGCGATGCGCGTTCCGATTTCCGCTTCCGGAGTGTTCAGCTTCCGGTCGTACATGTCACAGCCCCCTTCATTTCCGCCAGCATCTCACATAATGCCCCGCTCCGGCTTTCGTCAAGTCTCCGCCGAAAAGCCTGCAGCGGTCGTCCCTTTCAGGACACTTCGACTGAAACCGACACCCTTCGGGGAAGGCGGCTACGACTTCTGCCGGCTCACCGCCGACGGCTTCCGTAGCCACCTTTTTCCCGGTCTCCGGGTCGGGGACGGCCGCGAGCAGCACGTGGGTGTATGGGTGCAGGGGGTTTTCGAACATCTCCTCGGCCGGGGCGTATTCCATGATCTGACCTTTGTACATCACGGCGACGTGGTGACAGAGGTAGCCCACTACGTTCAGGTCATGGGAGATGAAGAGGTAGCTCAATCCCAGACGGTCCTGCAGGTCTTTGAGCAGATTGATGATCTGCGCCTGGATGGAAACATCCAACGCTGAGACCGGTTCGTCGCAGATGACGAGCGACGGCTCCACGCTCAGCGCCCGTGCGATCCCGATGCGCTGGCGTTGGCCGCCGCTGAACTCATGCGGATAGCGGTCCGCTGCGGCCGGTGCCATGCCGACCAGTTCCAGCAGATGCTCGAGCCGCTCCTGCGCCGGCCGACGCCCCCGGATTCCAGCCATGCGCAAGCCCTCGCCGAGCGTCTGGCCGACGGTCATGCGTGGGTTGAGAGAGCCGTAGGGATCCTGAAAAACGATTTGGATCTCCTTGCGAAAAGGCTGCATGTCCTTGTCGGAGAGGCCGCAAATATCGACGCCGTTGTACAGGATCCGGCCGTCATCGGCCGGCAGCAGGTTCAGAATCATTCGCGCCACTGTGGTCTTGCCGCAGCCGCTTTCACCCACCAGCCCGAGGGTCTTTCCGCCGGCGAGCGCCAGGGAAACGTTTTCAACCGCGCGCACCCAGCCGACGGTGCGTTGAAAAAGCCCGCGCCGGATCGGGAAGTGTTTCTTCAACCCTTCGATCCGCAGGATGTCCGTTGTCTGGGTCGATTCCGGTTCCATTTCAGCTAACGGCACCAATCGGTGAGGCTGCGGCCGCCTGCCACAGGGCAGCGGGCCGCATGGTGATCATCGAACGCGCACATGCCCGGGTATTGCTCGCGGCAGGCGCCGATCGCCTGAGGGCAGCGCGGGTGAAACGGGCAGCCGGCCGGCTTGTAGGCCGGGTGCGGCACGGCGCCGGGGATGCTGTTCAGCCGCCGGCCCCGTTTCTTGCGGCTGGGCAGGGATTCCAGCAACGCCTGGGTGTAGGGATGCCGCGAGCCCCTGAAAATCTGCTCCACCGCACCGGTTTCGACGATCACCCCGGCGTACATGACATACACCCGATCGGCGATCTGCGACACCACGCCCAGGTCGTGGGTGATGTAAAGCAACGACATGCCGTGGGACTGCTGCAGGCGGTTGATCAGTCGCAGGATCTGGGCCTGAACGGTCACATCCAATGCGGTGGTCGGTTCGTCGGCAATGATCAGTTCGGGGCCGCAGGCCAGGGCCATGGCGATCATCACGCGCTGGCGTTGACCGCCGCTCAACTGGTGCGGGTAGTCCGCCAGGCGCTGCTCGGGCGCATCGATCCCGACATCACTGAGCAGCTGCAGGGAGCGTTGCCGGATCTCGGCTTCCGGCAGGGACAAATGAATCCGCAGCGGCTCGGCGATCTGTTCGCCGATGGTGAAGACCGGGTTCAAGGATGTCTGCGGCTCCTGAAATACCATTCCGATACCTCGGCCGCGGACGTTCTGCAGGGCCTCGTCATCCTGATCGAGCAGGTTCTGACCGTTGAAAAGCACGCGTCCGCCGGCGATCTCTCCCGGCGGACAGGGAACGAGACCCAGCACGGCCAGGGCCGACACGGTCTTGCCGCAGCCGGATTCACCCACAAGGCAGACGGTCTCGCGCCGCCCGATCTCGAAGTCCACGCCATCCACGGCCCGGGCGATTTCATCCTCGCTGCGGAAGTAGACTTTCAAGCCCTCGACGGAAAGCACTATGTCGTTTGTCGCATGCATGCGAATTCAGCGATTTCTTTCCCGCAGCCTCGGGTTGAAAATATCCCTCAGCCCTTCCCCGAACAGGTTGAACGACAGCACCACGATCAAGATGGCCGCCCCGGGAATGAAGGTCAGCCAGGGCGCGTCGAAGATGAAACGTTTGCCGTCGGAAAGGATGTTCCCCCACGTGGCATGGGGAGGCGGCACGCCGAAACCGAGAAAACTCAAGCCGGCCTCGGTCAGGATGGCCGAGGCGATGCCGATGGTGGCGGAAACCAGCACCGGTGCGATGGCGTTCGGCACCATGTGCCGGAAAATGATCCGGAAATTGCTCACGCCCAGCGCCTTGGCCGCGGCCACGAAATCCTGCTCCCTCAGGGACAGGAACTCCGCGCGCACGAACCGCGCGGTGCCCTCCCAGCTGGTCAGGCCGATCACGATCATGATGTTGTAGATGCTGGCCGGCAGGAGCGCCACCACCGTGAGGATCAGGAAGAAGCTGGGGAAGCAAAGCATAATGTCCACGAAGCGCATGATGATCGTATCCACCATGAGCGTTTTCTTTCGGAGAAAACCCAATCCGGCGGGCAGCGTTTTGCGGTGCCGAAGCCCCCAGGGTGAGATCGACCAGAAGAGCCAGGCATGACCGATGATGAGCAGCCCGGCTCCCCAGGACCGCCGGCCGGCTGCCAGCAGGCCGGCTCCCGTCAGCAGCGCGGCCGTCACCAGCAACTGCTCGAGGCGGATATGCCGCTGTCCGTAGAATCCGGCCAGCCCGCCCATGAAAATACCGATCGCCACTGAAATGCCGACCGCCACGAAGCCCACGGTCAGGGACACCCACGCGCCCTGCAGCATGCGCGCGAAGACGTAGCTGGTGCTGCCGGCGAAGCGCTCGGCGGCTTCGTAGGGGACGGCCTTGCGCTTGAATCCGAGCCACGGCACGAGACCACGAACGAAGACGAACTGCTCGCGGCAGGCGCGCAGCGCGTCGGCGGCGCGCCGGTCGAGAAGGCGGAAATCGGCGCCGCCGGTCGGCACCTCGACGCCGGTGAGCTTGCGCATCAGCCAATAGAAGACG
>Ga0210104_1000012_pt1 | contig 21749 bp, 20 predicted proteins | sample RushSE_TuleA_D2_FD_185567 | JGI IMG/M metagenome (GOLD analysis project Ga0210104, IMG submission 185567) | Wetland microbial communities from San Francisco Bay, California, USA, that impact long-term carbon sequestration - RushSE_TuleA_D2 (SPAdes) | ecosystem: Environmental > Aquatic > Marine >...
GGCCGTACCCACCCCGCTGGCCCCCGCGTGAATCAGCACCTTCTGGCCGGGCTGCAGCCGCCCCTCGATGAACAGGTTCAGAAACGCCGTCAGCCAGGCCTCGGGCACGGCCGACCCCTGGGCAAACGACCATCCGTCGGGCAGTCGCATCAGCAGCCCGTGATGGACGGCGGCCCGCTCCGCATACCCGCCGCCCGGCAGCAGGGCCATCACCCGGTCCCCGGGCTGCCAGCCATGCACGGCGCCCCCCACGGCCGCGACTGTTCCGGCCATCTCCAGTCCCAGAGTGTCCGTCACGCCCGGCGGCGGGGGGTACTGCCCTCGGGCCTGCAGCAGGTCCGCCCGATTCACGGCGGTGGCCCGCACCGCCACCAGGACCTCCTCCGCGCTCATGGCCGGGTCCGGCGTTTGTCCCCATGCCAGCCGCGGCGCATGATCGCCCGGCTTGACCACGATCGCTTTCATTTTCCCCCTCCTGCTGAAAAAATTTCAACTTGAGCTCAAGAAAATTCGTGATGTGACCGATGACACCAACAATAACTCGGAAGCACCCCCACGGGCATGCGGTAGCCCGTTTTGCCCGCCAAATGGGATGAGGAGGCGACCATGCAGATTCTTGGCATCGACATCGGCTTCGGTTTCACCAAGGCCACCAATGGCACAGACACAATCATCTTCAAATCTCTGCTCGGCGACTCCGCTGAAATCCAGTACTGGGCGGACTTCGGCGACGACCGCGCGGCCGACCACATTCAAGTGACCATCGACGGCAAGTCCTACTTCATCGGGGACCTGGCCGAACAGCAGTCCCGAACGCCCAAGTTCACCCTGGACCAGGAGAAGCTCATCACGGAATACGTCCGGGTCCTGGCCCTCACGGCAGCCGGCCTGCTGACCAAGAACGGCCACCAGGTGAATGTTCCGGTCAACGTGGTCTCGGGGCTCCCGATCGGCTACTTCAAGCGCAACCACGAGCGTTTCCATGGGATTCTTTCCGGGCACCACTCGGTTACCTACCACTCCCCCCACGGCCAGACGACCACGAAGGAAATCTACATCAACAAGGTGCGCATGCTGCCCCAGCCCCTCGGTAGCATTCTCAACCTCCTGATGGACGGGAACGGGAAAATTTCAAACAAAGAGCTCGCCGCGCAGAAGATCGGGGTGGTCGACATCGGCTTTCGCACCACCGACTTCACGATCATGGACCGCATGCGGCACATCGACCGCGGCAGCCGCACCATCGACAGCGGAATGTCCAAGGCCTTCGGCCTGATCGCCCAGAAGCTCCAGGAGAAATGCGGGGTGTCGGTCGAGCTTTACCGGCTCTACCAGGCCGTCGAGGAGGGCGCCATCCGCATGCGCGGCAAGCCCATCAACTTCGCCAGCATCCGGGACCAGGTGTTCGAACAGCTGGCCGGTTCCATCGCCGGCGAAATCGACCGGCTGTGGGCCCATGACTGGGACATCGACCTGATCGTCTTGACCGGTGGCGGATCGCGTGAGCTCGCCCGCCACCTCAAGCCGATGATTGACGGCAATGTGGTGCCTTTGGAGCCCCACATCGATTCCCGGTTGAACAACGTCTTCGGCTATGTCAAGTACGGCAAATTCGCGTGGGGAGCCGCCAACGGCTCGAGATCGAATGGCGACAGTGCCCCCGCCGGCAAGCAGGAGATTACGGGGCACGGCAACGAGGCGACGGCGTAAATTCCATCCGCAGGCCCGGATGAGCGACCATCCGATCGGCTACTTGCTTCCTCGCGGCTGTTCCGGGCCGTCGACCCCATCGGTATTGCGTTCGAGAAGACGCAGGACCTGTTCCACCGGCCGACCCAGCAAAAAATCCAGCATCTCGGCCTCAAGCCCCCCTTGTGCGACCATCAGTCGTCGAATTTCGGCATCAAAGCGGACCATCCCGGCAAGGTCACGCTCAACCCCGGCCCGGCCTCGACCGGACCTGCGCTCTAAAAGCCGCCGGATGCCGTCATAATCGCAGCGCCGCTCATGGTCTTCGATCAGCTCCCACAGCCCTTTGATGCCGGCCAGCAGGTCCCTCCGGGACAGACGCCCAAAGCGGTAGGCCTGCTCGAGCCGCACGGTGTCCCAGCATTCCAGGATCCGGCACTCCAAGGGCCGATCGGCGTAGATGTGGCAGGCCCCCATGCGTTCATCGAAGAAGCGGCAGGCCCAGGTGCCGCCGCGACCCTTGATCTTGATGATGTCGCCGTCGACGCGGATGAGTCCGCCGTGCACCGGGTCCGTCGCCTGCTCTCCCTTGCGGATGGTGTAAAGATGGCGGGTGTGGATGACGCCCTGCTCCACCCGCTCGCGATCCTCCTGGTGCAGGGCCGGCCCGCCCTTGCGGCAGCAGGTCCCGCAGCGCAAACAGGATGTCGGCTGAGGGGTAGAGGGATTCATGTGACTGCCTATATCAAAGCCCCCGAACCCTGGCAAGCCGGCCGGAGCGGCGTCGTTCGGTCAGAAGCAATTCCTTACAAACAATTCTTTGTATTCCAACGGCAAATGAGTATAATAAAGTCAAAATAGCAATGACCGCCGGCGAGGCCGGGACCCGGTCTGAAGCGAACGTCATAATGCGCATCAAAACGGAAGAACTCAAGGAAACCCGCATCGCGCTTGAATTCGAAACGCCGGCAGATCGTTTCCCGATCCTGCGCGAGATGGTACGCAGCGGCGAATGCGATTTCACCGACCCGATCCGCACCCGCCTCCGGGCGGCCCGCATCGGCGACATGGTGGAGGTCGAAGGGGACATCCGCACGACGGTGCGCCTGAGCTGCGGCCGCTGCCTCGTTGAATTTGTCAGCCCGTTGGAAACGGCCTTCACTCTCACCTATGCCCAGCAGGAACCAGCAGCGGGAGAGCAAAGCGAACCGGGGCCCCACGAGATGGACGTCACGGGGGAAGGCCTCATTTATTTCCAGGGCGTGGACATCGACCTCACCGAGGGGATCCAGGAACAGGTGGTCCTCTCCCTGCCCCTGAGAGCTCTTTGCAGCGAGAGCTGCAAAGGTCTCTGCGCCCGTTGCGGCGCCGACTTGAACCAGGCCGCCTGCAACTGCCTCGCGGCGGCGGCCGGCAGCCCGTTTGCGGTCCTGGGCCGATTGAAAATGGAGAAGGGTTGACCGAAAAAAAGCCCATGGGCACCGAAGGCTCATCCATCCCGGCCGCACAGCGCGGCGTTGTGCACCGGGTCGTCCGATTCACGCTTCAGGTTCTGCGGGATTTCCAGCGCCGCCAAGGGCTGCTGCTGGCGGGCGCGGTGGCCTATTACACCCTGCTGTCCATCGTGCCGCTGTTCGCCATCATTCTGGTCGGCCTCTCGCACTTCGTCAATGAAGACCAGTTGATCCAGACCATCGCCCGGAACCTCGAGCTCCTGATCCCCGGTTATGCCGCCAGCCTGGCGAACCAGGTCCGCATGTTTCTGGCGCGGCGCCACCTGGTCGGGGTGGTAGGATTTCTCATCATGCTCTTTTTCAGCTCCATGGCCTTCTCGGTCCTGGAAAGCACGATGGCGGTGATCTTCTCCCACCGCAAGAAATCCATGCGCCGGCCCTTTTTCATTTCGGCCATCATTCCCTATATCTTCATTCTGCTGATGGCCTTGGGATTGTTGCTGGTGACACTGATCTCCGGCTCCTTGGATGCCCTCGAGCGCCAGCAGGTTGGTTTGCTTGGGCTCGAAGTCAGCCTGAAAGGTTCCTCCAGGGTCCTTCTGTATCTATTGGGCATGGGCGGCATGATCCTGATGCTCACCTCGTTTTACCTGGTCATGCCGGTCGGGCGCATATCCTTCCGGCATGCCTTGAGCGGGGCGGTCACGGCCACCGTGCTCTGGGAGATCATCCGGCGCATCCTGGTCTGGTATTATTCCAAGCTGTCCCTGGTCAACGTGATCTATGGCTCGCTCGCCACCACGGTCGTGGCGCTGCTCAGCATCGAGGTGGCTGTGATCATTCTCCTGCTCGGCGCCCAGGTGATCTCCGAATTCGACCGGCGCCGCTACGAAACCGGCGGGAACCATCACGGGCCCTCTCGGCAGGACCGGCGACTGGAATAGCCGGGTCATTCAACAAGGGGAAGTAAATCTTCACGCGAAATGCCGGGTCAACTCTTTATCAGGAGGCAATATGGCGCTCAGAGTCAACACCGTCATCAAGCGGCCGGGAATATTTGTCGTGGCCCCCATCGGATCCATCGACACCCCCGGCCATGCGATTTTCCAGGAAAAGGTAGATGCCGTCCTCAGCCAGAACCCCGATGTGGTCATATTCGACCTGGAGTTCACGGAGTACATCAACAGCATGGGGATCCGCGTGCTGGTCAAGGCCAAGAAGACCATGAAACAGCGCGAGGGCAAGATCGTGTTTATCAACCTGCAGCCCCAGATCAAGAAGGTGTTCGACATTCTGAACGCCCTGCCCTCGCTCAAAGTGTTTGCGAGCATCCAGGAGCTCGACACCTACCTGGATGCCATGCAGAAAAAAGCCCGCTGAACGCCGGCAATCGCCGGTAAAGGAGACCCCCTATGAAACGAGCCCTCCTCCTCCTGACGATCTTTCTGACGGCCGCCTGTTCTCACGGCCGCACCTCGAGTTTCCCCTCGGCGACGGATCCTGCCGGCGCCGGCCAGGTGGCCGTCGTGCGCAACAACAACCTGTTCGGGTGGTGGTTTCCGGTAAAAGTGACCTACGACGATACGGTCATCGCCCACCTCCGGTCCGGGGAGCACGCGGTGTTCCAGGCCCCGCCGGGGCTGCACACCGTCGGGGTTGCGGACCGCGGCATCAGCGTGGCGGTCGAAGCGAACCGGAAGTATTATTTTTTGATAAGCACGGAAGACTCGCCGGCCGGGTTCGAAATCGAACGGTTGGATCCGAGGCGTGGGGAAGAATGGGTCTCCAAAACAAGGCCGACCCCCTAAAAGTTTAAAGCCGCCCGCAAGCGGGCGGCTTTAAACTTTTACCAGCGATGCAACACGAAGAGACCGCTTCGACTTAAAAGTCGCCGAAAACCCTTATCAGCCCTTGGCCACTTTGTCCCGGAGCATCTTTAAAACTTCCTCAGGCGAATCCTTGGCCAGGATGTCACGGAACTGGTCGCGGTAGTTCTTCACCAGGCTGATCCCCTCAATGATGACATCGTAAACCCCCCATGTGCTCCCTTTTTTGATCAGACGGTAGTCGAGGGGGATCTTTTTCCCGTCGCCCGTAAGGATGTTGCTGGTGACCTCGGCCTGGCCCTCCCGCAGCATGGTTTCCTTGTCGAAGACGACTTTCTCGTTGGAATAGGAAAGCAGCCGGTCGGCATACGTCTTTTCGAGCAGCTCGCTGAAAAGCTTGGTGAACTCGGTCTGCTGCTGGCCGTTGAACTTGGCCCATTCACGGCCCAGGGTACGCTTGGACAACTCGGTGTAGTCGAAGATCTCGTTCACGATCGAACGGATCTTGACAATCTTGGCATCGCGGGACTGGTCTTTGAACGCCGGCTCGGCCAGCGTCGTCAGCACCTTGTTGACCTGCACCTCCACCGTCTCCTTGGCCGACGCCGCCAGCACCTGCAGCGGCAGCACGAATACGGCCAACGCCAATATCGCAACTCCTATCGCGGTTCTCTTAAATCGCATGTAGTCCCTCCATTGTATTCGGTTAGTCTAACTAACATAGAACCATTTCGACGGATTCGTAAGAAGCCCAAAGTCATGGCGCGCGATCCTCGCCGAGCGAGGCGTACGATCGGTACGCCGCAGCGAGTGCGCGGTGAAGCGCAACGCAGGATTTGGGGTTCTTATGAATCCATCACTTTTTGACGTCGCCGAACGCATATTTGCTTACCAGATCCATGATGTCGGTGGGCGACTGGGTCTCAATGATGGCGTCCCCGGCCTTCAGCAAATCGCCGGATCCGCCGGCATCGATGCTCACATAGCGGTCGCCGATGAGGCCTTCGGTCTTGATCGAGGCGATGGCGTCGTCGTAAACCTTGACGCCCTTGTTGATCCGCAGTTCCACGACCGCCTGCTGCTTGTCCTGGTCCATGGTCATCGTGCCCACCCGCCCGACCTCCAGGCCGAGCATGTTGACGGCGCTGCCCGACCTCAATCCGGTCACCTTGCTGAAACGTGCGATCAACGGATAGGTGTCGTCTTCAAACAGGCCGACGTCGCCGAGCTTGATCGTCATGTAGCCGATGCACAGCAGGCCGACCACCACAAAGATGCCGACCACCGTTTCCTTGGAATACTTTTGCATGCCGAATCACCTCCGAGTGCCGCACTGAAACGTGGCGATGGGTTTCTTGTCGAACCGCGCGAATTCCATGACCGACTCGATTTCCACCTGGGGCTGGCCCTGCGCCATGCCGACCGAAATCACGAAATCAAAACACTGGTCCTGGGGGATCTCTTTCTGGAACGTCTCGGACAGCTCGCGCATGCCGTGCTCCTGGAAATCGGCGGTGAATTTTTCGAGGATGCGCCGGGCTTCGTCCAGGTCGGAAAACGGCAGGATGGTGGCGAACTCGTTGATGCTCTGCCGCGTGGAGAAGCCGCCCACGGCGCCGAAGTGTTTGCGAATGTAATTGCCGAGCGACCGCAGGGTCTGCTGGGCCGCGTCATGGCTGATGGACTCGCTGACCTCGTCCATGTTGTCGAAACCGAACATCAGCACGGCGTAGGACTCATCGGCCCCCCGCCGCACGAGCTCGGTCTGGTAACGGATCTTGAAGTGCCGGCTGGAGTAAAGCCCGGTGATGTCCTCCTGCAGGTTTTCCAGGCTCTGCAGGATTTCATCGTGGAACGGGTGATCGAAGTTCTCCATCTCATCCGGGGTGCCTTCGAACACGATCTTCTTGTCCCACAGGGCCAGGATACGGTTGGAGATGAAAAACACGTCCGGGATCTCATGGCTGATCAAAATCGCCGTGAAACCGATCTTCTTCTTGTACTCGGCGATCATCCCCAGGATCGCGTTCTTGCGGATGGGGTCCTGGCCGGTGGTGGGCTCGTCGAACAGCACGATCTGCGGATCGGTCACGAGCGCCCGGGCCAGGGCAGCGCGCTTCTGCATGCCGCCGGAGATCTCCGAGGGGTATTTGTGAGTCACCTCGGTCAACTCAGTCTGCTGGATCCGAGCCATGGCCTTGGCCTCGATCTCCTTGCGGCTGAGCTTGGTGGTCCGTTTGAGCGGCAGGGCGACGTTCTCAAAAACGGTCATCGAGTCGAACAGCGCGTTGTTCTGGAACATGTAACTGATGCGGCCGATGTAAGCGTTCCACTCCTGGCGGGTCATGCGGTTGATGGGTTTGCCCTGGTAGAGGATCTCGCCTGCGTCCGGCTTGAGCAGCCCGATGATGTGCTTCAGTGTCACGCTCTTGCCCGTGCCGCTCAGGCCGATGATGGTGGTCACCTCGCCTTCGTAGACCTTGAAGTTGACGCCGTTCAGAATCGTACGCTCGCCGAAGCTCTTGACGACGTTGCGAAACTCGATCAGGGGCTGCTGTTCCATGCCGTCCTCGTGTTACAGGAGAAAAGACGTGACCACGTAGTCCGAAACCAGGATCATGACACAGGAAAGCACCACGGCCGATGTGGTGGACAGGCTGACACTCTTGGAGCCGTAGCTGTCTCTGCGCATGTGGGTGAAGTAGCCCTGGAAGCAGCAGATCGTGATGACCAGCACGGCGAAGACGATCGACTTGATGAAGCCGCCCTTGACGTCGATCCATTCCACGCTGGCGTCGATCCGGTAGAGATAGGAGCCGGCGCTTGCCCCCATGAGAATGACCCCGCTCAGGTAGCCCCCCAGGATGCCGATCAAGTCGAAGAAGGCGGTCAGGATCGGGAAGCTGATCAGGGCCGCGGCGATGCGCGGGCTGATGAGGTAGCCAAGCGGGTCGATACGCATGGTGGTGAGGGCGTCGATCTGCTCGGAGATGCGCTGGATCCCGATCTCGGCGGTCATGGCGGAGCCCGCCCGGGCGGTGATCATGATCGCCGCCAGCACGGGCCCCAGCTCCCGGATCAGCGAAAGGGACACCGCCGTGCCCAGGAAGCCGACCGCACCGAACTTGTTCATGACGTAGTAGAGCTGAAGGCCGAGCACCATGCCGGTGAAAAACCCCACCAGGGCCACGATGCTCGCCGACTTGGCGCCGATGAAGTAAACTTGGTTCACGATCTCGGGGATCTGCTTCCAGTGAAAGATCTGGATGAACGCCCGCGCCAGGAATATGGCCATCGCGCCCAGGGTGTTGTTGAGCCGGATGCCGAAGCGACCGAAAGGGTTCAAAATAAAAGGCAAAAGCGGCCCCCGGTCTTTCGAGGCGGCGCTGATCGGTTCGTTGTCGGGTAACTGGTCGACTGCCATCTTGATCAACTCCGTTGCACTTGAGGGGGAGTGGCCGTGGTCGAAACGTCAAAAAAGAAACCCTGCCGGATGATCGCAGGATTGACAATCACCATCAGGATTCGATAATGCTTGATTACATAGAAAAAAATATCATAACAAGCCGATAAGTCAACCAGCATCTGAAAGGTGGACGGGGGGCTGCCCGGTCCGGAGCTTAAATTAAGGAGGTGGGCATGTACAAACTGGTGTTGCTGCGCCACGGCGAAAGCCTGTGGAACAAGGAAAACCGGTTCACCGGCTGGACCGACGTGGGGCTGACGGAAAAAGGCGTCCAGGAGGCCGTGGAGGCCGGGCTGACGCTTAAAAAAGAGGGCTACGTCTTCGACGTGGCATTCACCTCGGTCCTCAGCCGCGCCATCAAGACCCTTTGGCTGGCACTGGAGCAGATGGATCGGATGTGGATCCCGGTGCACCTGAGCTGGCGGCTCAACGAACGGCACTACGGCGCGCTGCAGGGGCTGAACAAGGCCGAAACCGCGGAGCGCCACGGCATGGACCAGGTGATGCTGTGGCGCCGCAGCTACGACGTCCGCCCCCCGGCGCTCACGACCGACGACCCGCGCTTCCCGGGCCGTGAGCCCCGCTACCAGGGCCTGGGGCCGAAGGATCTCCCGCTCACGGAGTGCCTGAAGGACACCGTCGAGCGTTTTCTGCCCTACTGGCACGACACCATCGCACCCGCGGTGAAATCCGGCAAACGCGTCATCGTCTCCGCCCACGGCAACAGTCTGCGGGCGCTGGTCAAATATCTCGACAACATCTCTGAAAAGGACATCCTGGAGCTCAACATACCGACCGGCATCCCCCTGGTCTATGAGTTGGACGACGACCTGAAACCCCTGCGCAGCTATTACCTGGGAGACCCGGAAGCGGCCAAAAAAGCCGCCCAGGCGGTTGCCGACCAGTTGAAAAAGAAAAAGTAACGTGAAAGAATGAGCGGTGAGTCTGCCTCCGGCAGCGCCGACGACCACTGAATGAAAGAGCGAATCAGCCCCCATGGACCTGATCACGACCGCCAAAGACGGATTGTCGCAATTGGACGTTTCCGAGAAGGTTAAATCCGCCGCCCTGGCCAACCTGCAGACCTGGCTGACCGACCCCGCCTTTGCGGAGTACGCCCCCCAGATCCGCTACCTGATCGAGGCCGGCAAATGGGACGTTCTGCTGGACTCCTTTTACCAGGTGATCCCCTTCGGCACCGGCGGCCGGCGGGGGCCGGTGGGCATCGGCCCCAACCGCATCAACGCCTGGACCATCCAGGCCTCGGCCCAGGGGCATTCCCAGTATCTCTTGAGAATCTACGGCGAGGAAGCCAAACGCCGGGGCGTCGTCATGACCTTCGACGTCCGCACCTACAGCCTGAAAGGGGTCTACTCCGACGACATCCCCAACCCGGTGAAGGACCTCGATGGCTGGAAGCTTGCCCGGGCCGCGGCCGAAGTCTACGCCGCCAACGGCATCAAGAGCTACCTCTTCGAAACGGTGCGCAGCACCCCGGAGCTGTCTTTTGCCATCCGCCACCTCAAGGCCATCGCCGGCGACATGTTCAGCGCCAGCCACAACCTGCCCCCCGACAACGGCAAGAAGGTCTACGACGAGTTCGGCGGCCAGCTCATCCCGCCGCACGACCAGACGCTGGTGGACGAGGTCACCGGCAACGTCGAGGCGATCCGGCACCTGCCCTTTGACGAGGCCCGTCGCCGGGGCCTGGTGGAAATCCTCGGGGAGGAGATCGACCGCGCTTATCAGGATGCGGCCTGTGAGGTGTCCCTCTCCGGGGAGCGCGGCCTGAAAATTTTCTACTCGCCGCTGCACGGCACCGGCATCACCACGGTCTACCCGGTGCTGAAACGCCTGGGTTTCGACGTGGCCCTGTGCCCGGTGACCTCCAACCTGAGCGGGGCGTTTGAAAAGGTGACCTTCAACATCCCCAACCCGGAAGTGGTGGAATCCTTCAGCACCTCCCTGCCGCTGGCGCAGAAGGCCGGCGCCGACATCCTGCTCAGCACCGACCCGGACGCGGACCGCATCGGCATCATGGTGAACCACCGCGGACAGTGGCTCTTCCTGACCGGCAACGAGATCGCCATCATCCTGGCCAACTACGCCATCGACCGGCTGCGGGCCGCGGGCCGCCTGACCCCGCAGCGGGTGATCGTCAAGACGGACGTCACCACGGCCCTGATCGACAAGATGGCCCTTGAGAACAACATCACCTGCGTCGGCGACCTGCTGGTCGGCTTCAAGTACGTGGCCGAGGAAATGAACAAGCTGGAATCCGCGGGCCGCGGGAAAGACTTCATTTTCGGCTGCGAGGAAAGCCACGGCTACCTCACGGGCACCTATGCCCGCGACAAGGACGCGGCCGGCGCCGCGGTCTGGATCGCCGAGTATGCCGCCCGGCTCAAACAACGGGGCAAGACCCTGGTGGACGCCCTCGACGAGATCTACTCCGCCTACGGCTACTGCCACAACTACCTGACCGAGATCCGCCTGCTGGGCGCCAAGGGCATGGAGCAGATCGCGGCCATCATGGACCACTTCCGCGACCGGGCGGTGGAGCAGTTCGGGGATTTTGCGGTGGCCGAAAAAATCGACCGCTGGCAGGGCGCGCCCCAGCCGCACCTATCCGAAACCGACACCTCCGCCCGCAACGTGATCATCTTCCGCCTCCGGAACGTGGCCGAAACGACCGGCCTGCGTGTCACCGTGCGGCCTTCCGGGACCGAGCCCAAGATCAAGATGTACTTCGAGCTGGTGGGAAAGCCCTGCCGCCCGGCGGATCTCGCCGCGGCCAAGCAGGCGCTCGTCGAGATCCGCCTGCGCCTTGAAAAAACCTTCATGCGTTACTGCTACGGACTGATCGGCGTGGATTTCCCCGAGCGCGGCTTTCTCCTGTTCTGGCAGTTGCCCCTCAAGGACAAGCTCAGGTACTTCGAGATCGAGGACGAGATCGCTCGGCTGAAGGGCACCCCGGAGCCCGGGGCCCGCGCCGAGAAGCTCACCTCCCTGCTCAAGTTCCTGGGCGCCAACCCCGTTCAGAAAGTGGACAATGCTTTTAAGGCACGTTTCGGGGCGGGAATCCAAGACTACCTGGGCTTGGCCCCCTGAGGGAATTGGTTATTCCCTGCGGGGGCGGCTTTCCAGCCGCGATGAGAAAGCCCGGAATCACAGCCCGCACGACAGGCGGAAAATTGCCCGGCCTGCCGTAACCGGTTTTTGACCCTTTTCCCGCGGAGGCCTGCGTGCCATTCCCTGCAAACAAAACCAAGATCGTCGCCACCATCGGCCCGGCGTCGGATTCACCGGAGGTGCTCCGCGAGCTGATCCTGGCCGGCATGAATGTCGTACGCCTCAATTTTTCCCACGGCGATTTTTCCGGCCATGCCGCCACCATCGCCCGGGTCAGGGCCGCGGCCGCGGCCGCCGGCCGGCGGGTCGCCATCATGGCCGATCTGCCGGGGCCCAAAATGCGCATCGGCAAGTTCGTCGAGGAGCCGGTCCAGCTGTCACCCGGCGAAACGTTCACGCTGACGACGGAGGACATCACCGGCACGCGTCAGCGCGTGTCGGTCAGCTTTCCGGAGCTGCCCGCATCGGTCCACCCGGGCGATCGGCTGTTCCTCAACGACGGCTATATCGAACTGGCGGTCGTTCGGGTCGACGGCCCGGACGTCCTCTGCCGCGTCCAGGTCGGGGGCGAGCTGAGATCGCGCAAGGGCGTGAACCTGCCGGGAATCGATCTCGGCATCAGCGCCTTCACGGAGCACGATCGCAAGTGCCTGGCTTTCGCCCTGCAGCACGGGGTCGATGCCGTCAGCCAGTCGTTTGTCGACCGGGCGAACGACATTGCGGCCGTGCGCGCCGCCGCGACCGAGCTGGGCTACCACCCCATGATCATCGCCAAGATCGAGCGCTCCGGCGCCCTCAAGCGCATTGACGAGATCATGAACGCCGCCGACGGCATCATGGTGGCCCGCGGCGACCTCGGGGTGGAGATCCCCATCGAAGAGATGGCCGTTGCCCAGAAACGGCTGATGCGGCTTGCCAACCTCAAGTGCAAGCCGGTCATCACCGCCACCCAGATGCTGGAGTCCATGATCACCAACCGCCTGCCGACGCGGGCCGAGGCGACCGACGTGGCCAACGCCATTCTGGACGGGACGGATGCCGTGATGCTCTCGGGCGAGTCGGCCGTGGGCCGCCACCCCGTCGATGCCGTCGCCATGCTGGCGAAAATCGCGGCGGCCACCGAATCCCACCGTTCGGACTTCTGCACGGCCTGCGCCGACGAGATCGCAGCCGCAGGCGAGAGCATCCAGGCCGAGGAGCTGATTGCCGCCAGCGTGGAAGCCACTATTCGCCGGATCACCCCGGCCACGGTCATCGTCCCCACCCACAGGGGCGGCACGGCCCGCAGCATCGCCCGCTTTCGGCTGCCGGTGTGGATCACCGCCGTGAGCTCCCAGGAAAAAACCTGCCGGGACCTGATGTTCTCCTACGGGGTCTTTCCGGTGTGCGAAAAAGAGCACCCGGACCGCTGGCGCGACTGGTGCCGCCGTTGGCGGGATGAACAGCAGCTGACCGGCCGTTACATCGTGCTGACCGAAGGCCCGTCCCGCAAACACCCGGACCGCAACAACCGCATGGAGATCATCGACTTAAAAACCTGAGGCACGCGATACCGGATGCGAGATGCTGGATGAAGAAGGAAAAGCTTCTCGTGGATGCAGCTCTCGGCGCGTTGGACCCGGCTCAGGTTTTTAAGTCCGAGCAGTGAGGAGACCTAAACACTATACCCCCAGCCTGATGGAGCCGTAATGCTGACCCAAACCGACCCCACCGCCACTGCCGCCTGGAAAAAGCTCGCTGCCCACTACGAAGCCACAAAGAGCGTGCACATGAAGCGCCTTTTTGCGGAGAACCCGGAACGGTTTCGGAATTTCTCCGTCCGCTTCAACGACATCTTCGTGGATTACTCCAAAAACCGCATCACGGCCGAGACCCTCACGCTGCTGGGTGAGTTGGCCGAGGCCTGCGGGCTGAAGGATGCCATCGACCGGATGTTCGCCGGAGACCGGATCAACGAGACCGAAAACCGTGCCGTGCTGCACACCGCCCTGCGCAACCGCGCGAACACGCCCGTTTATGAGGACGGCAAGGACGTCATGCCCGAGGTCAACGCCGTGCTCGCCAAAATGAAGGGCTTCGCGGAGCAGGTCCGCTCGGGCGCCTGGAAGGGCTACACCGGCAAGCGGATCACGGACATCGTCAACATCGGTATCGGCGGCTCGGACCTGGGGCCGGTGATGGTCACGGAGTGCCTGCGGCCCTATGCCCAGCCGGGGCTGCGTGTGCACTTCGTCTCCAACGTGGACGGCACCCACCTTGCCGAGACGCTCAGGCCGCTCGACCCGCAAACCACTCTCTTCATGATCGCTTCCAAGACCTTCACCACTCAGGAAACCATGACCAACGCCTTCAGCGCGCGCGAGTGGTTCCTGAAACACGCCGTGGACCGCGACCACGTGGCGCGGCATTTCGTGGCGATCTCCACCAACACCGCCAAGGTCAAAGAGTTCGGCATTCATCCCGACAACATGTTCGTGTTCTGGGACTGGGTCGGCGGCCGCTACTCCCTGTGGTCTGCCATCGGGTTATCCATTGCCTGCTTCGTGGGCTTCGAGCGCTTCGAGGAGCTGCTCGCCGGCGCCCACGCGATGGACAGGCATTTCCGGGAGGCGCCCCTTGAGCGCAACATTCCGGTGATCCTCGCCCTGATCGGCATCTGGTATACAAACTTCTACGGGGCCGAGACCGAGGTGATCCTGCCCTACGACCAGTACATGCACCGCTTCCCGGCTTATTTCCAGCAGGGCAACATGGAGAGCAACGGCAAGTCCGTCGACCGCGCCGGCGCTCGTGTCGGCTACGCCACCGGGCCGGTCATCTGGGGCGAGCCCGGCACCAACGGCCAGCACGCCTTCTACCAGCTGATCCACCAAGGCACGCGCCTGATCCCGGCCGACTTCCTGGCGCCGGCGGTGAGCCAAAACCCCGTCGGCACGCATCACCCCATCCTGCTGTCCAATTTCTTCGCCCAAACCGAGGCGCTGATGAACGGCAAGACGGCCGAGGAGGCCGCGGCCGAACTGCGCAAGGAAGGCAAGGATGAGGAAGACATCCGGCGCCTGACCCCCCACAAGGTGTTCGCGGGCAACCGGCCGACCAATTCCATCCTGTTTCAAAAACTGACCCCGCAAGTGCTCGGCAGCCTGATTGCGATGTACGAGCACAAGATCTTCGCGCAGGGCGTCATTTGGAACATCTTCAGCTTCGATCAGTGGGGCGTGGAGCTCGGCAAGCAGCTGGCCGGGAAAATCCTGCCCGAGCTCGGCGACGAACGCCCGGTCGTGAGCCACGACAGCTCGACGAACGGGTTGATCAATTTGTACAAGGAAATGCGCAAAGGCCGTAACGAGTAACGAGTGATGAGTGATGAGTCAGAGTCGGAGTAACAAAGACAGGATCCCTCTACACGGAACTCGGACTCGTAACTGATTCGCATTGGCTCGGTACTCGGAACTCTGACTCATAACTGAAGAAAAGGGTGGAAGCGAGCTGAAACCAGAGAAGGAGGCAAAGTGAAAATCCTGACGACCCCTCGGATGGAACGCTGTATCGGCTGCCACTCGTGCTCGCTCGCGTGCGCACGCCAGGTGCACAAGAACCTGTCCTGGAACACGGCCGGCATCCGCATCGCCTCCTCCGGGGGGCTGTCCACAGGCTTCGAGGCCCGCACCTGCCTCGCCTGCGACCCGGCGCCCTGCGCCGCCGCCTGCCCCACCGGCGCTTACTCGCAGCGCAAAGGCGGCGGGGTGGTCGTGCGCAAGAAGCTGTGCATCCGCTGCGGGGAGTGCGCCCGCGCCTGCCCGGTGGATGCCGTTTACCTGGCGCCGGACGGCGACCCGTTCGTGTGCATCCACTGCGGACGCTGCGTGCCCTTCTGCCCCCACGACTGCCTGGAGCACAAAGAGATCGGCGGCGAAACGGCCGCGGCAGAGGCGGCCGCTGGAGGTGAATCATGATCCGGGACCATTTCCGCGTGATGCGGGTCGACCTGAACTCGGGCCGAGGCGAGATCCTGACGATGGAAGGCCGCGATCTCTGCGCAGGGGGCAGCGGCCTGGCCGCGCTTCTGTTTTCCAAGTTCGGCCTGCCGGACAAACCCTGGGACGACCCCGGGCAGCCGCTCATTTTCGCCATCGGGCCGCTGACCGGCCTCTTCCCTCTCATGAGCAAGACGGTCTGCGCGTTCAAGTCCCCCTACCACGACCAGTACGCCGAGAGCCACGGCGGCGGGCGTTCGGCCCTCGCCCTGCGCTTTGCCGACCTCGATGCCCTGGTCGTCACCGGCAAAGCACGCACCCTCAGCTGCCTGTCCGTCGGCTCCCGCCGGATGGAAGTCAAAGACGTGCACTTCATGCGCGGCTTCGACATCCACGCCACGGGAAAACTCTTCCGCCGCATGTTCCCCGGCGCCGGGCACCGCAGCATCCTGCGCATCGGGCCGGCGGGAGAGGCCCTCTCGGCCATGGCCTGCGTCATCGTCGACACCTACCGCCACTTCGGCCGCCTCGGCGCCGGCGCCGCCATGGGCGTGAAGAACCTCAAGGGCATCGCCATCCAGGGGGACGGCTCTTTCCCGCTGCCGGAGGGCAAGGACTACCCCAAGCTCTTCCAGGATGTCTACAGCCTGCTGACCGGCACCGAAATGATGCACAAGTACCACAACCTGGGGACGGCCGAGAACGTGATTGTAATGAACGAGCTCAAAGCGCTGCCTTTCCGCAACCTGCAGCGGACGAGCGACCCGTCGGCCGTCGAGATCAGCGGAGAGAAGTTCGCAGAAAAGACACTTCTTCGCAATGCGGCCTGCGCCGGCTGCCCGGTCGGCTGCATCCACCTGGGCTTCGTGCGCGAGAAGTTCATGGAGCCCAACCAGTACCTATACCGCCAGGTGTCCTACGACCACGAGCCGATTTTCGCCGTCGGGTGCATGCTGGCCGTGACCGACCCCTTCGCCGCGCTCGACATCATGGAGGAGGCGGACAAGGTGGGCCTGGATGTCATGTCGGCCGGCGTGGCGCTGGCCTGGGCCACGGAGGCGACTGAGAAGGGGATCGTCTCCGCGGCCGAGACCGTCGTGCCCCTGCGATTCGGGGACGCGGCCGCATACCAGCAGGCCATGTGGCACCTGGCGCGCGGGGAGAACGAGTTCTACCGCCTGCTCGCCTCCGGCACCCTGCACGCCGCCAAGCGTTTCGGCGGCGAGGACTTCGCCTGCGTGCTGGGCCAGGAGATGGCGGGCTACGCGACCGGCGAAGTCTTTTTCATATCTCAGGCACTCGGGCTCCGGCACTCGCACCTGGATTCCAGCGGCTACTCCTTCGACCAGAAGCACACCGAAAAGGACACGGCCAAGGCCGTCGAGTTTCTCGTCTCCGATGAGAGCAGCCGCTGTTTCCTGACGTCCATGGTGTCCTGCCTGTTCGCGCGCGGGGTCTACACCGACGCCCGCCTGGCGGAGTGCCTGAAGTCCGTGGGCTATTCCAAATTAGCGGAAGACATCCCGGCGGTTTCCCGGCGCATCCAAGCCGAACGCTGGAAACTGCGCGTTGCCACCGGCTACGACCCCGACCGGGTGGAGATTCCGAAGCGTTTCTCCGAGGTCGTCACTTGGAAGGGGCCGATCGACCAGGCGTACCTCTCAGCGCTGAAGACGGAATACGGCCGCCGCATCCGCTCCCTTGCCGTCGAAAGCTCGGCCTGAAACTCTATGGATAACAAAGGCTATTCGAACAAGTTCCACAGCCGGTCGCCGAGCCCCCTCTTTTTTTCTTCGCCGGCACCCGGCGCCGGCTGCGGGCGGGCGGGCCCTCTGCCGGCAGCAGCCAAAGCAACGGCACAGGGGTCTTTGGTGGTGTCGGCCCTGGAGACGAACAGGCTGACCAACCCGAAGGGCCCCGTCAGGAATGTCAACCCGGCCGCTTTGGCCAAGGTTTCAAGGCTTTTTTCCGTGCTGACGCCGAAGGAGGGATGGGCCAGGCTCCCCGTCACCTGAAAGACGTCCGCAATACCTCCGAGGTTGATGCTCACCTTGCCCGTCGTGCTCGTTCCATAGCCTTCCTTGGAACGGCTCTTTATTCCCAGGGCGATTTCTTCGGACCTCAGGTTGATGGTGCCCAGACCGCTCAGCGAAACCCTGTCCGTGTCGGCCACCAGGACGTCGGTTTTGGCCAAGCCGTTCTTGATGGAAAAGTCCCCCACCAGGCAACCTATCGCGGCGGTTCCCAGCTGCTCATTCGAATGCTGGAGCAAACGCCTGGATACGGTGGACATGGTGTCTCCCAGCACATCCACGTAACGAAGGGGAATTCGGGTGTCTTTGACGGAAATGACAACGTCGCCGTTCAGGCTGCCCATAATGTCGGCAATGGACCTTCCCCGGCCTTGCAGATGGAAATCGAGGTCGGTTCTCCCGCTGAGTTCCTTTGCATCGAGCGTTTTCGCCATAACCCCCAGATCGAGCCCTTCAACGACGAGTACCGCGGAGGCAGTTGCATGCGCGGCCTGCGCTTCCAGCACCAGAGACCCCTTGAGCGTTCCTCCGCCGGCGTTCGCCGTCATGGGGTCGAGGGCAAGGCGCCCGTCCGAAAGCCTGACGGCGGCCTTGACCTGGTCCAGGGCCAGGTGCGGCAGCAGCAGCCGACCGATGTTCACATCCAGGCCGAGCTCGAACTGCCGGAGGGCTTCCAACGCGAGCGGGGTGTCCGAAAAAACGCGGTCGCTCCCTTTGGCGGGATGACCGGGCAGGGTCGTCTCGCGGGTGGCCTGCGTTTCTTCCCGGCCGAGCACGGGGCGCAGATCCAGCCGCTCGGCGCCCAGGCGGCCAGAGAATCGATATTTCTCCGGGTGCCGTTCGATGCGCAGGTCACCCTGAAGCGCGTTGTCTTCCAAATCGAGGTCGAGATCCGACACCGAAATGTCGGCCGGCGACCGGGCGGACAGCTTTCCGGAAAGGCGATACCGGCCTTTGAGCGGCAGGGGCTCCCCGAAAAGTTGTTGCAGCTGCGCCAGATCTTTGCCCTCCGCTGCCACCTGCAGATCGATCCCGGACAGACCGAGCAGGTCCTGAATTTGTCCCTTTACAGCCGCGGTCCCTTGCAGCGCTTTGAGGTTCAGCTCCAGCGGCCAGGGTTCGTTGGAATTGCGAAGACCCTTCAGCATGCCGATGCGACCGTTGACGGCGAACGCGATCTCGTTCCAGGCGGCCTCCAGTTGAACCTCGTTCCGGGCAGCGGAATCCGGCCCCTGCATTTCGAAAGAGGATAGAACCAGGCGATCGGTACGCCCGGTTCGGTTGTCCTTGATCGTCACGATGCTGTTTTTGACTGCGAGGCCTGCAACCGCGCCCAACCGGTAGCCTCCGGCGGATTGGCCGGCCGATGAATCGTTGGGCGCGGCCTCGGCCGGGATGAAAGCGAGATTGGATCTGCCGTTTGAATCGATTTCAATCAACACCTCCGCTTCGTCCAGGTGCAGCCGCTCGATCCGGATCGTGCCCTGCAGGAGCGGCAGCAGGGCCACCTTGACTTCCAGGCGTTTCACGGTTGCCATCTGCGGGCGGCTGCCCCAGGCCGCATTTTGAAAGGCAACATCGGCAACCGCCAGCCTGGGGCTGAGGCCGATTTTCAGCCGGATGTCACCCTGCATGGCGAGGTTGCGTCCGGTAAGCTCCAGCACCGCTTCGGTCACCTGCGGTTTTAGTTTGTTGTAGTCATATGCCGCGGCAAAAAGGATGATCGACAGCAGCCCCAGGAATAACAGCCCCACCGCCCCCGCGAACACCCACACACATTTCTTCATTGCACCCTCTCCGGCGACTGCCGTCATTACCGATTCTACACGACAACTGAATTCCGCAGACAAACCACCATGGCGAACGATGGGAGGAAATCAGCTTGTAATATTGTCCAGTTGATCGGCATGTCAATTTTTTACGGTTTCTGATTCCCATCGCCCATTGGAGCCTGAGAACGAAACCATCAGAGGGATACAGGTGACCAAGGTGAAAGCATCGTTTGCGAATGCCGTTTATATTTTTCCCGATCTTCCGAGAGATATTGAAAGGCGAGACAGGATGACTATTGTATTCTCACCATTTTTATCCGCTGTCCGGGGTGGGTTGGTTGATGCATCCGGATTTACTGGTCAATAACTGCGCCATCCAAGAAGCCGATTCAAGCTGAAGAGGAGATCATAACCATGAAATTCAAAGCATACCTTCTGTTGGTATCCGCCTTTTTGCTTTTGCCCGTTTGGGCGGGTGCGGTGTCGGATAAAGACTTCGAGGTTCAAACCACGGAAGAACTGTTGAACCTGTGCACGGCCTCGCCGGGTGATCCGCTCTATCGGCAGGCCGTCAACTTCTGCCACGGGCACCTGGTGGGTGCGTACAAGTATTATGAAGCAGCGCATTCTGGACCGAATGCGCAGAAACTGGTCTGCCTTCCTAATCCGCCGCCGGAGAGAAGCGATGCCATCGCTATGTTCATCGAGTGGGCTAAAGCCCATCCTCCGTATTGGAAAGAGCCGCCGGTAGAGACGGAGTTTCGTTTTTTGACTGAAAAATGGCCCTGCAATAAATAGCTCAGGGGAAAGGAGTGGATCATGAAACGAACTGTAACAGCAGTCATTCTGGCAATCAGCCTGGCATTTGCCGGGTGTGCGGGCATGTCGGACACCGAGCAGCGCAGCCTGAGCGGCGGCGCCATCGGCACCGGTGCGGGGGCCGTGGTCGGGGCCATTGCCGGCCACACCGTATGGGGGGCGGCTATAGGGGCTGCTGCCGGGACGGCCGGCGGGTATCTGTACGACCGGTATGAAAAAAATAAGGAAGCCGAATACCAGAAAGGTTACAAAGCCGGCCAGGAAAGCAAGCCCAAGACCCAGTAATCTATCGATGGTTATCCCTGCGGGCACAGAAGGGGAGGTCCGCCTTTGCGTGCCCGCTTACTCAACATTCAAAATGAATCCCGCAGGGGTTCATTACTCGACCTTCTTCAACGTCTTGTCGGGATCGAACGAACTCATTGCCTTTGAAGTCTTTGCGGTGTTTTTGCCGAGGTCCTTCTCGCAAACCACCCCTTCGTGGTTCACCACAAATGTCATGACACCGGAACTCCCATAGACTGCCGAGTACGCGACCACGGCAAACCCGCAGATCATTTTGTTTTTAACGACCTAATCAAACGCCCCGCCGGGGGCATGCCTCCCCTGCCTCTTCAGCATCCTGAAATAGTAGCCTTGCAAGGGCATGGGGCCCTGCTTCGTTCCGGTCCTGCCTTTGTATCAAAAATCCACGGGTCGCCCATTATCACCAATGGAATGGGAAAGGGCCAATCCTTCTCCCCCTATGATCAGGACCATCTTGGCTCCTTCCTGTGTGTGGATCTTCCCCCCTGGGGATACCATGTTTTGACCCGATGGATACCGATAGGGTGACTTCTATGATATTAAGTTGAAATAATGAGTTCAGGACCGAGCCGACAATATTCTGAATTCTATCCGAAGCGATATTCGCAGGGCGTGTAATAGGCTGATTACAGTCTCCATTCATCGGTGGAACGTGGGGGCTAACCCATACGTGGGAACCAACTAATTGACCACCGTGACATCCAACCATCGAAAATGATATTTGAAAAGGAGCGCTTTCATGAAATTTGCGGTGAAGACGATTATGGTTGCTGCCGCTTTGGTGATGCTGTTCCCGCCGGCGCATGCCGCCGAACTCGAATCCGGTTTTATGGAAACGAAATGGGCCACACCGGCAAATGATTTGAAAGGTTTCACCAAAGTGGGAGGCGACGAAAAGATTGCCTACTACGTGAACTCCCAGCGGAAGTACACCTTCTTCGGCAATGAGGTCTCGGATCATGTGGTATACGGATTTTACGAAGATAAATTTTTTGCCGTCTATGCCAATATAGAAGGCATCGATATCTTCAGCCAGATCAAGCGCTACATTCAGAACAAGTACGGCGTGCCCAGCAAGACCAGCCGAGAAACCCGGAGCGACCTGCCGACGCTCACCAGCCGCCGAGATACCCGGGGCGATCTGACCACCTACGTCTGGAGGCTCAAACAGACGCAAATCAAGTTCAAGCACCATGAAACCTCCGGCAAGATGAAAATATCCATCTACTACTTGCCCATCGCCAAGCAGGCCAACGCAGAAATTATAAAAAATCT
>Ga0210104_1000013_pt1 | contig 21625 bp, 25 predicted proteins | sample RushSE_TuleA_D2_FD_185567 | JGI IMG/M metagenome (GOLD analysis project Ga0210104, IMG submission 185567) | Wetland microbial communities from San Francisco Bay, California, USA, that impact long-term carbon sequestration - RushSE_TuleA_D2 (SPAdes) | ecosystem: Environmental > Aquatic > Marine >...
GCCGTTGTGCAGCGCGTGGAAACCAGGAACAGCATGGCGCTGGCCGAGGGGTCTGCCGAACGGTTGCCGGGGGGTGCGATCGTCGCGCTTCCGGCCGCAGTCAAAACAAAGGAATAGAAGTGGTTTGACAACCTCGGATCACGCCCGAGGGCAAGGCGCAGGCCGATTCAAAAGCGCAGCAACCGCGTCAGTATGTGAGCATTTCGAGAGGCCTGCAACGCCGCCACCGGGTATCTGACGGGGTTATGATGAAGCCACTTCTTGGAGGGTCCTATGGAATATATAGTCATCGCCGTCGTTCTTCTGGGGTCAGTCCTCATCGGGTTGCAGATCGGTGCCCGTATCCGAAAAAAGCGCAAACCTTAGGCTGCGTTGCGATTCGCACGAGTTCACCACCGAAACTCCCACCGCATGTTCCACAGGGATTTCAAGAGAATTTTCTGCGCCGAAATCAAAAAATTGCGCCATCGGAGCGCTCCGGTGAGACGAGATGCCAGGGGCTCGACAAATTGAAAACGGCCCTGTCTGTCCCGGCCGACCGCAATAATTGACGCCTTCCCGCCCATCCTTCGTCGGTATTGCCCTGCACTTCTTAAGGTTTTGAAAAATAGACCGAAAACAACACCAAGGGGAACCCGGTGAGCGGCATCGACACCTTTGATTCGAACCAGGTCATTGGAGCCACCCTCGGCAGCGCCACGATCCTCAAGGAGCTGGCGCGGGGCTCCATGGGGGTGGTGTTTGCCGCTTTTCAGCAAAGCCTGAAGCGCCGCATCGCGGTCAAGGTCCTGCCGAAATGCATGTACACCGAGGAGTCCGTTCGGCTCTTCGAGCAGGAAGCCGAGGCGGCGGCCGGATTGTCGCACCCCAACATCGTGCCGATCTATGAAATCGGCGAAGTGCCGGGCTTCCGATGGTTCACCATGCAACTGATCGAGGGGGCGTCCCTGGCAACCATGCTCCGGAAAATCGCCGGGAACCCGGTGCCGTCGCGGCGCATCCTGCCGATCCGGACCGCGCTTGCCATCGTCCGGCAGGTACTCGAGGCGCTGAGCTATGCTCACCGGCGAAAGGTAGTCCACCGTGACATCAAGCCTGAAAACATCCTGGTCGTTGCGGAGTCCCACATCCCCGTCATCACCGACTTCGGCATATCGAGGATCGTCTCCGCACAGGCCGATGCCATGCAGATACCGAGGGGAAGCCCCTTATACATGGCGCCCGAGCAGATCCTCAGCCCCGAAACCGACGCCCGGGCGGACATTTTCGCCGTCGGCATCCTGCTATTCCGGCTCCTGGTCGAGGCGCTGCCCCTGATCGCCCACGCATCCGCCGATGAACTTCTGGCGGCGAAGCTTGCGGGCCGGGGAATCTTCACCTGCGCCCCTTCACAGGTCAACCCCCGGCTGCACCCGGACATGGATGCCTTGGTGGCCACGGCAACGGCCCATGACCCGCTCGCACGATATGCCTCCTGCCGGGATTTCCTGGCGGCGCTGGCGGGGTATGAACGCAAACACATGGGGCCGCATTGACCATGCTGAACACGGGGTCCATCAAAAAAGGGTATCACAAGGCGGGCAAATCCTTCGTGCTCCTGTTCAACCGCGTTTCAATGTACGGGCCGGGGCACCCGTTTTCAGTCCAGGCCGTCGACGAATTCTTCCACTCCATCCAGGACCTGCTGCAGACCACCTCGCCGGTGGTCCTGATTTACACCCGAAACCAGTTTTTTCTCGAGGATGAGCCGCTCGACCGAAACCTGAATTTTTTCAAGATGGCCTCGCATTTCAAGAAAGCCGACGTGACATCCATCTCGATTGAAAGAGGGCTACAAAAGGACGAAGTGGAGAATTTCGTCAGGATCTTCCTGGACACGCGCAGCTACCCGGGCGCCGAGGCGATGCGAAACGCCGCTGCCGCACGGCAGGTCCGCAACATCCGGATCAATCACATTTTCTACCAGAAAGTGACCGAGGACGACCAGGTCGTTGCAAAATCGACGGCCGCCAAAACCGAGCAGCTCAGCGACGAACTGGACACCTCCCGCGAGGCCCAAGACGCCTTGAGCATGATTGCCGGCAAGCTGCTGATGGAGGAGCTGGATCAGAGCCTGTCGCTCAAGAGCCTGATGGCGGACCCGGGAGCGCTTTCCCGCGGCATGGTGGAAAGGGGCCTGGCCGAACACCTGGGCGGGGGAGCAGCGGGAGGCGCGGCAAGGCAGTCCTACTCGATTACCCGGCACCTGGGTGCGCTCGGCGCCGAGATCCGGCAGGTCCTCGACGGGGGCGCAACGGTGGCGCTGCCCGAGCTGGCGGAAGCGCTTCTGAAAATGAAGCGCGAGCTGTTGAGGGAAATCGAGGCTCAGAAAGCCGTCGGCGTTGTGCTTGATCCCAGCAATGAGATCCGGGTACAGGCCGAGTCCGTCACCGATACGGTGATCCTGGAGCTGATCCGAAAGGAGTACGACAAGGGCAAGACCCCTGTGGAACGGCTGGCCTTCATCCTGGAGCGCATCCTTCCCTTCCCAGGGGACCTCGCGCGGCTGCTTCCCCGAATCAGAGACTGCCTGCTGGGCGAGGGCATGCCGTTGTCGGACTTCTCGAGGCTGGTCCAGCAGATGGGGACCAATCGGCAGAATGAAGGCGTCGTCCAAGCGGTTACGCAGGCCGCCGAGGACATCGGGGTTGATGGCGGCGATATCCTGGAACGGTTGAAATCGGACCCCTCCGGCTTCACCCGGCTCCTGTACCTGGCCTCCGAAATAGAGAAGGAGTCCGGCAGTTCCAAGCCCCTGTCCGACATCCTGGTCGACCACCTGGAGCGCATCGCACCCAAACTGGCCGGCCGCAGGGACGGCACAGGCGCGGCGGCAAGCGAGGAGGCGCTGCGCCGAATGATGATCCAGTTCCACTCCGGCGTGGTGGACAGCCTGCGCGAGGGCGGGGTCGACGCTCAGTTCGTCGGCGAAGTCGAACGGCGCCTGCAGGAGCGGCTCGAGGCGAGCGTCGAGGCGATCCGCTCGGAGCTTTCGGAATACAAGGCGGCGTTGCAAACCAACGGCTCCGACCGGCGGACGCTCTTGCAGAACCTTGAAGACGGTCTTCCCGAAGGGCATGTGCTCAAATCGGTCCTGCGGCAGGTCAGCGCGGACTTCCTCGCTCAGGGCCTGGATCAAAATGATTTTCAAAAAATCCTCGAACGCATCGAGGCCGCGCGGAAAAAAACCAGAAAGGCCGAAAAAAAGATCGATGAGGTCGTTTTCAGCAAAAAGCACACGCGCACGCTGCTTGAAATCGAGTTGGCCCGTGCAAGCCGCTACGGCACCGACCTGAGCGCCGTTGCATTTTCGATCTACAAGGCGGGTGATCGGAGGTCGGGAGGCAGCCGTGAAGCAGCCCCGGTCGACACCACGACCGCGATTCTCCAACAATTGCGGGAAAAGCTTCGCAATACGGACTGGCTCGGAATCGTGAGCAGCCGGCTGTTCCTGGCGGTGATGCCGATGACCACTTACAAGGAAGCCCACCTGGCGTCGCGCCGCCTGCTGAAATCGATGAACGCCCAACCCGTTTCCGTTGGGGACCGGCCGGTTTCCTTTAAGATCGCGGGGTCAGTGATTCACTACGACAGTCGGCGAATGCCCGACATCCGGGCCTTCATGCAGTTTGTCGAGGATGAACACGTGGAGATGGCCCACCGGCTGCGCAACCTTCAGGATTTCATGTGAAGAGAGGTGGATCAGATGGCGGTACTCTCGCTTAAATACAAAGGCAAGAGCCTGGAAAGTTTCCCGATCGGCATGGGCGACACGTTCATCATCGGGCGCGAAGACGGCAATGACATCGTGATCGACAACTTGGCGGTGTCATTCCACCACGCCAAGATCGAGTCCATCGGGGACGAGTTCCTGCTCATCGACCTTCACAGCGAAAACGGCACCTTTGTCAACGAACAGCCCATCAAGGCGCACTGGCTGATTGACGGCGACGCCATCACCATCGGCAAGCACACGCTGAATTTCTCGAATCCCCAGAACCAGGGCCTCCCCGACAAAATTGCGCCATCGATCATCGAGACGATGCAGATGGACACCACCCGGTTCCGGGAGATGCTCAGAAAAAACAACATGCCCGTTCCCCGCGAGGCCAACGCCAAACGCACCGTCGTCCCGGTGCTCGTGTTTCTCGGCGAGAGCCGGAAGGATTTTCAACTGGGCGACCGGCCGGTCAGCATCGGCAAGGACTGGACCGCCGACATCGTGGTCCGCGGAATGTTCGTCGCCCAAACGGCTGCGGTGATCAACCGGCTGGAAGACGGGTGGTATGTCAGCCGCGTCGGAGGCCTGGTTCGGGTGAAGCTCAACGGTGTCTCCGTGAGGGCTGCCATGCGGCTCCACCGCTTGGACATCATCTCTATCGGAAAGCTGAAAATGCAGTTTTTCGAGCGTTCGTGAGGCGGACGGGCGCAGTCGCAAGCGCCTCAAGGGGCGGGCCTGTTGAAGGGGACGGAGGGTAAGCGTCAACCCTTTAGATATAAAACTCGGTCTTTTCGGTCACTGTCGTCTTGATGAGGTTCAGGGTGTCGGCCAGGACGGCAATCACGTTTTCGCGGATGTCCCCCGCCACGACCAGGATCATGACGTCATCGCCCACGGAGAGGTCCTGATCCTCGGCGATGGCCACCCGGATGTCGATTATGCCGGCGCGCTTTTTCTGCTCGGTCAGGATGCGGGCGAGGCGCCCGTGGTCGACCGCGACCCGCAGGCCCCTGACCTTTCGGCCGTCGCGCGCATGTCCGCGCACAACCCCGTTGTGACACAGCAACATGCCGGCCTTGGGAAAATCGGGGTGCCGGCGGATGTCGGCGATCATGCCGGTGAGGTCCATTCGGCCTCCTTTTTCATTTCACTTTTCACGAACTGTTCGGCCCGCTCCAGGTCTTCCGGGGAGTTGACGTTGAAAAAGGACAAAAGCTCCGGATCCTTTTCGCGCAGCACATCCTCGGGAATCTTCTTGATTCGTTTCCCGGAAAGCGCCATCTGGATCTTGAACTTGTTTTGAAGGATGTGCTCTTCCGCAGCTTTCAGGCAGCGTTGCGAATAGGCCGCGCAGAGGGGCTCGAATCCTTCGGAGGTATGGGGGATAACGAGGTCGACCGCCGGCTCGAGACTGTCCAGCACGGTTTCAATCACTTCCTTTTTCAAAAACGGGGTGTCGCAGGCCGAGAAAAACGCGAAGGGGTGTCTGGCGTAAAAGAGCCCGGCGTGGATCCCCGTGAGCGAGCTTCGCACCGGGAAGATGTCCGTCACGATCAGCGCGTCCCACCCGAGAAACTCCCGCGGGCTGTTGGTCACCAGGATGATCTCATCGAAAAGCTTCGCGTAGACCGCAAACAGCCGATCCAGGATGCGCATCCCCCCGACCCGCAGGAAGGCCTTGTTTTCGCCCCCGTAGCGGGTGCTCAACCCGCCGGCGAGAATCACCCCCGAGCACGGCTGTCTCATCTTAACCCCACCTTCGTATCACAGGAACATAAGAAAATCACTTGATGAAATCAAGCGATTATCCCGAAAACCCAACGCGGGCAAGCCGCAAAAAAACCCGATGCAGAGCAGTTTTCTCAGGACCCCTCAGGGAGCGCATGAGGGCCTGCTCGCCGGCACGCGCTGGGCGGTCAAAAACGCAGCCAATTGTTCGTAGGGCTGCGCGCCCACGAGGTTTTCTTCGTTCATGCGGAAAGTCGGAACTGCGGTGATGCCCAGCTGCTGAGACCGCAGCCAATCCTGGTCGACGGCCGCCTTGAAGGTGTTGTTTCGGAGAACCTCACCCAGATCGTCCGTTTTCAACCCGACGGACTCAGCTGCAACCGACAGCGTTTCGATCTCGTGCAGGTTCTTGCCGTCAACGAAATAGGCCCGGAAAACGGCGTTGTGGAACGCGTCGGCCTTCCCCTGGGACTCCGCCCACTTTGCCGCCTCCTGGGCACGGCGCGAGTTAAAGCTCATGCGGCGCTCGCCGAACGGAAGTCCCAGTCTGCGCGCGGTCTGCTCCAAGTGCCGCAGCATTTCCGGGATGTTCACGCGCCGGCCTGCGAAAAGCTGCTCGAGACCGACCCCCTCGTCCGCGATCTCAGGGTGCAGGGGAAATGCCGTCCATTTCAACTCAACGCGAAACTCTTTTTTCAGCCGTTCAATACCCCCGGTAATGAAGTAGCACCAGGGTCAGATGAAATCCGAAAAAATCTCCAACACATAATTTTCGGTTTTTGCTTCCATTGCGCAAATCCTTTCCGCTAAGGGATAATGTTTCAACATATAGTCTTTGCCGTCGATTTGCCAAGCCTTATTCATTGGCATCACGGCCGGGCGGCCTGCGGCTCCGGATTCAGCGCTTTCCATCTTCTTGTTGATCATCACGGAGGTGCCTGATAAATCGTCCCACAGACACACCCCGGGTCGATTTCACTTTAAAAAGGAGATTAAAAATGGCGCTCTTTCGCACGGTCTCGGAAAAGGAGGCCACCGGCAAGGTGAAAAAGGTTTACAAGGACATCATGGCCACCAAGAAGATCGACTTCGTGCCCAACTTCTGGAAGGCGATGGCGATTAACCCGGAGCACCTGGAGGCCACCTGGCAGAAGCTGAAGGCCGTCATGAAACCGGGCAAACTCGATCTGAGAACCAAGGAGATCATCGCCCTGGCGGTCTCGATCACCAATAACTGCGAGTACTGAATTCACTCCCACAGCGCCGCCGTGAAGCGGCTCGGGCTGGACAACGAGGCCATCGGCGAAATCGTGGCCGTGGTGGACATTTTCAACGGGACCAACCGGATCGCCAACGCCTACCAGGTCGAACCGGACGTGACACCGAACCCGGACTGACATCTTGGACATCATCATCGACAGCATGCAGGACGGCGATTGGGAGCGTGTGCGCGCGATCTACCTCGAGGGGCTTGCCACCGGCCAGGCCAGTTTCGAGACCGAGGCGCCCAGCTGGGAGCACTGGAATGAGGCCCACCTCGGGCACAGTCGCCTGGTCGCCCGCGACGGCGACCGGGTGGTCGCATGGGCGGCCCTGACACCGATGTCCCGGCGGCGTTGCTACGCCGGGGTGGCCGAGGTGAGCATTTACGTTTCCGCCGTTCACCGCGGCGGCGGGCTCGGCAAGCGGCTCCTGAACGAATTGGTGGTATCTTCCGAGCGCCACGGCATCTGGACCTTGTACGGCAGCACCTTTCCTGAAAACGAGGCGAGCCTGCGGGTGCAGTCGACGTGCGGCTTCCGGGTGATGGGGCGGCGGGAACGGATCGCCCAACACCACGGTGTCTGGCGCGACACGGTCATCACTGAACGCCGCAGCAGGGTTGTAGGGGTGTGAAAGGAATCAGTTATGCAGGGTTTGATCAGGGATGCCGCGCGGCGGTCGGCCCGCTATCTTGAAGACCTCAAAGAGAGAAGCGTTGCACCGCCGCCCGGAGCCGTTGAGCGCCCTGTTTCGCGAATACGAGCGTTTTCTCAACGTGGACTTGTGTTTTCAAGGTGTTGAAGTTGAGCTTGCCGGGCTGCCCGGAAAATACGCCCCGCCCTGCCGGGAACTAGACCTGAAAAACTGGATAGGAGAGAAGAAGACATGATCTACGATCGGTTTGAGAACTTGGATCTCTACTGTCAGCCCGGGACACGCCTGCACCGGGCGCTGGTGTACGCCCGCGATGTCGCCCGTGTTGCTGCCGACGGCCGCATGGATATCGACGGCGACCGGCTGTACGCGTCGGTGGCCACCTACGAGACCGGGTCGCGGGAGGAGCGCCGCTTCGAAGCGCACAGGAAGTACATCGACGTGCAGGTGCTGCTGGAGGGCGAGGAATGCATCGATGTGTCGCAGGACAGGGACCTTCCCATCCTCGAAGCCTACGACGAGAAACGAGATGTGGTGTTCCTGAAACCGCCGGAGCACGTCGCGTCCCTGGTTATGAAGCCCGGCTGCTTTGGGGTTTTTTATCCCCACGACATCCATCGCCCGGGGTGCCGCCTGCGGGAAAAATGCCGGGTTCGCAAGATCGTGATGAAGGTTGCAACCGAATGAACGGCATCGGAGGCCTTGAATGAAAAAAATCGGACTTATCGGCGGCATCGGCCCCGAATCAACGCTGGATTACTACCGGCTGATCATCCGCGCCTTCCAGGATCGGAAATCAGCCGACTACCCGGAGATCCTTGTCTACAGCGCCAACCTCACCGAGCTCCTGATGCTGATGGAGGAGAAGCGCTGGGATGCCTTGACGGATTGGCTGCTTCAGAAGGTCGAGGCGCTCCGAAAGGCCGGGGCAGAATTCGCCGCCATTGGCTCCAACAGCCCCCACGTGGTCTTTGATGCCGTGAAGCCCCGCTCGTCCCTGCCGCTGGTGAGCATCGTCGAGGCGGCCTGCAACCACGCGCAGGCGCTGGGGGTAAAGCGCCTGGGGCTTATGGGCACGGCGTTCACTATGCAAGCCGATTTTTTCAAGAAGCCCTTCCTCGCCAAAGGGATGAGCGTGGTCGTGCCGGAGCCGGATGACCAGAAGCTGATCCACCGTCGGCTCTTCACCGAAATCGAGCTCGGGATCATCAAGGACTCGACCCGGCAGGAGCTTTTGGCCGTGGCCAAACGCCTGATCGATCGCCACGGCATCGAAGCGCTCATCCTGGGCTGCACGGAGCTGCCACTGATTTTGACGAAAGACGAATTCGGGATCCCGTTCCTGAACACCACGGCCATCCACGCCGAGGCCATGGTCCTCCACTCGCTCGGGTTCAGGTCATGATGCCGGACAGAAAAATCCATTGGGAGAAAGCGTATGCGGCCGGAGCCCTGGAGCGGCTGGGGTGGTACAAGCAGCACCTGCGGACGTCGCTTGAGCTGATCGCTTGCACGGGTATCGATCGGAAGGCCGGGCTCATCGATGTCGGCGGGGGCGCCTCCACGCAGGTTGACGACCTGCTCGATCGGGGCTTTGAGAACATCACCGTTCTTGATCTTTCCGGAAAGGCGTAGTCTCTGGCCCAATCGCGGCTCGGGAGCCATGCTTCCAAGGTCAGGTGGCTCGAGGGCGACCTCGCCTCGGCCGAATTGCCGCCGGCCCGTTACGAGCTGTGGCACGACCGCGCCGTCTTTCACTTCCTCACCGCCGCCGAAGACCGCAGGGGCTACATGGAACAGCGGATGCCATGGTGGCGCCATGGCCCCGGGCGAATTCCTGCGATTCCAATCAGTTTCGCGGCCGCCGCTCCTTTTTCCTTCGCCCGTATGAAATCCTCAACTTGTTCATTCGGTTCCTGAGCGTATTGGGGTGAATACCCAGAAGCTCCGCAGCACCTCCGGGACCATTGATCTTCCCCATCGCCGCTTCCAGGGCGCTATGAATATGCAGGGCCATGGCCTCATCCAGCTTGACCATCTTCGAGTTGGACGTGTCCGGCGGCACTTCTCCGGCCGAGAAATCAACCCGGCGCTCAAAGGTCAGCCTGCCGCCCTCATATTCGATCAGGGCTCTCTCCACGACGTTTTCCAACTCCCTGACATTACCCCTCCACGGGCAGGCGACCAGGCGCGGCATTGCACTAGGAGCCAACTCCGGCACCGGATGAATATTCATCTCGGCACTTTTGCGTCGCAGGAAATGGTGCACCAAATCGGGGATATCCTGCCTTCTCCGACGCAGCGGGGGAATGGCGATCGGAAACACGCTGAGGCGGAACCACAAATCCTCCCTGAAATCCCCGGCGGCCACCATTGTTTCCAAATGGCGATGGGTGGCGCAGATGATTCTCACGTCGACGCTGATCGATTCCGTCCCCCCCAGCCGCTCGATTTCCTTGTTTTGAAGGACTCTCAGAAGTCGTGTTTGAGCCAGAAGCGGCAGATCGCCGATCTCATCGAGAAATATCGATCCCCCCTCGGCCCGCTCGAATCGGCCCCTTTTCCGGGATACGGCACCGGTGAAGGCCCCTTTTTCATGGCCGAAAAGTTCACTGTCGATGAGGCCTTCCGGTATCGCCCCGCAGTTGACCTTTATGAATGGGCCGTCTTTGCGGGAAGACGAGTCGTGAATGGCGTTGGCGATCACCTCCTTGCCGGTGCCGGTTTCTCCGAGCAGCAAAACCGGACTGTTCAATTGGGCCACCTGCCGGAGGCTTCTCATCACCTGCCTCAACCCCATGTCAGCGCCTATAATTTCATGACCGGAGCGGTTGCGAAGCTCGCGGTGCAGAAAGCGGTTGTCATCGGCCAGCATGTCTTTCAGACGGATGATTTCCTGGTATTGCAGGGCATTGGACAAGGCCATGGAAAAGGGTTCGTTCAGGATGGCGACGAGATTCGCATGTTTTTCGGTGAACCGGTCCAGACCTTCCGCCACGATGATCAGAACTCCGATACGTCTGCCTTCCAGCTCGAGGCGGAGCACCAGGATCGACACATCGTTTCCCTTGGCATGGCGGTATTCGGCCAAACGAACCTCGGCCAGCCGGTAAACGGCATTCGTGATTCTATCCGGCGCCGGATGGTTGAACACGGTGATTTCACCCATGGACGCCCAGAAATTGCGCAATTCGTTGCCGATCCCATCCGGCAGGGGTTCGTTCAGCTTGGCCTCGTCGGTCATCGTCCCGTTTCTGATGTTGGCCACCTTGGTTTCTTTGTTCGATTCAGGATCATAAAAACTGAGATCTAAAACAAAAACCGGCAGAACGGTTTTCAGGAATTCGTAACTTCGCATAAGGGCGGTCCTGATATCCAGGGTGGAGCAGATCCTCTTGGTCATCTCTCTGAAAAATTCATCCCTGTTCATCGCGCTTCCTCCTCTTCCACATCGCCGCATGGTGTGGCCATGCGTATAATTACCATATTCGGTATATTGCCACAACAATTACTCAATACGGTGGTTTATTTTACCAAATACGGTTATCCCGGGAATGTCGTTTTGTTTAAATAACAATAACATATTGTAAACGCTTATAATTTAAACATTGGCATGGTTTAAGCTGTCAGGTAAACGGTAGGTATCACAATACAACTGACAGGGAGGAGGATTTTACCATGAAAAGAAATTTTATTGTTGTGCCGTTGCTCGTTATCGCCTTTGTGGCAATTCAAATCGTGCCTCCGGCGCATGCCGAGCCTATCACGCTGACGATCATGGCGATCGCAGGCATAACGACGGTGATGACCGCCGCTTGTACGGACATGGCCGTGCACGGTGAACACATCGTTCAGGCAAATTCACCAAATGAAAAACCCGCTGAAGTCTTCGCAAGCGAACGGTCGGCGGATTCCTCAAACAACCATGATGTCCAGGTCACGACCGCCCGCTGAACGGGCGAGGTGTGGTTGTTCATCCGGGGAGTTTCAGGAAAGGGCGCAACGGGTGGGCGGCTTTATGACGGCTGCACTTACGGCATCCTCTCGATGGCCGCCCATTCCTGGGGGGTGTGATCCCAAACTGCCTCAGACCGGTTTTTCCATGTAGCGCTTGATCTTCTTGGTGGTGGTCTTGATGAACTCCGTCTCGCGGATGGAGACATCGCGTATGCGCTTGAAGCCCGGCAGCCTATCGTTGACCCCGCGCACCACGTTTTGGATCAGCCCCCGGATGTCGTCGGCCGTCAGCGTGCCTTGACCGTGGGTTGCGTTGATGTACTCCACGGCGGGCACGATGACAGCCGCCACTACCCCGTCATCGCCTTCGCGCGGGCCGGGTTTGGCGTAGACCATGGATTCAAGGACGTATGGGCTGAGGTTGAACAGGCTCTCGATCTCTTCAGGGTAGACGTTCCGGCCGTTTTTGGTAATGATCACGTTCTTGGCGCGACCGGTAATGTGAAGGAACCCGTCACGGTCGGTATAGCCCAAGTCGCCCGTGCGAAAGTACCCGTCCGCGGTGAAGACCCGGGCGGTTTCTTCCGGCTGCTCGTAGTAGCCGAGCATGACGCTCGGCCCTTTCACCAAGACCTCACCCACTCCGTCACGGCCGGGCTGGTGAATCCTCACGTCGATCCCCGGCAGCGGCAGGCCGACCGCGTCGTTCTTGCAGGCCCGGTCACGGTTGCCGGCAACGAGCGGGGAGCATTCCGTCAGCCCGTAGCCTTGGAGAGTGGCAATCCCCAGGTCGCGAAACCCTTTGGCGACTTCCGGGTTGAGCGCGGCGGCGCCGCAGATGAACAGGCGCAACCTCGGGCTCAGGTTTTCCAGCACGGGTTTGAACAGCCGGCGCCGCAGGTCGATGCCGATGCGGCGCAGCCCGTTGCTGACCCTCAGCGCCAGGCGCAGCTTGCCGCCGGCCCCCTTCTTCTCTGCTTCGGCCCAGATCCGTTTGTACATGGTTTCCAGCAGCAGCGGCACGACGATCATCACCGAACAGCCCGACTCCTTAAGGTTGCGCGGGATGTGGCGCAGGCCGTCACAGAACGCGATGGCGGCGCCTCTGTAGACGGGGCACAGGAAACCGCAGATGCACTCGTAGGTATGGTGAATGGGCAGAACGGACAGGGCGATGTCGCCGGGCCCCAGGCGGACCGTGGACATTACCGCCATGAGGTTCCCGCAGAGGTTGCGGTGCGACAGCTGCACCGCTTTGGACTCCGAGGTCGTCGCCGAAGTGAACAGCAGGATGCTCACCGCGGCTGCGTCCAGCGTCGCCTCGACGTAGTCCCGTCGGCCGCTGCGTACCAGGTCGTGGCCGTGCGTGAGCAGGCCGGCGAACGCCTTGAAGCCATTCTCACCCGAGGCCGGGCCCATGTCGATCCAGTGCTCGACGAAGTCCACCTGGCCGGCAATCGAGCGCATGGCCACACGCTTGCTTTCCGCGAACACCACCGTGCGCACCTGCGCCCGTCTCAGGCAGCGGATGATCTCCTCCTCGGGCAGTTCCCGGTCGATCGGAACGATGATGCCCACACCGTTGACCACCGCAAGATAAGTGGTCACCCAGGCATACTGGTTCTCGCCGATCACGGCGATCCGCTGGCCCTGCTGGCCGAGGGCAAGTAGCGCGGTTCCGAAGGCGTTCACGTCGGATCGGAATTGGCGATAGCTTACCGGCTCGTAGATGCTGGTGGGGTCTTTTTTCCTGAGGAAGGCGGGGCGGTCCCCAAATATCTCGGCGCTGCCGACGAGCATCTCTCTCAAGTCGGAAATCCGTCGAACCTCATAAAGGGGACCAATTTTCAACCGGGCACTCCCGCCGCAGCCGACTACGTGGGGCATGGGATTTGCTAAGCTTGCCGGTTAGAACCATATTCACCCGAGTCTGTCAAGCGCTCTGCAGTTGAATAATAACGATTGAGCCCGAGGCTGAAATTCTCTATAAGACGACACCGTTGTTATCGGCCGGATGGCCCAAGGACATAAAACGTGGGGCTGATCGAAATCATCGGCAGTAACGGTTTTTGGGTCGCGGCGGCGGTGGCGTGCCTGGCCGGCTTCATGCGCGGGTTCGTGGGCGTAGGCTCCGGGATGCTTATGGCGCCCGTGTTTGCGATTCTTTTCGGCCCGCTGCAGACCGTGGGGATGGTCATCATGCTCGATGCCCTGGTCACCGCCCAGTTGCTGCCGTCGGTGCACCGGCTGATCGAGTGGCGGGTCATCATCCCCATGGCGGGAGCGGCCGCCCTGCTCATGCCGGTCGGCACCTGGCTTCTGGTGACCGTTGACCCGCAGATCATGGCCCGGTGTATCGCCTGTATCGTGCTCGTGTTCGTGCTGCTGCTCATGACGGGCTGGCGCTACCGCGGCCCGAAACGGCTCGGCATCACCCTTGGGGTCGGCGGCATTTCAGGGGTCCTGATTGCCGCAACCAGCATGGGCAACCCGCCCGTCATCGTCTATTTTCTGTCCGGCCCGGACACCGCGGCCACCAACCGGGCGAACTTCACCGGTTACTTCGCCGTCACTCTGGCCACGCTGCTCGTGATGATGACGGCAAGAGGGCTGATCGATGCCGCCACGGTCCTGCGCACGGCGCTCCTGCTGCCTGTTTTCGCGGGGGCCGCGTGGCTGGGCTCAACATATTTTCACAAGTCGACCGACCGGCGCTACCGGCAGGTCGCCCTGGGACTGCTGCTCTGCGTGGCTGTTTACGGGATCTTGCGCTGAACCTGGAGAGGAGGTTTTCCCATGAGTGACGTCAAAGAAACCGTCGGTCTGTTCATGGAGGGGTGGGCCTGATCGCAGGCGATACTGGCCGTGTACGGCCGGCGATTCGGGTTGGGCCGAGAAACCGCTTTGCGGATTGCTTCCGGGTTTGCCGGCGGCATGCGCAAGGCCGAGACCTGCGGCGCGGTCACCGGCGCCATCATGGTTCTGGGCCTTTACCGGGCTACGGCCGAATCCACCACCGCCAAGCTGCGCGAGCCGGTTTACCGGGCCATGGAAGAATTCACCGCCGAGTTCGAGCGGCGCAACCGCACGCTGATCTGCCGAGGGCTTTTGAACTGCGACATCAGCACGCCGGAAGGCATGCAGGCGGCCAAGGAGCGCGGCCTTTACAAAACCGTGTGCCCGAAGATGGTTCAGGATGCGGCTGAAATTCTGGAGTCGATGCTGAATTAATACCCATCTCAAGATGGGCCAGAGAGAATGGACCGGAAGCGATTCGAGGATGGCCTGAGGGCAAATGCTTTTTAAGCCGCCGCGAGAGGCGGTTTAAAAACCGGCTTGCATTGCGGGCACCCTTGCCCTCGACCTCTCTGCGGACGTTGCGTCTTTGCGGTGCGATTTCAGCCTTAAAAACAAAGCCGCTTAACGCCCGAGGCGTGCCATCACCTCACGAACGATTTCGCCCACCAAGTCCTGCACCCGCGGCTCGTCCGCCCGCATCGAGGCCATGGCCGGGCGCAGGCCCAGCAGCTTCGCCGCGTTGTCGTACATGATCTTCTGCTTCACATCCGGGTTGAACGGCAGTTTCTCGTAGTTCTGGAGGGCGATCCTGAAATCCACGAACGGGTGCGCGCTCGCGTAGAGGATCTTGTCGGGAATCATGGTGTTGGCAGCATCGACGTAGGCCTCGGCCATGGGCGAAAACTCGTATTCGGACAGGTCGATGTAGACGTTGCGGTTGCGCTGGGCCACCGTGATGGCCTCATTCACCCAGGGGTAGCCGCCGTGGCTGATGATGATCTTCAGCTCGGGGAAGTCCCGCGCAACGAAGTCGATATAGCGCGGCGCCACATGGTCGATGATGGCGTTGGGCACCAGGGTGGCCGGGCCGGTGGTGAAGATGATCGGAATGTCCAGCTCGCAGCACTTGGAGTAGATCGGGTAGTACTTGGCGTCGTTGGCATAAATCTGCGCCAGGTAGGGGTCGACCGCCGCCCCGCGCATCCCCAGGTCGCTCACGGACGCCTTGAGTTCGTTGATGGCGCCCATGCCTTTGTGGGGGTCGAGCCCGATGAAGCCGATGAACTTGTTGGGGAACTCCTTGATGAATTCGATCACGCTGTCGTTGTTGGACTTGGAGCCGTAGGTGGTCTCGCAATCCCGACCGGTGATGACGGCCCACTCGATGTTGTGCCGGTCCAGGTCTGCTACGACTTCCGGAACCGACTGGGGTTTCATCTTCGAAAAATCGATGGTTTCGCAGAGTCCCTTGAACATTTTGCTGTTCTGGATGCCGGTGAGCACCGCGGCTGTATTCGGTCTGAACCGGAAATCTATTATCCTCATCACGGACGCCCCTTCCTAAGCCTCTCTTGAGATCAAGTCTTTCTTCAAGAAACACAGCTGCGGTGAAAATTGAAAGCAAACACGGTGCCACATGAAAAAAACACCCTCACAAAAAGATGACAAGGCGCGTTGCGCCATGCAGTGAATGGCGAAGTCCGCCATGTGTAAGGTTGGCTTCAGCGCCTGCGAATCGAGGAAAGATGCCACTCCCACGGAAAACAGGAACTCACGCATTCAGCTTTCCTGACAGCGATGCGGACAAGCCGGCCTCCCCATTTAGCGGCTTCATTAGCTGTTACAGGAGATGCCGTGGAGGCCGATACAAATCTGTTTCAAGATCGACCATGGTTGCAATGTTGCAGCATCTACCAATAACTCCCCATAATTTCAAGAATTTTAAATTTGACTAAGGCCGTCAACTTGTGCAAAACTGCACATGCGCGTTAGGGCCAACCTTTCCCCCTGGAGCATTGGAGCTATAATAAACCGTTATAGCATAAAAAAATTTTCAGACACAACAAAGCGCCAGTTCACCACCGGCCGCCCCCGGTCTCAATTCTGCAACAAACCGCCGGCCGCATTGCGTCGGCTCCGGCAGTTGGAAAGCTAACCAAAAAGGCCCCAACACCGGTAGAATACGGGAACCCGGCATATGCTGAGGTGCGGAGGTGTGGGCTTCTTGGCGCGATAGTTGCAAAATCGATGCAACGATGCGCTGAACCGAGCGTATGAGAGTTTAACGCACACGGGTGCAAGAGGAGCCGTGCGCCCTTCTTTGTTTGGTTAAACGAAAAGTGCAAACGATGCCTGATGGCGGAGGTGGTTGCATGGGCAAATGCATTATAGCAGTGACGGATGTTCTGGACGCTGCTCAAAAGGGGAACAAGACTCTTGTCGCCCACCCTTCAGATTGCATTGTTACTCCGGGAGCCAGGGACAAGGCGGCCGAGCTCGGCATCGTCATCAATGAAGGCCCTGATTCCCCTGCCGCGGCGCCTGCCAGGCCATCCGAAACTGTTTCTCCCCAGACCGAAAAACTCGTGCGCGAGGTGTGCGCACTGATGAAAGAGCGCCTCCCAGCCGGCGTTGCGTCCCAGGAGCTGGAGCGCCTGGTGCGTGCGGCCGTGACGGCCAGGCTCGAAGGGTCCGGCGCCTCAGCCACGCCGGACGCGGCTCAGCACGTCTCCTGTGTCGACGGGGTTTGTTTCATCAGCGGGGCGCGGCTGCTCGAGGGAGGTTCCGGGCCGGTTCCGGTGGCTGAAAAGGTTTTGGTGGCCGAGGCCATCCGCTGCGGCAACGATGTCAAGCTGGCCGGCGGCTACATGGAGTGGCAGAAGGCCGCCTTCAACCGCACCGTGGAGTTTCCTGAAATCGGGATCGTGATCGAGGGGGAGTTGCATCTGGCGGTGGGCGGCAAGACCCTGGTTGCCAAGGTTGGCGACATGGTGTACTTCCCCAAGGGCGCCCAGGTCGCCTACAGTGCACCCGGCCGGGTCCGGGTCGCCTGCGTCAATTGCATCCGCTGACGCGGACCGGGAGCAACGAGGCGTGGATATCCTGGAACGCTGCATAGAATCCTGCCGGAAGCAGCCGGGGACGGTGGCCTTCCCCGACAGCCTGGACCCGCGAGTCCTGGAGACGGCCGCACAGCTGAAACGCGACGGGCTGGCCGAGCCGGTGCTGGTGCAGTCGCCCTTTGCCGTCCGCAGCAAAATGCGGGAATCGGCGCTGCGGACGGCCGGGTTCGTGGTGGTCGACCATGCCAGCCCGAGCCTGCTGGCGAAAAACGCAGAGATGTACGCAGCGATCCGCAAGGACGCCGGCAAGCCCGTCACCGAGGAGCAGGCCCGCGAGACCGTGGCCTGCCCGCTGGCCGCCGGCGCCATGATGGTGCGGCGCGGCGAGGTGGAAGTCGGCGTCGCCGGGAACCTCTCCACCACGGCCGCCGTGCTCCGCGCGGGGCTCAGCGTCATCCCGAAGAAGCCGGGCATCAAGACCATTTCAAGCTTTTTCCTGATGGTCTCCCCGGACCACGAGCGGCAGTTCGTCTTTGCCGACTGCGCGGTGGTGCCCGAGCCCACGGCGGAGTCTCTGGCGGACATCGCCATCGCCTCCGCGAACCAGGCCCGCAATCTGCTGAAGCAGGAGCCGCGGGTGGCGCTGCTGTCGTTTTCCACCAAGGGCAGTGCCGAGCACCCGCGGGCTGAAACGGTGCGTCAGGCGGTCGAACTCGTGCGCGAGCGCGCCCCGGACCTGAAGGTGGACGGTGAGCTGCAATTCGACGCCGCCGTCGACCCCGAGGTGGCGGCGCTCAAGGCGCCCGGTAGCATCATCGAAGGCCAGGCCAATGTCATTGTCTTCCCGTCGCTGGAGGCGGGCAACATCGCTTACAAGATGGTGCAGCGCCTGGCCGGCTACACCGCCATGGGGCCGTTTCTGCAGGGATTTGAGGGTGGCTGGCACGACCTGTCGCGGGGCTGCAGCGTCAAGGACATTTACAAGGTGGTCGTGCTCGGCATCTGCATGAAGCGCGGCAACCTGCTCAATTGAGCTGTAACCGGTGCAACAAAGGAGGTTCGGAGTGGATGCATTAGGCATGATCGAAACCAAGGGCCTGGTGACCCTGATTGAGGCGACGGATGCCATGGTCAAGGCCGCACGGGTGCAACTGGTGGCCTACAAGCAGATCGGGGCGGGTTACGTCACCGCACTGGTCCGGGGCGATGTGGCTGCCTGCAAGGCCGCCACCGACGCCGGCGCCGCCGCGGCCAAGCGCATCGGCGAGGTGGTCGCGGTGCACGTCATTCCGCGGCCGCACGGCGATCTCGAGAACGTCTTCCCGATCGAGGCCAAGAAGTAAGGATCGACTGAAGGTGAGTGGGCGGGCAATGAACAAGGCAACCTTGCTGCAGCGGGTCCGCGAGGCCGGAGTGGTCGGAGAGGGCGGGGCCGGCTTCCCGGCGCACGTCAAATATGACGCGCAGGTGGAAACGGTCATCGCAAACGGCTGCGAGTGCGAGCCGCTGCTCTACACGGACCAGCACATCATGCTCCGGCATGCCGACGAGATCGTGGCCGCCCTCAAGGCCGTCATGGCGGCCATGGGTGCGGGCCGCGGCGTCATTGCCATCAAGCGCAAGTATACCGCCATCGCGAGCAAGATGGAAAAGGCCATCGCCGGATCGGGCATCGAGCTGGCGCAGCTCGACAACTTCTATCCCGCCGGCGACGAGCACGTCCTCGTGCATGAGCTGCTCGGCCGCTCCATTCCGCCCCTGGGGCTGCCCAAAGACGTGGGCGCCGTCGTCTCCAACGTGGGCACGCTTTTCTCCGTGAGCCGTGCTCTCAACGGACAGCCAGTGACCCACCGCGTGGTCACCGTCACCGGCGAGGTGGCCCGGCCGAGCGTGCTGACGGTCCCGGTGGGCACGGCCGCTGTCGATTGCATTGACGCGTGCGGCGGCCCGGTCGTGGCCGACCCGGTCTATTTGCTCGGGGGACCCATGATGGGCCGGTTCGAGGACGACCCCGAGCAAATGCGCCGGACGGTGATTACCAAGACCGGCGGCGGGCTCATCGTGCTGCCCCGCGGCCACTACCTGCACCGGATGGCCACGCTCACCGTGCACGAGATGCAGAAGCAGGCCGGCGCCGCCTGCATCCAGTGCCGCTACTGCACGGACCTCTGCCCGCGGCACAACATTGGCCACGGTTTTGAAACTCACCGAGTGATGCGGGCCTTCGGCGGCGGGGTGGACACCGCCATGGGCGTGCTGCAGGCCTCCATGTGCAGCGAGTGCGGCGTCTGCGAGCTCTTTGCCTGCCCCATGCGGCTTTCACCGCGGCGCATCAACGCCATGTTCAAGGCCAAGTTCAAGCAGGAAGGGCTGAAATACGAGGGGCCGCGCGGGATCGTGGAATCGCAGTCGATCCTGAACTCTTTCCGCAAGGTGCCGACGACGCGTCTGGCCATCAAGCTCGACCTGCTCAAGTACATGGACCTCCACCCGGAGGACGGCGGCGAGTTCGCACCGGGATCGGTGCGCATCCCGCTGCACCAGCACACCGGGGCGCCGGCGGTGGCCCGGGTGCGGGCGGGCGAGACGGTGAACGTCGGCGACCTGATCGGCGAGATCCCCGAAAGCGCCCTGGGAGCGCGGGTCCACGCCTCTCTGAGCGGCACGGTGACGGATGTGGGCAGCGCCATTTCGATCGAGGGGAAATGACGATGGAAAACAAGCTCCAGGCCGTGGGAATGATCGAGTTCAACAGCATTGCGGGCGGCATCGAGGGTGCCGACTACATGGTTAAAGCCGCCCAGGTCGAGCCTTTCATGATGAAGACCATCTGCCCGGGAAAGTTCGTGGTGGCCATCCACGGGGAGGTGGCGTCCGTACAGGCATCGGTGGGCGCGGGGCTGGAATTCGGCAAGGATGCCATCATCGACCACTTCGTCATCCCCAACATCAGCATGGATGTCATTAACGCCATTGGCGGCTCCATCGGTGACTTCCGCGGCGGCGCGGCCCTGGGCGTGATCGAAACCTTCTCCGCGGCCTCCTGCGTCGTGGCCGCCGATGCGGCCAGCAAGGCAGCGGAGGTAGACGTGCTGGATGTGCGCCTGGCGATGGGGCTGGGCGGCAAGGCCTTCTGCCTGCTGGCCGGGGATGTGGGGGCCGTGGAGCAGGCGGTGGCGGCGGGCGGGGAAAAGGCCGCAGCGGATGGCCTTCTGGTTCGCAAAGTGGTGATCCCCGGCGTCGCGCCCGAGGTGCTGCGGCACATTTTGTGAGAATGAGGGTTCGAGGGTTCAAAGGGCCCAGGGCAAAATAAAAAACCGATTTGACCAAAAGAGGAAAAAATGGCTGAGAACGAAGCATTGGGGTTCGTGGAAACCAGAGGACTGGTGGCGGCAATCGAGGCGGCGGATGCCATGGTCAAGGCCGCCCGCGTCAGGATCAAAACCGTCGGCAACGCCGACGCCGCTTTGATCAGCGTGATCTGCGAGGGCGATCTCGCGGCCTGCGCGGCGGCGGTGGATGCCGGCAAGGCCGCAGCCGCGCGCGTGGGTGATTTCGTCGGCAGCAACCTGATTCCCCGTCCCGACGACGACACCGCAACGCTGGTCTCCGACCGTATCGACGTGATCATGCGGCCCAAGCGTGGTATCGAGGACAAGGCCCAGCCCAAAGGCAAGGCCGTAAAATAACAACCGCACGCCGCCCGAGGCGGCGCACTGACCCCCCTGACGGGGGACACAAGGAGAAACGACATGGCAGATGCTTTAGGAATGATCGAAACCAAGGGGTTGACCGCATTGATCGAGGCCTCGGACGCCATGGTCAAGGCCGCCCGTGTGCAGCTGGTGGGGTATGAGCGCATTGGGGGCGGTTTTGTGACCGCCCTGGTTCGCGGCGACGTAGCTGCTTGCAAGGCTGCCACCGACGCCGGTGCGGCCGCCGCCCGCCGCGTGGGAGAGGTGATCGCAGTGCACGTTATTCCGCGTCCGCACGACGATCTGGAGAAGATCTTCCCCCTCGCCAACAAGAAGTAGACGCGACAACCTGTCGGTGGCTTTCGCATGCGCCCCGAAGGGCGGGCCCGTGCATCCGGGTCCGCTGGTAGGGATGTATACGCCGGCCGCCGCCTGTGCGGGAGGTTTATCGCTATGGAACTCGCCAAAGTCAAAGGGCAAGTGGTTTCCACGGTGCGTGATCCCGGTTTGCCGAACCTCACCTTTCTGTTGGTGGACATCGTGGACGAGCGCGGCAAGGTGACCTTCCCCAGCCAGGTGGCCGCCGACACCCTCGGCGCCGGCGAGGGGGAGATGGTCCTGCTGGTCCGGGGCAGCTCGGCCCGCATGATCCTGGAGGGCAAGACGCCGCTGGACTTGAGCGTCATCGGCATCGTGGACCAGATTTC
>Ga0210104_1000015_pt1 | contig 21032 bp, 19 predicted proteins | sample RushSE_TuleA_D2_FD_185567 | JGI IMG/M metagenome (GOLD analysis project Ga0210104, IMG submission 185567) | Wetland microbial communities from San Francisco Bay, California, USA, that impact long-term carbon sequestration - RushSE_TuleA_D2 (SPAdes) | ecosystem: Environmental > Aquatic > Marine >...
GGCCGAGCCGGAGGCCCCGGGATTGGGGGGCGTCTGCAGCCAGCAGCAATACCCCACCCGATATCAGAAAGATCCCAGTCCATCCGCCCCATGACGGCTGCTCGTTCAGCAATATTGCCGCCGCTAAAGCGCTGAATGCCGGTGCCGAGCCTCTCATGATGGGGTACACCAGGCTCAAGGCGCCTCCCCGATATGCGAGCACAAGAAGGGAAAAATAGACCAGGTGAATGAGAACAGAGGCAGCCAGATACCCCCAGCTCTCCGGTCGGGGCAACGGCAGAAAAATCAAAGCCACCGCTGTCACGCCAGCAGAGCATGTCGTGATCAGGACGATGTCAAGAAACGGGTCTGAGCCTGATTTGACGAGAGCGTTCCAGCTTGCGTGAAAGGCTGCTCCGAGAAGGACCGCCAGCATGACTTCGAATGACAACTCTCACGCTCCCACTTCTGCCCGGCCGGGGCCTTACAAATACATTAGCGCAGACGTTTAACGTCATCAAATGATTCGCCCCGCAGCAGGCCGCGGGGCGAGTTGCACAGGTACGATGCCTTCAGACCGATGAGAACCAGGCGTCCTTCCACGGCTGCCTGATGTTCAGGCCGCCTGCCTTTTCAGCATGTGGATCTTGCGGGGTATGGTGACCTTGACTTTGTCGTTTTTAGCGTATTTCCGGGATCCCATCGGATTGTAATGATCGATCACCATTTCTTTCTGGCCGAATTTGACTGTGTACTTGGCGAGGTTGCCGGCGTACATCTGGCTTTCCACCGCCCCGTGGAATGTGTTCTGGCTCTCCCCGCCGCCCCAGGCGGAGAGAGAAACGGTTTCAGGCCGAATCACCATCAGGACCTGGTCTCCCACACCGACCTCCTTCTGGTCGTGGTCCAGATCCAGCCTGCCGAATTCGGTCAGGACGGACACCGTGTTCGATTCCGCATTGACAGCCTCCACCCGGCCTTCGAGAAAATTGACGTAGCCGACGAAGCCGGCGATGAACTCATTGGCAGGCCGCTCGTAAATATCCACCGGCGAGCCGATCTGTTGGATCACCCCCTTGTGCAGGACGAGCAACCGGTCCGAGATGCTCATGGCCTCGTATTGGTCGTGGGTGACGAAGATGGTGGTGATCTGGATGCGTTCCTGGATGTTCCGAATCTCATCCCGCATGACCACCCGAAGGTTGGCATCCAGATTGGAAAGCGGCTCGTCCAGGAGGAGCACCTTGGGCTCGAGGGCGAGCGCTCGAGCGAGGGCGACGCGCTGCTGCTGTCCGCCGCTCAGGCGCTCGATGGACCGCCCCCCCAGTCCTTCCAAGTGGACCAGCGCCAGCAGCTCTTCCACGCGCGCGTCGATTTTCTTCCGGGGCCACTTCTGAAGCTTCAGTCCGAAGCCGACGTTCTTGGCGACCGTCATATGCGGGAACAGGGCATAACTCTGAAACACCATCTTGGTGTTGCGCATGTTGGGCGGAAGGTTGCTGATGTCCTCGCCGTCCAGGATCACCCGTCCGGAGGTCGCTGCCGCAAACCCCCCGATGATTCTGAGCAGGGTCGTCTTGCCGCAACCGCTCGGGCCCACAAAGGTCAACAGCTCACCCTTCGGGATATCGGCAGAGATTCCTTTGAGCACCTCCACGCTGCCGAAGCTTTTGTGAATGTCCATGATCGCCAGCATGGTTGGCCGGGTACTGTCCATTGGTTCAGGCTCCTTGCTTTTTGACGTTCAACCCCATCTTCCTCGATACGATCTGCAGCAGGCCCATGCAAAGAACGACGATCGCGATCACCTTGAGGGTGGTGGCGGAAGCCACCCCCAGCTCGCCCAGCTGGGCGGTCAGGAAGATGTAAACGGAAGCCAGGTCAAAGCCCGGCGCCACCAGGAAAATCACCGAACTCAGCGACATCATGGTGGTCATGAAGGTGTAGATAAATCCGGCGACGAAGGCTGAGAACATAATCGGCAGAATCACTTTGAAGAATATGGTCAGGAAGTCGGCCCCCAGATCGGCGGACGCCTCCTCGATTTCCACGCTGATCTGATGCAGTTTGCTGATCCCGGCTTCCACGCCCACGGCCAGGAACCGGAAGACGCAGTTCAGGATGATGATCCAGATAGTGCCGGTCAGAAGAAACGGCGGCCGGTTGAACGCGATGATATAGCCGACGCCGATCACGGTGCCGGGCAGCGCGAACCCCGAAAGCGCCAGCATCTCCATGACGCGCCGCCCGGGGAACTTGCCGCGCATGATGACATAGGCTAGCAGCGTGCCGACGAGAGCCCCGAACAGCCCGGCTCCCAGGGAAACCTTGAAACTGTTCCAGATGGCGCTGTTCGACTGGGTGTTCAGCACGTGGTCAATGACAAAGGTGTTGTCGACGCCGACGATCTTGACGAACGCCCCCAGCACAATCACCCCGAAGCTCAGCAGCACCATGATCCCCACCGGAATGCACAGGATGAGGAAGGGGATTTTGATGACCGGGTCGATGGGCCGGAGCTCGGCCGCGGTCGGCTTGCCCACGATCGTCGTGTACCCCTTTCCCGACAGCACGAAATTGTGCAGGATGAAAATAAGGATGCACGGCAGGATCAGGACCACCGAAAGCACGCTGGCCATATTGAAGTCGGCCTCGCCGGTGATCATCAGGTAGGTGTCCGGCGCCAGGAACGGTGTCCGGCCGCCCAGGATGGCCGGGTTGCCGAACTCGGCGATGGTCATTACGAACACCAGCAGCGCCGCCTTGAGCATTCCCGGTGCGGCCAGCGGGATGGTGATCGAGCGCATGATCCTGAATTCCGAGGCGCCCATGTCGCTGGCCGACTCCTCCAGGCTGGGGTTGACGGCATTCAGGACGTTTTCGATCATCATGAACGAAAGCGGCAGAAACGCCAGGACCTGGGCCGCGATGACCCCGGTCCAGCTGTAGATGTTGAAATCCAGGTGGAAAAAATTGTTGATCAGCCCGTTTTTCCCGAAAAGGGTGATCAGAGATATGGAAAAGATATAAGGCGGTGCGGCCAGCGGCATGAGCGCAATGATTTTCAGCGGCTTTCTCAGCCAGAGGGGGCCGCGGGTGGTCAGATACGCGAAGCAGAACCCGATGATCACCAAAATGATCATCGTGGCAAGCCCGAGGATGAGAGTGTTGAGCAACGACCAATAGTAAAAATTGTAGCTGAAAAACTCGGCGTAGAAAGAAAACGTGAACCCCTCATCGCCCCACAGGCTGAACACGAGCACGGAGACGATGGGGTACAGGAGAAAGATGGCCAGCAAGGCGAAGAGACCGCCCGCAAACAGGTTGATCAGGTTGGCGTTGAAAAACGCCCTCAGCCTGTACCACACACTTCTGCCGGGGACGACTTTCAGCACCGATTCGGCCATCCTTCTCCCCTCCCGTGTCATAAATCAGCGGCCCTTCAGGCACACCGCGCTACTGTTGCTTCTCTTTTTCATCGCCCGCCTTCTTGGCGTCCTCGGCTTCTTTCATCATGAACTTGCTTTTCCAGTCCATCATGATTTTCTTCTGGTTCTTGTAGGCCCAGGCATGATCCAGCTTGATGTAGGTAGGCGGTTTGGCACCGTAAAGACCGCTCGGGATCCCGGGACGCGGCGGCATGTATCCCATGGAGGCGACGAACTCGCTGCAGTCCTTGCTGCCAAGGTAATCCACCACCTTTTTAGTGAGAGCCAGTTTCTGGGTGCCCTTCAGGATCACGCAATAGTTGCCCTCGTAGCCGATGCCTTCTTTTGGAACCTTCCACTCGAGCGGGTAACCGTCCTTGATGCGCTTCAGGACGTTTTCATCCGAGGTGATGCCCAAGAGGTACTCGCCGCGGCCCACGAGGTCGGTGGGGGCGTTGCCGCTCTTGGTGTAGAAGGCGATGTTCTTATCCAGGTCCTGCTGGAACTTCCAACCGTCTTTTTCGCCGTACAGAGAAAGAAAAGAATAGACGATCATGAAGGCCGTGCCGGAAGTACGTGGCGTAGGCATCACGATCTGCCCCTTCCACTTCGGGTCCAGCAGCTCCTTCCACGAGGTCGGCATGGCGTAGCCTTTTTCAGCCAGCTTGGCCTTGTTGCCAACCAGCAGGAACGAGAATGTCCCTAAGGCATAATAGGTTCCGTCTTTCGACTTGAAGGCGGGGGCGATGTCGTTCCAGGCAGGGGATTTGTAGGCTTCGTAGTACCCTTTCCCGGTGCCTTCGATAGCGGCAGCCCCCCCGAAACTCATGACCATGTCGGCATTGAACCGGGGCGCTTCTGATTTGATCCTGGCCCAGATTTCGCCCCAGGACAGGGTGATGTTTTTGACCTCGACCCCGGTTTTCTCCTGGATGCGTTTGGCCAGGGCCTCGTTCACTTCCCGAGAGAACCCCATGTAGGCGCTGATCGAATCCGCCGCCTGAGCCATGCCTGCCAGAAAAACGACCAACACCGCCAAGGCCACCAACGTCACTACTCTTCCCTTCATAATGCACCTCCTAAACCCTAAGGTTGTCGTTGATGAATGCTGCCTTCTCGTTGTAAATCCATCCATGCTGCCCGCACCGGTTTCAGCCAGGTGCTTTTTTTCACCTCCTTCCTCTTTCAGGAAAAAATGTTCTTCGGGTAGCGTGAGTGGGCGCAAAGTTACTTATGCAATGCCAAAAAAACGCTTACTATACAACAACTAAATAGAATTCATCGAAAAGAGTGTAATCTTCCTTTTCCTCATAATTAAATCAAACTAATTGGTTAGACCCGAAGGGCAGGATAGCCGATAGGGTCGTCCGGCAGGTGAAGCCAGGAGCCTACGGACCAATGGAGCTATCATAGCTGGAACGTGTATATTCCCTGTAACGGGATCGATCAAACTAATTATTCTTATAGGTTGAATAACATCAATTCATAATCCAAAATTGTTATAACGCGGCCAATAATAATCCAACGTAGTTATTGACATATGTTATCAGATTAGGGAATTAGAAAATTGATAGTATCAGGATGACGGGACAAGCCAAAAAGTCAGGGAGTAAAAATTAAAGAACACTCTTCGCAGCGAGGAGTGTTCTTTTTTAGTTTGACCCGACGGAGTTGAGGGGAATGGAAATGCTTGCGTAGTAGGCCGAATTTCTTATTGAACGGTTGCTCAGAAAAAAATAAAAATTGCAGTTGGATTCCTTGCCCCTCATCCGATTGGACAGGAACCTGAGTCGGCGAGACCGAACCAGCGGTTCGAGAACGGAACTTCTACGGCAGGATGTCAATGACATTGTTCTCGCTGCCGAAGCAGTTCGGGCATCGCAGCGTGTTGTGGGGGTCGTTGTACCACTCCCCATCCACCCAGAAGCGGTACTCATAGCGGCCGGGATAAATTACCACGGTCCTGCGCCACACGCCGTTTTCGTCCTTGCGCATGGGGTGCTTTTTGGGATTCCACTGGTTGAAGTCGCCCATAAGGATGACCTGTTGCGCTTCGGGCATCTCCAGCACGAATTCGATCCTTCTGCGCTTGACCATATTTTTTTTTACGGTACGGGCCATGCTTCTCACCTCCTTATGTCTATGCCCTGTCAACGGCCGGCCTGCGGAGCAACGATAACGGCGTGGGGCGACCCGCAAATCAAGGGCTGCCCTTCGTTAATAAAAAATTCTTCAAGTTTCCTTCTATGTAAACCGATAACGCCAAGATAACATCAAAGGACCAGCATGTCTGTATCAAAATGAATACATTTTGCTCGATGGCGGCGTTTAAGGGCGATTTTATAAAACAAGGCCAAAATGGCGTTGCAATTCTGCCAGATAGCGGTATAATTGACTAAGAGAATAAAAAATTCAAGCTGATAAGACCGTAAAATATTTTATTGACACGCCTGATGGCTTGTATTAAACTTCGCGTTAAAACACCATATAGAGGATGCTAATTTGGCGTATTTGTCCGAATACTGAGCATGGGCTGGCAGTTGATTCCAGCCAGCCGGCAAAACAACCAGCAACGAAAGGGAGGCTCCGGCACGGATAACTTATACCTCAACTATACTCTGAAACCATTTGTGCTTCAATCTAATTGTGTTTGCATATCGAGGTGGATGATAGTCCACTGAAAGGAGACATTCTAATCTCATGAAACCAGACGTGGCAAGTTTTCAAAACTCTGCCAACCATTCCTCGCCGGGATCAGCGACCGAGTTGGCAGGTGAAAACGACGAAGAACCTCCCGGTCCAGCCGCCAGTCTAAGTAACGTAGTTCCGCTACCAGAACTAACGCCACGCATCCGAAGCAAAGTATCGGTTTTCCCGGTATTCAAATCAAGACCCGCCTCCACCTCCAGGGCAACGGCATTTCGGCGCGCCTTTTACCCGACCACAATCGACAAAGAATGGAACGACTGGCAGTGGCAGATCCGCAACCGGATCCGTCATCTGGATCAGCTCGAGCGCATGCTTCATCTCTCCGACAATGAGCGTTCGGCCGTTGAGATGATCCAGTCCAAGCTGCCGGTGGGCATCACTCCGTATTTCATGAGCCTGCTCTCCAAGGATGATCCGCGCGATCCTCTGCGTCGAACGGTGGTCCCCACGGTTTTCGAATTCACGAAATCGCCCGGCGAAGACGACGACCCGCTCGGCGAAGACGATCAGAGCCCCGTGCCGGGCTTGGTCCATCGCTACCCGGACCGCGTTCTGCTGCTGGTGCTGGACTTCTGCTCCACCTACTGCCGCTATTGCACCCGCTCGCGCGTGGTCGGCCACGGCGCCATCTACCCCAGCCGTTCGCGCCTGGAACGGGCCATCGAGTACATTCGTTCGACCCCCTCGGTGCGCGACGTGCTGATTTCCGGCGGCGACCCGCTCACCTTGAACGACGAGCGCCTGAGTTGGCTCCTGTCGCGACTGCGGGAGATTTCGCACGTTGAGATCATTCGCATCGGCACCAAGGTGCCGGCCGTCCTGCCCCAGCGCATCACCCCGAACCTGGTGCGCATGCTGCGGCGCTACCACCCGCTGTGGATGAGCCTGCACTTCACGCATCCCTCCGAGTGCACGCCGGAAGCCTACCGGGCCTGCGAGCGCCTGGCCAACGCGGGCATTCCGTTGGGATCCCAGACGGTGCTGTTGAAAGGCATCAACGACAACGTGGACACGATGAAAACGCTCTGTCATCATCTGATGCGGATGCGGGTGCGGCCCTACTACATCTACCAGTGCGACCCGATTTCCGGATCGGGCCACTTCCGCACGCCCGTCAACAAGGGGCTGGAGATCATCCGCGGCCTGCGCGGCCACACCACGGGGTATGCGGTCCCAACTTACGTCATCGACGCTCCCGGCGGCGGCGGCAAGATCCCGCTGATGCCAAACTACGTCGAGGGCCGCGAGGGAGACGACCTGCTGCTGCGCAATTACTGCGACCGGGCGTACCGGTACCCGGATGTCGTCGGGGAATGACGGATGGGTCGTGCATGCGGATCGGCCTGACCTACGACCTGCGGTCCGAGTATTTAGCGCTCGGCTACTCGGAGGATGAAACCGCCGAGTTCGACCGCGATGAAACCGTCGAGGCGATCGAGGTGTCGCTGAGGCGCCTCGGCCATGACACCGAGCGGATCGGCCATGTTCGCCAGCTGGTCGAGCGGTTGGCGCAGGGAAGCCGCTGGGAGCTGGTGTTCAACATCGCCGAGGGGCTCAAGGGAATCGGCCGCGAAGCCCAGGTGCCCGCCGTCCTTGATGCTTACGGCATTCCCTACACCTTTTCGGACCCGCTGGTCATGAGCCTGACCTTGCACAAGGGCATGACCAAGCGGGTCATCCGGGACGCCGGCGTGCCCACGGCGGAATTTGCCGTGGTGGAACAGGCAGGGGATACCGGCGAGGTTCGGTTCGCCCCCCCTTACTTTATCAAGCCCGTTGCCGAGGGCACCGGCAAGGGGATCTCGCCCGCTTCCATCGTTCGGCGCCGGAAGGATCTGCCGGGCGCCTGCCGTCGCCTGCTCGACAGCTACCACCAGCCGGTTTTGGTCGAGCGGTTTCTCCCAGGACGGGAGTTCACCGCGGCGGTTGCCGGCACCGGCCGGCAGGCGCAGGTGCTGGGCACCATGGAAGTGCTGCTGCTGCCTGCCGCTGAACAGGCGGTTTATTCCTACCACAACAAGGAAAACTTCGAAGAGCTCGTCCGCTACCGCTTGGTGCGGCCCGACGAGGAACCGCTGATCGCGGAGGTGGAGGACCTGGCACTTCGCGCCTGGCGCGTCCTCGGCTGCCGTGATGCCGGCCGCCTCGACTTGCGCTGCGATAAAAAGGGCCGGCCGCAGTTCATGGAGGTCAATCCACTGGCCGGGCTGCACCCGGAGCACTCCGACCTGCCCATCATCTGCTCCTTGGCAGGCATATCCTTCGATGCCCTGATGGCCCGCATCGTGGGATCGGCCGCTGCACGCGTCCACACGGAACCAGCCGGCCGCGCCTGATCATGCGCATCACCATCGTTCACAACGCAGTCACCGACGCCGACGCTCCGGATGAGCGCGACGTCCTTGTTCAGGCCGCGGCCGTCCGGGCGGCGCTTGCCGAACTCGGTCACGAGGCGTTATTGCTGCCCTGCACCCTGGATCTTGCCGACATTCGCCTCCAGTTGTCGAGGGGGCTGCCGGAGCTCGTCTTCAATTTGGTGGAATCCCTTGACGGCCAGGGCCGTCTGATTCATCTGGTGCCATCGCTCCTCGACGCCATGGGGATCTCCTACACCGGTTCGTGCGCCGAGGCGATCCTGGTGACGTCCCACAAGGTGCTCGCCAAGGAACGCTTGGCGGCCCTGCGGCTTCCGACCCCTCCCTGGCTCGGGCCCGTGCCGACGGACATCCCTTCATTGTCGGCCGGCGGCCTTGCCGCGGCCGACCCGGCCTCCCGTTGGATCGTCAAATCCCTGTGGGAGCACGCTTCTATCGGAATCGATGAGACCTCGACCGTTCTCTGCGAGCATGCGAACGACCTGACCGCGCGGTTGCGCGACCGCGCTCCCGATTTCGGCGGTGCCTGCTTTGCCGAGCGCTTCATCGAGGGCCGCGAGTTCAACCTCTCCTTGCTGGCCGGTCCCGACGGGCCCGAAGTGCTGCCCCCGGCTGAAATTCTTTTTGAAGGCTATCCGCCGGACGCTTTGCGGATCGTAGGCTATCGCGCCAAGTGGGATGAATCTTCCTACGAATTCCACCACACCCCGCGACGTTACAACTTTCCCCAGGAGGACGCCGGCCTGCTGAATCGCCTGCGTGATCTGGCCGCACTGTGCTGGCGGGGATTCGGTCTGAAAGGATATGCCCGTGTGGACTTCCGCGTGGATCCGGGCGGGCAGCCCTGGATCCTGGAAATCAACGCCAATCCCTGCCTGTCGCCGGATGCGGGCTTTGCGGCAGCCCTTCAGGCTGCGGGTATCGACTACCCGGCCGCCATCGGCCGCATTTTAGGAGACGCGAAAAGATGCGTCTCCTAAAATGAAGGAGACGTTTTCAAAGTGTCGGGTCACTCCTGAGGGCAAGGCGCACCGCGGCTTGAAAACGGAGTCTACACGTTAGGATACGAGCATTTGAAGACGTGGGGCACCGCCGCTATCGGGTGTCAGGCGAAGCGTTGAAAGCGTTTCTACCAGTGGGGTTGGTTGCCGATGCCCTTGCCCATCACCTCGAGCGTCTCGGTCACCACCAAGAACGCCTGTGGATCGTGCTGGCGCACCATGTCTTTGAAGCGGGACAGCTCCTGGAAGGTGATGACCGAGTATAGGATGCGCTGACCCTGCCCGGTGTACCCGCCTTCGCCGTTTACGATCGTGACGCCGCGCTGCATGGTGTCCATGATTTCCTGGGCAATCTCACGCCACCTGGGTGAAATCACCATGACGGCCTTGCGCTGGTTGAGGCCCGTGACCACAAGATTGACAATCTGGGTGGTGACGAAGAGATAGATCAGCGTGTAAAGAACAATCTCCAGGTTGAACCGGAAGAGGGACGCCAGCATCAGCGCGCAGTTGAACCCCATCACGGTTGTGCCGATCCGGATCGAGAAGCGCTTGAGAAGAATGACGGACAGGATGTCCAGACCGCCGCCGGAGCCGAGCGATTTCAAGATGACGCCGCTTCCGACCCCCGTGATGATTCCGGCAGTCAGGGCCTTCAGCAACGAGTCGTTGATGGGAAAAACGGGTACGCTCACGAGCAGGGCGGCTGAGAAAATCGTCATGCCGGCCAGGCTGTAAAAGAAAAAGCGCCGGCCCACGAAAAGCCAGCCCACCACGAACAGCGGGATATTCAACAGAAAATTGGCGCCGCCGACCGGCACCGCCGGAAAAAGGTAGTGAATAAACAGGCTCAGACCGCTGACGCCGCCCGCCAGGAATTGGTTGGGGATGATGATTCCGTTGATGGCGGCGGCGCACAAGAGGCTGCCGGCGGTTATCAGGAAAAGGTTCCACGCGATTTTTAAAAAAGAATGTTTGGAGTCCATCTCATATCGTCCTGTTATACCGCTTGTCATAATAATGTTCCGAAAAAGAGGATGGCGGCATCAGTGATTGTAACAAAATAACGCCCGACAATCGGAACGTTATTTTGACAACCACGATAAAGGCGGGTTGCGCAACCGCCCCCCCGCGAGGTCTTCGCAGCACATTTTCCACGGGGCCGGGCGCCCGTCCGCTGGAACAATTCCTATCACTAAAATGCAAGCAATGAAAGAATGGCGGCGTGGGTCTGATTCGGTCGGGGATGAAAATTCCGTCGTTCGTAATGTAAACCGGCGCGGCCGCACGGCCGCGTGCCGTCATACCGGGATGTGATACCTGACGCCGATCCCGAAACGATGAGACGGTTCCGCACGCAGCTCCCGGCACCACTTCACCTCGCCCAGGGCTGTGGTCCGCATGTTGCAGACAGGGGCATCTTCGTTCGAGGGGTCGCGCGCCTGCAGACGGATCAGAATGGTCGCTCCCGGGATGAGTGACTGCGCGCACTCTATGTAACTGCCGCCTCCGCTGAAGTTCAACAACCGGGCGTTGAAGAAATCGGCCTTGTTGAAATAGGCCCACTCAACTTCGGCATCGCAATTCTGGCGGTCTTCGGACCTTTTTTCTGAGAGCGCTCCCATGGCGTTTCCTCTCGGGATGTCTTATCTATATATTGTAAGCGACAGCCCTCCGCATGTCAATCAACCCCGGGCTTGGGCTGGAGAAGCCGGTGGGTCTTGAGCCGCCTTCGGAAGGGTGACGCAGCGGGGCGGCGCGTTCGAAAGAACGGGTTGACAGGCTGCGTCCGTCCATGTATGCAGTCAACCGACGGTTGAAGAGTCGCGCCTCAGGCCGTGATCCTGCGTGGCGCGGCTCTTGCTGATGCTCACATTTCAGCCGACATGCTGCGCTTTCCAATACGTCGTGCGCCTTCGCTGACGGCCTGATGCTTGTTTTCAACATCCTGTTTGAAAATCGCAAAAAATGTCTTGAAAAAAAAATTCTGTTCGGGAATAAAGGGAAACCCGTTTGACATGGTTGACCGCCGCCGCGGTTTTTGGTGACCCTGCCGCGCGACGGCAGCTTTCAGGATCTAAGGCATGAAAGAGAAAGATCTAAAATTCTTCAAAGAGCTTCTCAGCCGCTGGCTGGTTGAGCTGCTGACCCATGCGGACAGCACCATGAGCGGACTCAGGGAAAGCGATGAGAACCTGCCGGATCCACTGGACCGGGCGGTGTTTGACTCCGAACGCAACTTTACGTTGCGGATTCGCGATCGCGAGAACATGTTGATCAGGAAAATCCGCAAATCGTTGGAGGACATCGAAGAGGGGGTCTATGGAATCTGTGAGGAGTGCGGCGAGGATATCTCCGTCGAGCGCCTCAAGGCCAGGCCGGTGACCCATCACTGCATCCGTTGTAAAACCCGCATCGAGGCCCGAGAAAAGCTGACGGAACCCTGAAGCCTTTTTCCAATTTAACGACTCACGCACCCGGCGTTTGATGATCCCTGGTCGACAGCGATCAGTTATGGAGTGTTTGGAGATGCCATCCCCGAAACGCAATGCCGCCCTCAAATCGGTCAAACGGCAGCCCAAAGAGACGGTGGTCGAAGAATCCGACGTGGTGGTCGATCACGACAAATCCAAAGTGGAATGCCTTTGCCCGAAGTGCGGTAAAAAACATATCATGAATTTTCACTGGATCGGCCGGGGCACGCCCCGGAAATATTGCCAAAGCTGCCGAGACAGCATCTGACGTCGTGACGGCAGACAAGCTGCAACCAGAGACCCCTATTATTTTCCAGAAACCAGAAAAACTGCAATCGAACGAAAGGAGACATCGATGAACAAAGCGGATCTGATCAACGAAGTGGCCAAGGTCGTAAGCACCAAAAAGGAAGCCCAGAGTGCGGTGGACTGCGTGATCGAGTCCATTACCAAATCCCTGAAAAAAGGCGAAGACGTCACCCTGGTCGGTTTTGGTACATTCAAGGTGGTCAAGCGCAAGGCCCGCAAGGGGCGCAACCCCCAGACCGGCGCAGAAATCAAGATCAGCGCCTCCAAGGCCCCGAAGTTCACGGCAGGCAAAGGCCTCAAAGATGCGGTGAATTAAGCCGGGTGTTTGCGGGGCGGCCTCGCCTCGGTGGTGATTCCCAGCTGTGCATGGTGCAGACGACAAGGGGATGACCGGCATGCGTGCCGCCATCCCCATGTTGTTTACAAGGCTATTGAAAAACCGCGCCTGAGTCCGTGATCCGGTGTTGCGCGGCTATTGTAAATGCTCACATATCAATGGCCATGCTGCGTTTTCCAAAACACCGCACGCCCTGGCTGACGGCCTGATGCTTGTTTTTCGCCACCCTTGTTATGGCGGTCACCCGAGCGACGACCATCGGCGCTGGCGCTTGACGCTGAAACCGGTGAAAAATCCCACCAGCAGAACACCGGCTCCGGCCAGGAACCAGTAAAGGTTGTTGGGATTGAGGATATCGTTGGTCTGGTTTTCGAGTTGGCTGATTTTTTCTTGCTTTTCGGCCAGTTCAGCCTCCAGCCGTTTGTACTTCGCCTTCAGCTCCGTGACTTCGGCCGCGTCTTTCTGGAACGCCTCAAATTCGCTTCTCAGGGCGGCAAGCTCTCTCTGGCCGGCAGCAGCTGTCGCTGCCAGTTTTTCGCTGTCCGCCTTGAGTCGGCTGTTCTCTTCGACCAAGCCGGCCGCCTGGGTGGTGAGGGTCTTGTTTTTCTCCTGCACCTGGTCTAACCGGAACTTGGCCGTCGGCTGGCTCGTCAGGTAACGCGACAACACATACCCCTCGATGCCGGTCGCCGTCCGAACCAGCGACCAGTCGTCGCCGGTCTTCAGGATGTCCACCGTCTGGCCGCTTTCCACCAACCCGATGGATTTCTGGTCATTGGCGGGCCCGGACCGCACGGCTAATCGGATGATGTCGGTGATATAGGCTGTTTCGGCCGCGGCTGCTGTGACGTTCAGCAATCCAACGGCGCAGATGAACATGCACACCACGATGCGGCTCATGGACTTGCCCCTTTCCGGAAACGGTCACACTTAAAATTTGACGAATTTGCCAGGTTCGTTTATCCTGTTGGGTAGATATATCAGTTTTCGAGTTTAATCCAGGGGGAATGTCCAACCCGAATCGGTGGCCGTCCCTTTCAATTTCGACGCCCGCCCGGCGTCTTCAACAGACATCATCGCCATGATCGCTTACGACCTGCAGTGCGGCAACGGACATTCCTTCGAAGGCTGGTTCGAGGACCTGGACGCGTTTATCAGCCAGAAGAAAAGGAAGCTGATCGCCTGCCCTGTCTGCAACGACACATCCGTCGACCGGGTGCCGTCGAAATTTGCCATCAAGGCCTCCCAGGGATTCAAGCCGAAGGCGACCGAGCCGCGGGAGGCACAGCTGCTCGCCCATCTGAGCCGGGAGTTTTCAGAATTTGTCGAGAAAAATTTCGACAATGTCGGCTGCAACTTCGCCAAGGAGGCCCTGAAAATCCATTACGGCGCATCCGCGCCGCGCAACATCCGCGGCGTCAGCACCCAGGAAGAAGAAAAACTCCTCAAGCAGGAAGGCATCGAATTCATCAAGCTGCCTGTTCCCGCGCCCCCGGAACCCGAATCGTGACGTCCGGATGTTTGTTTTTCAAGATCCTGCGGGCAGCGGCGTCCCCTTCCCCAGCGAATTGTTTTTGACGATCCAATCGACCGCCCGGTTGAGGTCCTGCGCGATGAAGTCCGGGAAGAGCCCCCGAGCGGAAAGCTCCTGCGCGGCCCTTTCCCCATTGCCGGTTTGAACCAGGACCTTGCTGCGCACGCCGGCATTGAGCGCACACTCGATGTCCTTGACGCTGTCTCCGATCATTGCGGCCGACGAAAAGTCAATCCCATATTTCCGCTGGGCGGCGTGCAGCAGCCCCGGCTTGGGTTTGCGGCAGGAGCAGCCGTCGGCAGGCAGGTGGGGGCAGATGAAGATATCCAGAATCCGGCCGCCGGCCGCCGCCACGGCGGCGCACAGGCGGCGGTGGATCGCATCGAGGGTTTCAAGGGTCATGAGACCGCGCGCCGGCGCCGATTGGTTGGTGATCACGATGCACGCAACCCCCCCTTCGGCCAGGCGGCGCAGCGCCTCAAGGCTCCCGGGCAGGAATTCGAACTCCTCCAGGCGCTTGATGTAGTCCGGCGAGTCGCGGTTGATGACGCCGTCACGGTCCAGGAAAACTACCTTGTGCAGCATGACGGATGTCGTCTCCCCTTCTAAAAGCGATTACCCCGGCAGGTTATATCGGTACCCCTTGAACCAATGTCGTGCGGCGCGGGGTGCTCGCCGCTCCGTCTACTCGTGAGATGCCGGAATTGGGCATAGTTGGCGGCTTGGGCAACAACTCAAACGAGGCAGCCTTTATTCGGCCACGGCGAAGGCGTCCTTGAACCCGTTTTCTTTCAGATGGGCCTCGTAGGCGATGGCTTCGTCCAGCGACGTGCATTTTCCTACCCGCTGCCGATAGAACACGCGGCCGCTCTGCTCGAACTCGACGATGTGAGCGTTGCCGAACCGCGGGTTGAGCTCCGCGCGAAGCCTCTCGGCGTTCTCCCGGCTGGAAAAGGCTCCGACCTGGAACGTGAAATTGCCGGAGTAAACGTCTGCGGGGGTTCCGGCGAGCGTGCCGATCGCCTGGACCTCCACCGCGGCGGTGCCGGGCCCGATGACCCCGAGACGGCGCGCGGCCTCGTAAGAGAGGTCGATGATCCGGTCGCCGACAAAGGGCCCGCGGTCGTTGATGCGCACCTCGATGCTGCGCTGGTTCTGCAGGTGGCGGACACGAACCAGGGTGCCCAGGGGCAGCGTCTTGTGGGCGGCCGTCATGTCGTGCATGTCGTAGATTTCGCCGCTGGAGCTGCGCTTGCCGTGAAAATCCGGCCCGTACCACGAGGCGATTCCCTGCTGGCGGAAGCCCTTGGCATCCGGCAGCGGCTGGTACCACTGGCCCAGGGCTTTGTACGGCCGCGGTTGACCGGGTTGGGTTTGCGGAGGAGCGGTCTCGGGCCGCGGGGCGGAAGGCGGGTAATTGGAGCGCGTCGCGCAGCCTCCGGCCGACATCAGCACGGCGGCCGCTACGACCGCAGTCACTGCAGCAAGGCCTGACGGGCGAGGGCGGCGGGCATGTGTCATGGGTGTCGCTTTCGGGAGCATTACTTTTTGCGGCGGGCGCCTGCTGCGCGCCGCTTCCGCCCTTTGGTCGAGGGGCGGTCGTCCTCGAGCGCCAGGTCGAGCACGTCCATCATCCGGTCGACGAAACGAAAACGGATTTCCTTCTGTATGTTTTTAGGGATGTCCTCGATGTCCTTTCGGTTCCAGGCGGGCAAAATAACCGTCCGGATGCCGGCGCGGTGGGCCGCCAGCATTTTTTCCTTGATGCCTCCCACCGGCAGCACCTGACCCCGCAGGGTGATCTCGCCGGTCATGGCCAGGTCCTTGCGCACGGGGCGGTTGGTGAAGAGCGAGGTCAGCGCCGTCAGCATGGTGACGCCGGCCGAGGGCCCGTCCTTGGGGATGGCGCCGGCGGGTACATGGATATGGATGTCGTGGTTTTCGTAAAACGCCTCGTCGACGCCGATCGCCGCTGAATTGGCTCGGATGAAACTCAACGCGGCGGTTGCGGATTCCTTCATGACATCCCCCAGCTGACCGGTGAGAATCAGCCCCTTCTTGCCTTTCATCGCGGTGGCCTCGATGAAGAGCAGTTCGCCGCCGACGGGTGTCCAGGCAAGCCCGGTGGCTACTCCCGGGGTCGTCACCCGCGCCTTGACCTCCTCGGTGAAGCGCACCGGGCCGATGTAGCCGTGCAATTCGTTCAGCCCGACTTTCACGGCCTTGACACGGCCCTGGGCGATCTTGCTTGCGGCCCCGCGGCAGATGGAAGCGATCTCGCGCTCCAGGTTCCGCAGCCCGGCTTCGCGCGTGTAGCCGGTGATGATCTGGCGCACCGCGCTCGATGTGATCCGGATCTGTTTCGCGGAGAGCCCGTGCTCCTCGCGCTGCCGGGGGATCAGGTAGCGGTGAGCGATCTTCAGCTTCTCGTCCAGGGTGTACCCCACCAGGGTCAACACCTCCATCCGGTCCCGCAGGGCGGCCGGGATGGTGTCCAGCACGTTGGCCGTGGCGATAAAGAGCACACGAGACAGGTCGAAAGCCACGTCCAGGTAGTGATCTGAAAAAGACTTGTTCTGCTCCGGGTCCAGGACCTCCAGCAGCGCCGAAGACGGGTCGCCGCGGAAATCGCTGCCCACCTTGTCGATTTCATCCAGCATGAAGACCGGGTTGTTGGAGCCCGCGCGCCGCAAGCCCTGAATGATGCGTCCGGGAAGGGCGCCCACATAGGTCCGGCGGTGGCCGCGGATCTCGGCTTCGTCGCGCACCCCGCCCAGGGAGATCCGGTGGAACTTGCGGCCGAGAGCCCGGGCGATGGACTGTCCCAGAGACGTCTTGCCGGTCCCCGGGGGGCCCGCCAGGCAGAGGATAGGCCCCTTGGAGGACGGTTTGAGCTTGCGCACCGCCAGATACTCGATGATGCGGCGCTTGGGCTTCTCGAGCCCGAAGTGATCGTCGTCCAGTATCTTGCGGGCCCGCTGGATGTCGAGCGAGTCCGGAGTGGCGTCGTTCCAGGGCAGCGCCGTCATCCAGTCGAGGTAGGTAGAGGCCACGGTGTATTCGGCCGAGGAAGGATGCATGCGCGCCAGGCGGTCCAGCTCGCGCTCGGCCTCCTTGCGGGCTTCATCCGGGAGATTCTTGGCGGCAATCTTCCGGCGCAGCTCATCGATTTCAACCGATGCGTCGTCCTTTTCGCCGAGCTCCTCCCGGATGGCCTTCAGCTGCTGGCGCAGGTAGTATTCGCGCTGACCCTTTTCCATGCCCCCCTTCACCTGGGTCTGGATCTTGTTGCCCAGCTCCAGGATCTCCACCTGGTGGCTCGCCAGCCGCGCGACCTCCCGCAGCCGCTCCTTGACATCCTCAAGCTCCAGGACCCTCTGCTTCTCCTCCAGGCTGGCATTGATGCTGGAGGCCACCATGTCGGCCAGGGTACCGGGCTCCTGGATCGAACGCGCCATCTGCCCGATTTCCTGCGGCAGGCCCGGGGACAGCTCCAAAATCCGAGCGAACTGGCCGATGATGTTGCCCATCAAGGCTTCGGTTTCGGTGTCCTGCTCGGCCGCATCGCTCAGGGGGGACACCTCGGCCGCCAGGAAGGACTCGTCTTCCACAAACGCCTTGATGCGAAACCGGCTCAACCCCTGCACGAGGAGCTGGGTCCGATCGTCGTTCGTTTTAGCCATTTTCAGGATCAAGGCGCCGGTGCCCACCGCGGAAAGTCTCTGCTTCAGGGTCTCCGGCTGCTGCTCTCCCCCTTTGGCCGCCACCAGGCCGAGAATCCGGTCACGGGTCATGGCTTCGTCCACCAGTTTTACCGATTCGCCCTGCATCACCATCAGGGGCAGGACCATCTTAGGGAAGAGGACGGCGTCGAACAGCGGAAGAATGGGCAGCACATCGGGCAGGCGCTCCGGTTGCTGGGGCAGGGCAGAGGGGGTTTCCGTCATGATGTCATCATCCTTCCGTCACCTTGATTTTGTGGATCTCATCCATCGGCTGCCTGGCCAAACGGATTTCCAGCATACCGTTGGCGTAGGACGCCGACACGATTTCCGGGTCGATCGGGGCCGGTAAAAAAAGAATGCGCTCGAACCTCCCGTACTGGATCTCGGCCAGCCGGTACGTGGCCTCAGGGCTGCAATAGCGGGGATTGCGGGTAGCACGGATTCGCACCGCGCGGGTGCTGATTTCGACCTCAAGATCGTCCTTGTCGACTCCGGCCACTTCCGCCAGGACGATGATCTGCCCGGTGGTTTCGTACATGTCCATCAGCGGCTTCCAGCTCCGCTCGGCCAAGTTGAAGACCGGGCTGAAGGACCGGAACATGTCTTCAACGGCTCGTTCTACCTTGGCCCCCAGGGCCTCGATCTCATCCGCAAAACGGATTTTGATGGTGCTCATGCACGCCTCCCGGCTGATTTCTTCCATGGCGCAACGGGTTATAACTGAAAAAAAATAGCACCTCGCGTGAGGTTTGTAAACCCGTGGGCGAGCGGCGCAAACCTTTTGCCCTGGCGTTTAAAATGCCCTATGATGACAATCAGGAACGAACTTGAGCAGCGTTTTTCATAAATACCATCTCGAATGCAGCCAAAGCGTCCCGCCCCCTGAGCCTTACGCCTCAGGGGGCGGCCGGGGCGAGGGGAGCGCCCCAAACCTTCCTGCGCCGGTGCCATGACTGAAAGCAGCTTCAATATCTCGGGTCAACCCTTCACCCGGGCGGCGGTGGCCAGCCAGTATTTCCTGTATTTCGGCGTCATGGGGATTTATCTGCCCTACTTCAACCTCTACTGCTATCATCTGGGGTTTTCAGGCTTCGATATCGGCGTGCTGTCGGCCCTGCGCTCGGTCGCCATGGTGGTGTTCCCGATGGCTTGGGGGGCGCTGGCCGACCGGACCAAGGGCCGGCGCCCGATCTACATCCTGTGCACCATTGCCAGCGCGGCGATCTGGGCCCTGTTCCTGACAACCGAGACATTTGGGCCGATGGCGGTGATCATCTTTTTGTACGGGGTCTTTTACGCTCCGGTCATCTCCTTTCTTGAAGCCATCTCGATGGAAACCCTGGGCCGAGAGAAGCAGTCCTATGGAAGAATCCGCCTGTGGGGGTCCATCAGCTTCATCACCATGGTGCTGGCTTTCGGCGCGTTGATCGGGCTTTTCTCGGAGCGGGTGATCATTATCTCCATCTGGATCGGATCGATCCTGCTGGCCTTGGCCTCCTTCTCGGTTCCGCGGGACCGCCGCGGCGGGACACCGTTGTCCGTTCGCGGCGCAAAGGCGTTGCTGCGGCGCCGGCCGGCGGTGTTCCTCGCCTGCGCCTTCCTGATGCTGGTCAGCCACGGCGCTTACTACGGTTTTTTTTCGATCCACCTGGCAACCCTCGGCCACACCGGCACCTTCATCGGTGCTGCCTGGGCCCTGGCGTCGGCGGCTGAAATTGTCGCCATGCTTTACTCGGAGGCCATCTTTAAGCGCTTCGCGCTCGAGCGGGTCCTGACGGTCTCGTTTGCGGCAGCCGTGTTGCGCTGGTGGGTGCTGGGGGCGTCGGCCTCGGCGGCGGTGATCCTGCTGTCCCAGGTGCTGCACGCCATGACCTACGGCACGTTTCACATGGCGAGCATCCTGTACATGGACCGACTCGCGCCCGCAGGGGCCAAGAACCTGGGCCAGGCGCTGAACAACGCTCTGACCTACGGCCTCGGCCTGATGACCGGCTTTTTCATCAGCGGGTATCTGTACGGCGTGACCGGCTCCTTCGGGCTGTTCCAGGTGAGCAGTCTGATCGCCTTGGGGGGTGGGCTTCTGTTTGCGGCGTTTCAGGTCCGGGGGCGGCAGCCCGGCGAAGCGTGACGGGTTCAACGGGCGGTAGCGGAACTCCAGAAGCGGTGGTTGAACAGACCGGCGGCGGGTGTGAGACCGAAGACGGCGTCCGCGGCGATGAGCACACCGGCGTTGGTCCACGTGATCCGGTCCTCGGGCCAGGTGGTCATGTCCGGGAAGGTGAAGCCGGCCCGGTAGGAGCCGTCCTCGAAGCGCCGGTCTCTGATCCAGCTGAAGACGACCCGGGCCCGGTCGAGGTTGCCCATGCCGGCCAACGTCAGCGCCAACTCGGAGGTTTCGGCAATGGCGATCCAAGGCTGATCCGACACGCAGCGCACCCCCAGGCCCTCCACCACGAATTTTTTCCAGCCGCGCTCGATCCGTCGCCGGGCATCGGCGCCGGTCACCGCCCCCGAGAGCACCGGGTAGAACCAGTCCATCGAAAACCGCGACTTGGTCATGTTGAAGAGATGCGGCCTGGTGCGGATGGCGTCGCCGAGCTTGCAAAGCGCCGTCTGCCACTCGGGGCACTGCCGGCCGAGGACCACGGCGAGGGCCAGCGCACATTTGATGCTCATGTAAATCGAGCTTGATCCGGTGAGCAGCGCCATGCGGTCGATGTTTCCGGCGGGGCTGATGGCCCAGTGGATTTCGCCCTGGGGCGCCTGCAGGCTGAGAGCAAAATCGATCGCCGTGGACACCATCGGCCACATCCCGGACGCAAAGCCGCGATCGTCTGTGAGCAGGAAATAGTGATAGACCCCCACGGCGACATACGCCGACATGTTGGCGTCGCGGGTCCGGTCCTGGGCGACCCCATCCAGGTATGCGCTGTACCAGCTCCCGTCCGAGAGTTGGTTCGTGGCCAGCCACTCATAAGCCTTGCGGGCCTCCGGCAGAAAGCCCGCGGTGGCCAGCCCCATGGCGGATTCAACGTGGTCCCAGGGGTCGGTCTTCTGGCCGTCGCACCAGGGAATCTCCCCGCTCGGCCGCTGGGTCCTGGCGATCAGGGCGGCGGGAGCTTCGATGTCGAGCGCTTGCTCCTGGTCGAGCCGAGGTCGTT
>Ga0210104_1000016_pt1 | contig 20683 bp, 18 predicted proteins | sample RushSE_TuleA_D2_FD_185567 | JGI IMG/M metagenome (GOLD analysis project Ga0210104, IMG submission 185567) | Wetland microbial communities from San Francisco Bay, California, USA, that impact long-term carbon sequestration - RushSE_TuleA_D2 (SPAdes) | ecosystem: Environmental > Aquatic > Marine >...
CCTGTCCGGACGCTCCCTCGGCAAGGGGCTTCTATCCGCCCTGCTGGGCCTGCTGACGGCCATGATCGGCCTGGACCCCCTGTCCGGGGTGGCACGGCTGACCTTCGGCTCCTACCAGCTCATGGCAGGAATCGATTTTGTACCGATTATCATGGGGCTGTTCGCCATCAGCGAGGTCCTGGTGAACGCGGAAAAGAAAACCCAGATGCTCCTGGATAGCAAGAATATCGAGTGGCTGCCCACCTGGCAGGACATCAAGGATACCTGGGCGGCTACGATTCGCTCCGGTTTTCTCGGGTTCTTCTTCGGCCTGATCCCGGGCTGCAGCCCGGCCGTGACATCGTTCATGGCCTATGACATGGAAAAACGTTTCTCCAAGCACCCTGAAAAGTTCGGCAAGGGCGCCATGGATGCGGTGGCCTCCGTCGAGGGGTCGAACAACGCGACGGCCAGCGGCGGGTTTGTGCCCCTGCTCGCCTTCGGGATCCCCTCGGGGCCGGCCTTGGCCGTTTTGCTGGGAGGGTTCATCATGTACGGCCTGCAGCCGGGGCCCCGACTCATGCAGGAGCAGCCCCACCTGCTGTGGACGATCATCGCCAGCATGTACATCGGCAACGTGATCCTGCTGATCCTGAACCTGCCCCTGGTGGGGTTGTGGGCGCGCATGGCCCTCGTCCCGTTTCCGATCCTGGGACCCTTTATCACGGTCTTCACCTTGATCGGGGCGTTCAGCCTGCGCTATTCCTTTTTCGACCTATGGATCGCGCTCCTGTTCGGAGGGGTCGGCTACCTCATGCGCAAACTGGAGTTCCCGGTGGCCCCCATGGTGCTGGCCACCGTTTTGGCCAGCATGATGGAAACCTCGTTCATGCAGTCCATAACCATGTCCAGAGGCTCGTTTCTGATCTTTTTCACCCGCCCCATATCGGCCGCCTTCATGCTGTTGACGGTCCTTTCGGTGGCGAGCGGGATGTTGCTTATTCGGAAGGCCAAGGCCAAGAACATTGAGCTCGAGGAAAGCGACTCCTGAAAATTCGGTCTTCGGCCGAATTTTAGCTGTGGAACAAGGAAAGGCAAGCGGCAGCGACCGGTCATGCGGGAAATGACCGGATTGATGGTCAAGCCTTGCTGATAATAGGGCGGCCCATATAATCGTCCGGCTTGATGTTCAGCTTCTTGATGCGGTATTGGATCGTGGAGCGCGGCAGGCCCAGGAGTTTGGCGGCGCCCCGGTTGCCTCCGAGCACTCCGCGGGTCTTGGCGAGCGCCTTGACGATGTGCAGCCGTTCGCTGTCCCTCAGGCTGGCCACTTCTTCTGAAACCCTCTGTCCTTGCGGTCGGGCGGATTCAAGGATTTTCTCGACATCACCGATAGAAATGCTCTCGCCCGCCCGCAGGATGACCATCCGCTTGACGAGATTCTTCAGCTCTCGCACGTTCCCCGGCCAGGAATAGCCGCAGAGGCGCTCCAGAGCACCGTGGTTGTAAATCGGTTCCGGGCGGTTCATCTCCCGGGCCTGGGTTACTGTCAACTGCTTCATCAACAGGGGAATGTCCTCTTTTCTTTCCCTCAAGGGCGGTACGTGGATCGAAACGATGTTCAACCGGTAGTATAGATCCTCCCGGAAGGCTCCGGACCGGATGCTCGCCTGGATATCCTTGTTGGTGGCGGCGATGACCCTGCAATCGACCTGCACCGGCCGGCTGTCGCCCACGCGCTCGAACTGCTGGTCCTGGAGAATGTGCAGCAGCTTGGCCTGCAGGCTGATCGGAAGCTCGGCAATTTCGTCCAGGAAGATGGTACCGCCGTGGGCCAGTTCAAATCGGCCGAGACGCTTGTCGTTTGCGCCCGTGAAAGCGCCCTTCGCGTGGCCGAAAAGCTCGCTTTCGAACAGCGAGGATGCGAGCGCCGGGCAGTTGGTCTTCACGAAGAGGTGGTTGCGGCGTGCGCTCAGGTTGTGGATGCAGTGCGCCAGGTAGTCCTTGCCGGTGCCGGTTTCACCGGTGATCAGCACCGTGGCATCGGTGTCGGCCGACTGTTGAATTGTTTTCATGATGCCCGCCATGGCGGCCGAGGCGTAAAAGAACTCATCCTGGTGGTAATCGTCGCTGCTCTGCAGCAGAAAATCCTTTTCGCGTTCAAGGCTCTTGTTCAGCTTCTCCAGCTCGGTGTAGGTCAGCATGTTGTCGACGGCGATCGCCACCTGCCGCGACACGTCGGTCAACACTTCCGTGAGTTCCGAGATGTGCTCGGGCGAACTGCGAAAAGAAAAATGGATCGATCCAAGGATCCGGTTGCGCACCAGCATCGGAAAAGCCATGGTGGCGTTGAGGCCGGCCGCGACCATCGCCCCGATTGACGACAGGTCGGTGTAGCGGCGCAGGTCGTCGATGATGGTCGGCTGGCGGGATTGAACCACCATGCGGGCAATAGCGCCGTCGGCGAGCGGCCGACTGTGCCGCGTCAGACCGCCGCCGGGCTGGACGCCTTCGGCGGCCGCGAAATAACTGATGGATTGGCTCTTGGCGTCGTAGAGATTTATCGCCATGCGGTCAAAAGCAATATGCTTGCGGAGTTCCTTGGCAAGCGCCTGGAAGAGGTCTTCGCGGTTGGTCCGGGTGACCACGGCGTTGTTGATTTCAAGCAGCATCTTGTAGCGTGTCTCGGCATTCCAGCGCATGTCGCACCTCGTCGGTAGATAGCTCCGATTCAATGTGAGGTTTTTCTGCCCAAAAGGCAAGCAAAAATTCGGCACTGCGCCTAATATTGGGCACACACTTTCGGCAGGCAACCAGTTTGATATATTTTTATAATGCTATTTCAGTAAGATAAGTTTAGTGGGGTTATGGCAGCCCTTTTGCACATAAATTTGCAACTCCTAACAGGATCGAAAGAATGGTCGAGTTAAAATACGGCAAAGGCAAAATCAGGGTCGGCATTCCCGCAACGGCCGACGTCTCGATTCTGGAGCCTTTACGGGTGCCCATGCTCGCATCCGTGCAGACCGCCGTGGACTCGGCCTTGAGCGCTCCGTTCGGCTGCCCGTCCCTGGAAGCGATCATGGACGCGCGCCGCCCCCGCTCGATAGCCATTGCGGTCCCGGATGAGACCCGCCCTGCCCCGCTCCGGGAGGTCTTGCCCTGTCTGCTCAGTCGCATCGAAGCCAAACTGCCGGGACCCTTGGCTGACCACGTCACTCTTTTCATCGGCGGCGGTCTGCACCCACCGGCGGATGCCGGTGCCATCGAACGGATCCTTCCCGCAGGAATCGCCAGGGGCTGCCGGGTGGTGGCCCACGACGCCCGCGCGGCCGCCATGCGCAGCTACGGCACCACCTCGCGCGGCACGCCGGTGGGCATCAGCGCCGCGTATGCAGATTCCGATTTCAAGGTGGTGATCGGGCAGGTGGACCCGCATCAGTTCGTGGGTTTCACGGGCGGCGCCAAGGGGGTGGTCATCGGCTGCGCCGCCCCGGAGACCATCGAGAAGAACCACAGCCTCATGTCCGAACCAAACGCCCACGTCGGGCAGCTCAAGGGCAACCCGGTACGCGAAGACCTGACCGAGGCCGGCGAAATGATCGGGATCGATCTGGCCGTCAACTTTGTCCTGGATACGGACAAAAAAGCCGTGCACCTGAGCGCCGGAAAACCTGTACAAGTCCTGGAATCCTGCGCGGAGATCTGCGCCAAAGTCTACGGGGTCGCCATCGAAGACAAGTTCGACATCGTGGTAGCCTCCTGCGGGGGATATCCCAAGGACATCTGCCTCTACCAGGCGCAGAAGGGCTTGAACCTGGCCTCGCAGGCGCTGAAGCCGGGCGGCCGCATCCTTCTGCTGGCCGCCTCCCCGCAGGGGGTCGGGGACGACATTTATTTCGACTACGTTTCGCAGTTCACCTCGCCGGAAGAGGTGATCCGGGACTTCAAGGCGAGCGGCTTCCGCATGGGGGCGCACAAGGCCTACCTCTTCGGCCGCACGCTGGTGAACTTCGACGTGGCGGTGTTCTCGGACCTGGACCCCGGCATCTTGCGCAAGTGCCACCTGCGGGCGGCGGACCCGGCCTCTGTTATCCACGAGTGGGTGGCCACTTTCAGCGGCACCCCACGCGTGGCAGTAATTCCCAACGCCAACACAACGTATTTCTATAAGTCAGGCACCCAAACACCAAAGACCAAACCCTAACCACCGGGCCGGATTCAACGAAGCCGCCCCATCACAAGAGGAGGAATAGCACATGATTCAATTCCTGGTTCACGAAGAAGCCGACAATGTCGGCGTGGCCACCGTCGACATCAAGGCGGGGGAAACGGCCAAAGGGCTTTACATGGACAGCCAGAAAAAAGTCCAGGTCAAGGCCCAACAGGACATCCCCCTGGGGCACAAGATCGCCCTGGTCAAGTTTAAAAAAGACGACTCCGTCATCAAATACGGTCATGACATCGGCCGGATTGTTGCCGACATCAAAGTGGGCGAGCACGTTCACATTCACAATCTGAAAACGAGGAGGTGGTAACCATGGCCAAGCTCAAAAACCCGAAAGTCTTCGCCTATCGCCGGGAAAACGGCCGTGTCGGCATTCGCAACCATGTGGTCATCCTGCCGCTGGACGATCTGAGCAACTCCGCCTGCGAGAAGGTGGCCCACAACGTCAAAGGCACCAAGGCAATCCCGCATGCCTACGGCCGGCTGCAGTTCGGCAAGGACCTGGAGCTCTTCTTCCGCACGATGATCGGCACCGGGGCCAATCCCAACGTGGCCGCCGTGGTAGTGATCGGCATCGAGCCCGATTGGACCAACCGCATCGTGGAAGGCATCGCCAAGACCGGAAAACCGGTGGCGGGATTCAGCATCGAGCGCTTCGGCGAGTTCAAGACGGTGGAGATGGCCTGCTGGAAGGCCAAGGAGTTTGTGCAGTGGGCAAGCGAGCTGCGCCGCGAGCCGGTGGACCTGAAGGAGATCTGGGTCAGCGTGAAGTGCGGCGAGAGCGACACCACCAGCGGCCTAGCCTCCAACCCGACCGTCGGCAACGCCATCGAAAAGCTGGTGGCCATGGGCGCCACCACCAGCTTCGGAGAGACGAGCGAAATCACCGGGGCCGAAATGGTGTGCAAGGAGCGCGCGGCCAATCGCAAGGTCGGCGAGCAGTTCATGGCCACCTTCAACGCCTACCAGAAGATGATCGACGACAACAAGACCGACGATCTATCAGGCTCCCAGCCCACCAAGGGCAACATCCGCGGCGGGCTCACCACCATCGAGGAGAAGGCCTTCGGCAACCTGCAGAAGATCGGCAAGAAAGCGAACTACGTCGGCGTGCTGGACAAGGCCGAGGCCCCCACCGGCCCGGGCCTGTGGTTTATGGACACCTCGAGCGCGGCGGCCGAGGCCGTGACGCTGTGGGCGGCGGCCGGCTTCGTGGCGCACTTCTTCCCCACGGGCCAGGGCAACATCATCGGCAACCCGATCGAGCCGGTGATCAAGCTGACCGCCAACCCGCTGACCGCCAAGACCATGAGCGAGCACGTCGACTACGACTGCTCGGCCATCCTGCGGGGCGAGATGACCCTCGACCAGTCCGGCGACAACTTGCTGCAGATGTTGATCCGCACCTGCAACGGTCGCCTGACGGCCCAGGAAGTACTCGGACACGAGGAGTTCGTTCTGACGAAGCTGTACGAAAGCGCGTGATGAAACGCCACCGGGGGAGGGCTTCACCGCCTTCTCCCGGTGGCATCGGGTCGATCGCTGTTTCACAACAACGGTCCACGGCAGGTGATCACCGGAGCCCGTCCATCCGGCTCCGCACCGCCGGGGCTCAACCCAAGGAGGGACTGTCATGCAATTCGGATTCATCGGCGTCGGCCAGATGGGCGGGGGACTTGCCCGCAATCTGATCCGCGCCCAGAAAAGGGTATTGGTGTACGATCTGAACCCGGAGGCTGTCAAGCAGACCCTGGCCGCCGGCACCACCGGCCGGGCCGCCGAAAAAATCGAAGAATTGGCTGGAGCCGACGTGGTGTTCACCAGCCTGCCGCTGCCCCAGCACCTGGAATCGGTCATGCTGGGGCCGAAGGGGCTTCTCAGCCAGATGAAGCCCGGCGCTACCTACATAGACGTAAGCACTATCGACCCCGCCACCGCCCGCAAGCTCTCCGACGCAGCCGAGGCCAAAGGCATTCACTTCCTGGAGTGCCCGCTCGGCAAGACCCCGGCGCAGGCCGAGAAAGCAGAAGAGCCCATCTTCGCCGGCGGCAAAAAAGCCGTCTACGAGAAAATGCTGGATGTCCTCACGATCATCGGCAAGCCCGTCTACTACCTCGGCGAAGTCGAAGCCGCCTGCGCGCTGAAGCTGATCAGCAACCTCATCGGCATGACCAACCTGGCGGTGTTGACGGAGGGAATCCGCATCGGCGAGAAGGCCGGCATCGAACCGAAATACCTGCTGGAGCTGCTCAACGACACCGGTGCGAAAAGTTTCCAAATGGACGTGCGCGGGCCCTGGATCGCCGCCGGGGATTTCAAGAGCCGCTTCGGACTTGACCTGGCCCTGAAAGACGTCCGATTGGGCTGCGAAATGGCCAAGGCCTGGGGCAACGACGCCCGGACCATGCAGGTTGCCCTGGACTATTTGAAGGCCGGCAGCAGCGCCGGCTATGGCAAAGAGGACTGCAACGCGATGTATAAAGTCATCAAATGACTTTGTAGCCCGTTACCGCAACAAGCAGCCTTCTCCGGTGGGCCTCGGCCGACCGGCCCCCTCGGCAATTCTTTAATGATGGAGAACCCGAAGATGCCGAAATCAGAAACCAAAAAACACCGCACGTCCCTGATCGTCTCCCTTTTCGCTTTTGGGATCTATTTCCTGAATGTCCTGATCGGGAAGGTGAATGTCCTTTACCAGGCGGGGATTCCGCGCTTTGGAAACGTCGGCGAGTTTCTTTTGCTGGCCTGCGCCTCCGTTTTATTGGTCGTTACCGCCCTGAAAAGAGAAGCCAGTGAACAAAAAGAGATGCACAAACCCCAACAGGAGGTGAAGAATGAAAAGTGACCCTAAAAAACAGTCAGACCTGAAAAGTGAAGATCGCAGGCGGTTCATGCAGGTAAGCGCCAAGTTCGGCCTGACCGCTGCCACCGTGGCATTGTTCAGCGGGGTGATCCACTCGGAGGAGGCCAGCGCCCAAGTGGCCAAGGAAGAAGAGGAGCGCAGCAAAGAGGCCAAATACACGATGAACCTCGCCACGGCCTATGTCCTGACTGCCGACCGGAGCTATCCCATCATGCAGTTGGACATGAAAGAAAATGTTCAAAACTGCACCAACGGCGAAGTCTATGTCAAGCTCGCCCCGGGCGGTCAGCTCGGCGCCGGGAGTGCCCTGGCCCAAAAGGTCCAGGCCGGCACGATTCAGGCCGCACAGCACTCCATTTCCAACTTTGCCCCTTTCGCACCCGTGGTGGACCTGATCAACATCCCCTACTGGTGCGGGGAAAACCAGAGATTCGTCAACCTGGTCAACTCCGATGCCTGGAAGAAAGAAGTGAACCCCAAGGTCGAAGAGAAAGGGTTCAAGGTCCTCTGGTACGTCGTCATCGATCCGCGGGTGGTGGCCACGCGAAAGGGTGTCAGCGGGCCTATCAAAACCCCGGATCAGATGAAGGGCATCAAGTTCCGCGTTCCGGGTTCAAAAATCCTTGCCCTATTCTATGAACTTCTGGGCGCCAATCCGACCCCCATCGCCTGGGGCGAGACGTCCTCGGCGATCAAGCAGGGTGTGGCAGATGCCTTGGACCCCTCGGTCGAGGCTCTGTATGTCTTCGGGTTCAGGGATATCATTGACTATGTCACGTTCAACAACGCCGTTCCCGACAGCCAAGTGTATTCCTGCAACCTGCAGTGGTTCAAGGGCCTGCCCAAAAAGGTCCAGGAGGGGATCGAATTCGCCAGCGAAGTCACCATGGCGCAAAACCTCGCGAAGGTGCCCGCAGCGCGCGCATTTGCCATGTCGGAGCTGAGAAAATCCGGGGTGAAATTCTACGTTCCGACCGCTGATGAAATGAAGCAGTGGGTCGCCAAAGCGGGCGCCCAGCTGCCCGCCTGGAACGATATCAAAAAAGAACTGGCCGGATCTCTTGAACTGTTCGACAAGTTCCAGAAGGCGGCCAACACCCAGAGCCGACACATCGTCCACGACGTCACGGCCTGATTGACCCGCCCGGCGGCACCGTATCCAGGCGGTGCCGCCTCGAACTGCCGTCGAGGCTCAAAAAGCGAGGTAACATCGCATGACAGCAAGTAAATTCCTTCACGCGATCGATCAAAACGGCGAGCGATATCTGCTTCTGCCTTTGTATGCGCTGATTGTCATCACCATCTTCATGGAAGTCTTTCGCAGGTTCATTCTGAGCTATTCTTCCATCTGGGCCGAGGAAGTCGCGCGTTACGCATTCATCTATGTATCGTGGATCGGCGCATCGGCGGCGATCCGCGAGCGGGCCCACATCCGGATCGATGTGATTCTGCCTTTTCTAGGTGAGCGCATGCGTGGAATCGTCATGATCATCGGCGACATCATCACCATCGCCCTGGCTGCCGGCGCTTTCTGGTGGTCGCTTGAATCCGTCCTGACCTCGATCAAATTCGGCTCCGTGACGCACGGTCTGCGCATCAGTTTGGCATGGTTTCTGTTCGCCGTCCCGCTGGGGTTCGCCATGATGATCATTCGTCTGATCCAGGCGATCATCCGGGACGTCACCGACCTAAAAGCCGGTCGCCCTATTTTTCGAGGCAAAAAACTATTCGATTAGCAAGGGGGAGAGATGCTTCAGCAATACTTGATGCAACAGGAAGCCGTTTCGCTGGGCTGGGGATTCTTCGTGCCGCTTGTCCTGATGCTCGTCCTGATCCTGATGGCCGCGCGCATTTGGGTCGTGATCGGCGTAGGCTCTTTCTGCATGCTGATCTTCACGAAGGTGCTCCCGCCGACCCTGCTCGGGGAGGCGCTTTTTGACGGCATCGACTCGTTTGCACTGATTGCCGTTCCGCTTTTCATCCTCACCGGCGATATTTTGGTCCGAACCGGTCTTTCCGACAAGCTTCTGGACGTCGCCGAGGCCACGATGGGCGCAAGACGTTCCGGCTTGGGCACATCGACCGTTCTGGGCTGCGGCTTCTTCGCCTGCATCAGCGGCTCGGATGCCGCCGATGCTGCCGCCATCGGGCGCATCACAATCGACCGGTTGGTGGGAAAAGGCTACCCCAAGGCCTACGCCTGTGCCTTGGTGGCTGCAGGCGCCTGTACCGGCATCTTGATCCCGCCCTCCATTTCCTACATCATCATCGGTCTGGTCCTCGGCATCAGCGCCTCCACCCTATTCCTGGCGGCCGCCATCCCCGGCGTGATGATTCTGCTTTCAGTGATGATCTGCAACTCGATCATGAACCGCCTGCGGGGATATGAGAACAGCCGCGGATCTTTCGATTTCAGCCGCTGGATCAAAAGCGTCGTCGACGGACGGTATGCCCTGCTGGTCCCTGTCATCATATTGGGCGGGATATACTCGGGCATATTCACCCCGACGGAAAGCGCCGCTGTGGCCGCCCTGGTCACCACGATCATCGGCTTTTGGCAGGGCACCCTAAAGATCAGCCATATCCCCAAAATTCTTGAAACATCCGCCAAGGTCAGTGGCGTCATCGTACCGATCATCGCCATGAGTCTTCCGCTCGCCCAGACTTTGGCCAGCTTGCAGGTGCCCCAAGCCTTCGTCAGGTTTATGACTTCGTTGACGTCCAACCCTTATCTGATCATCCTGGTGATGATCGCCATTCTGATGATCGCCGGTTGTGTGATGGAGACCACTCCCAATATCGTCATCCTCGCGCCGCTTCTACTTCCGCTGGCCCAGGAAATCGGGATGAACGAGATCCATTTTTGCATTTTCATGGTCACCTCATTGGGCATCGGGTTCATCACACCGCCTCTGGGTCTGAACCTGTTCGTGGTCTCGGGAATCACACAAACGCCGATCCTAGCGATTTCCAAGCATGCCGTCCCCTTTGTCCTGAACATGCTTTTAATCGTGATTTTATTAGGATACTTTCCATGGTTTTCGCTTTGGCTGATAAAATAGCCACAAAGCGGAGGTCCTGTAGAGTGAAATGCCTCATTTGCCAAAATCTCAACAGTGTTCCCCGCCGCAGCTTGACGAACTTTGGCCATAATTGGTCCGGTGCGCGGATCACATGAACGGAGGAATTAGGCCATGCCCTTTGGCTACAATGGAAAAATTCTCCACGTCGACCTGACCCGGGAGGCGTGGAACGTAGAAGAGCCTGATGAAAAATGGTACCGCACCTACATGGGCGGATCCAATTTCATCTCCCATTACTTGCTCAAGGAACTCCCCGTCGGTATCGACCCGCTTTCGAAGGAGAACATCCTGGTCTTCGCGTGCAGCGTGGTCACCGGCGCGCCGCTCTCCGGATTCAACCGCTACACCATCGGAGCGAAGTCCCCCCTGACGGGCGGATTCGCCGAGACCGAGGCCGGCGGCTACTGGGCCCCTGAGCTCAAGTTCGCCGGTTTCGACGCCGTCATCGTGCGCGGGCGCGCCCCCAAGCCGGTGTACCTGTGGATCAAAGACGGGGCCGTCGAGATCCGGGACGCGGCGGGCCTCTGGGGGCTCGACAACTGGCAGACCCAAGAGCACCTGGAGCGGGAACTGGAGGACACGCGCATCCGCGTGGTCTCAATCGGACCGGCCGGGGAGCGCCTGGTGCGCTACGCCTGCGTGCAGAACGATCTCGAGCACTACAACGGCCGGACCGGCATGGGCGCCGTGATGGGCTCCAAGAACCTCAAGGCCATCGCGGTGCGCGGCACCCAAAAACTGCAGATGGCGGATCCCGAGAAGGTCAAGGAGATCGGGCGCTGGCACAACGAGCGCATCAAGACCCACCCGCCGAACGTCGGGCTCACGAAATTCGGCACCACCGGCCTGGTCAAGGGCATCAACGACGGCGGGTTTCTGCCGACCCGCAACTTCAAGGAGGGCGTTTTCGAGGGTGCGGACAAGCTCGCGGCGCCGGCCTATCACGAAACCATCTTCCACTCGAACAGCACCTGCTGGGCCTGCGCCGTGCGGTGCAAGCGCCGCGTGGAGCTTGCGCACGACAAGTACCCGCTCGACAAACGCTTCGGCGGCGCCGAGTATGAGTCCCTGGCCGCGCTCGGCTCGATGCTCGCCATCGACAACCTGCCGGCGGTGGCCCGGGGCAACCAGATCTGCAACCTCCAGGGACTGGACGTCGTCTCCACCGGGGCGGTCGTCGCCTTCGCCATGGAGTGCTTCGAAAACGGGATATTGACCGAGAAGGACACCGACGGCCGCACCCTTCGCTACGGCGACGCCGACGCGATGATCTGGCTGATTGAGCAGATCGCGGCGCGCAGCGGCCTGGGGGACGTCTTGGCGCTGGGCGTCAAGCGGGCTTCCGAGAAAATCGGCCGCGGTGCGGAGCAATACGCCTTCCACATCAAGGGCCAGGAGTTGGCCTTCCACGACGGCCGGGGCAAGACCGGCATGGCGCTGGGTTTTGCCCTCTCGCCCACCGGCGCGGACCACATCGAGACCCCGCACGACGTGGCCTTCCAGGGCGACGGCGTGAGCAAGCTCTTTCCGATGGGCCTTTTCGATCCCGTCGAACCGTTAAAGACCGACGCGGCCAAAATGCGTTTTTTCTACATCGGCCAGAAGGCCTGGGGGATCAACAACGTCCTGAACTTATGCAACTTCGTGTCCGTACCCATCCACGCCATGACGTTCGGCCGCCTGGTGGAGGCTGTCAACGCCATCACGGGCTGGGATGTCAGCCTGTATGAACTGGTCAATGCCGCCGAACGCTCGAACGTCATGGCCCGAGTGTTCAACAACCGGGAGGGGTTTACCCCCAAGGACGACACCCTGATTTCCCGTTGGTTCGAGGAAATGCCGAGCGGGCCCTTGAAAGGCAAGCGAATCGACCCGGAAGTTTTCAGAGACCTCGTACAGCTTTACTATGACATGTCCGGTTGGGATGCTCAAGGGCGCCCCACCCGTGGCAAGCTTGTGGAACTGGGGCTTTATTGGCTGCTGGAAAACTGATTTGAAATGGACGTCGAGGTCAGGCTTTTTGAAAGTTTAAAAAAGCACCTGCCTGAAGGCGGGAAGGTGCAACTTGCAGAGGGTTCGCGGGTTTCCGACCTGCTCACGGCTCTCGGCATTTCGACGGATGATGTAGGCATCTTGATGATCAACCGCATGGATGGGCGTTTTGACCAGCTGATTCAAAACGGTGATGTCGTGACACTCATCCCGCCCATTGGAGGCGGCTGATGTTTGAACATCTCACGGTATGGGCCCAAACCATAAGGATACTTGATTCCACCGGCTCTTTTTTTCCGGCAAAACGCTTTTCCGGACAGACCACTTATCTGGGTGGAGGCTGGTCGGCCAAGTGAGCGTTGGGTTTTACAGCCCGACGGAGCCTTAACATGCCCAATTGATAGCGGCCTGATCACCCACCGGTCGCGGGACGCATCCACTGCGCCGCCATCTGGCGGACCTTGAAAATGGCACAGGAAGCCAGCCTTCGACGGCTGGCTTCCTGCCATAGAAACACCATCGGCTGAAATCCAATCCCCTACGCAGTTCATAAAGTTCCGCAGCCCTTCTCTCCCTCATCCCCTCCCCTCATCAGATCCTTCTGAAGCCGGGCGATATCGTCAAAAGAGCCGGCAGCCGCCTGGTAAAGTTTCGTGTACAGAGGATGGATCCGCTCGTAGACGGCTGCGTTTCCGGAAACAGGCCGGCATACGTGGCTGATTTGAACCCACCTCTGGACGGCCTCCATAGAATCGGCATAACCTGCCGCCAGTGCCGCCCAGAAGGCCGCCGCCAGCGCCGACGTCTCGCCCCAGGCCGGCACGTTCAGGTTCCGGCCCAGGACATCAGCCATGACTTGCAGCCACAGCTCGGATTTGGTGAAGCCTCCTGAAGCGACGATCTGCTGCACATCCAAGCCGGTCTCGGACAGCACCTCCAGAAGACTTTTGAACCGGAACCCGATTCCCTCAAGCAACGCCCGGGCCAAGTGCCGCAGTTCGTGTTCAAGACTCATCCCGAAAAACGCGGCCCGGGCATTCAAGTTCCAGTTCGGGCTGCGTTCGCCGGCGAAAAACGGCAAACAGATCAAGCCTCCGGATCCTGCCGGGGCGCGGCCGGCGAGCGCCAGGATGTCTTCGAAGGTCAGCGGCTGTCCTGCGCGGGCTTGATTCAGGCAGTCTCTCAGCCAGGACAGGGCAACACCGCCGTTGTTGATCGCCCCGCCCACCAGCCAGCGTGTCTCATCGATGGCATAGCACCAGCTGCGCGACTCCGGGTCCAATACTGGCCGGGGCGACACCACTCGCAGCGCGCCGGAGGTCCCCACCATCAAGGTGGCCTGCGTGGGGGTCACCGCACCGGCGCCGATACTCGAGTTGACCGCATCGGAGGAACCCACCACGACTCGCGTGCCCACGGGCAGCCCCATCTGCGCAGCGACATCCGCCTGCAGATTGCCTAGGCGGGCGTCAGGTGCGGCCAGAGGGGAGAGCTGCTCTTGGCGGATGCCGGCCAGGTCGAGGGCCGGATCGCTCCACCGCAGGGTGTGCGTGTTCAAAAAACCGGACCCTGCCGCCAGCGAGTAATCGACCTGCCAGATGCCGGTCAACCGATAGCCGACATATTCCTTGGCGGAGACATACCGTATGGCGCTTCGAAAAACCTCCGGCCGATTTTCGCGTAGCCACATGACCTTATAAATGGGATACATTCCGTGCGCGGGGCAGCCGGTCTCCCGGTAGATGCTCATGCCGGTCGGCGTAGCGGCCACTGCCCCGGCCTGCTTAAAGGCTCGCCCGTCTGCCCAAGTGATGACCCCTGTCAGGGGATCACCCCCGTCGCCCACGGCCATCACACTGTGCAGGGCGCCGCCGATGCTCATGCCGCCGCAACTCCCCGGCTTTGCGTCGGCCTGGTCCACGGCCTGGCGCACGGAGGCGATTGCGGCCTTCAACAAATCCCCCGGGTTCTGCTCCTGCCAGCGGTCATGCGCCTCGGCGCCCGAGTACTCGCCCGCCCCGAAACCGAGGACCTTGCCATTTTCGTCCACCACGACCGACTTGCAGCTCCCGGTCCCCAAGTCGATCCCGACAAAAAAGGGTGCGCCTTTGGTGAGTGAAGGTTTCATTTCCTATTCCTTGGCCGCAGCCTGCCCTATCAATTGGTGGAGAGTCTCCCCGGCGTGGTCCACGAACAGAATCCCTTGGTCTTCCTGGTTCATGTAGTCCGCGAGATGGATATGTCGGGGGTCCATGTAGCCGACGTTGATCTTGCGGCAGACGTCTTCCGTGATCGACGTTGCGAAAACCAGGTTGACATCGGGTCTCTCCACGCCGGCCTCGTAGGTGCCGGTCCCGCGCACGTGGGTCAGGTGAGCCAGCACGCCCCTCGGGACATCCTTGAGTCGGTCCATGTGGGCCAGCAGGTACTCCCGGATGTGGTAGCCGACCGCCTCGATGTAACGGCCCCACGTCCGGGATACCTCATGGATATGAGGGGCGTAGATAATGAGGGTTCCCTGCTCGGCCACGACCTGCTCGAGCTTGTACATGACCTTGCCGGCGGTCCAGATCTCGTCGTACATGGCGGGGGCGACGCCCAGCACAAGCTTGAAGGGCTTATTCTTCGTCACGATGTGAATCCGTGATGACAAATCCGCCGCCCGGGACCAGACCTCGCGCGTGTCCCCCGCATACAGCCCGCACAACCCCGCGCCGTGGTCGACCACCATGGCCAGGCAGTGGACGGGCACCCCGACCATGCCGAGCGCCCGGTCGATCACGCGCCGGACCGGCGTGTCCTTGATTCCGATGATTTTCTTGCAGCTGATGACGGCCCCCAGCCAGTGGAAAAAATGCAGGAACTCGCCTCCGGATATTCCTGGGAATAGATACTTGGCCCCGCCCGAGTATCCCACGACCTCGTGCGGGAAAACAGGCCCGGCGATGAGCACTAGATCGTAATCGAAGATGCGTTGGTTGATCTCGATCGGCACCTCTTCGCTCAGCAGCCCGCCGGAGATCTCTTCGACGTTCGCGGCCGCCAGCGCCCCGATGCGCCGGAAGGTGTCCGGTCGATTCCATTCGTGGTTCAAAAAGGAGGAACGGGGAAAATCCTGGCGGGGATTCGTTATGCCGTAAAGCGCCAGGATGCTCTCCGGCGCCAGCGGTGTGTGCGTCCCCAGGGCGACCATGAAATCGAGACGGGCACAGCGCTCGCCGATGGTCTTGCGGATGGCCTGCACCATCATCGGCAGCGGGCAGGTCCGGGTGGCATCCGGCGTGAGAACAAGAACTCGCTTGTTCTCATACAGACCGGCGGGCGTCCCTTCCCGGATGATGCCTTCAACGTCCGTTTCCGCCAGCACCGCATCCGGGCTGCCTTTACCGGTGGTCATGGGATGCTCCTTCCGAGGAAGTCGATTCTGAAATCCCCCCACCCCCCTTTGCCAAAGGGGGAGCCTGAACATTAAGGAGTTTCTTCCCCTTTTAAAAATGGGGCGGTGGGATTTCGTTCCACGGATCAGTCCTTGACCCACTGCGTGTGGAAAAATTCGCCTCTCGGGCGGTCGATCCGCTCATACGTGTGGGCGCCGAAGTAGTCCCGCTGAGCCTGGATGAGGTTGGCCGGCAGGCGGGCGCTGCGATAGCCGTCGTAAAAGGATAGCGCGGCCGAGATGGCGGGAGCCGGGATCCCCAGCCGCACCGCCTCGATGACCACCCGCCGCCAGGAGCCCTGGCACTTCCGGATGATGCCTCTGAAATAATCATCCAGCAGCAAGTTCGGCAGGTCGGAATCCCGAGCAAAAGCGTCCTTGATCCGCTCCAGGAAAGCGCTGCGGATGATGCAGCCCGCGCGCCACAGCAGGGCGACTTTCCCGAAATCGAGGTTCCACCGGTATTCCCGGGCCGCCTCGCGCATCAGCATGAACCCCTGGGTGTAGGAGACGATCTTGGAGGCCAAAACCGCGTTGCGCAGGTCGGTCACGATCGTTTTCGGTTCTCCGTCAAACGTTGCCCGGGGGCCGCCGAGAATCTTGGAAGCGGCGACGCGCTCGTCTTTGAGAGCCGACAAGCAGCGGGCGTAGACCGCCTCGCTGATGAGGGTCACCGGTATGCCCAAGTCCAGGGAGTTGATCCCAGTCCACTTGCCCGTGCCCTTCTGTCCGGCGCTGTCGAATATCTTCTCCACCAGCGGCTTGCCGTCGGCGTCCGCAAAAGCCATGATGTCGCGCGTGATCTCTATCAAGTAGCTCTGCAGGTCGCCTGCGTTCCAGCGGGAGAAGATCTGCTGCATCTCTTTGTGCGGCCGCCGCAGCCCGTCGCGCATGAGGTGATAGGCCTCGGCGATGATCTGCATGTCGCCATATTCAATTCCGTTGTGGATCATCTTCACATAGTGCCCGGCGCCGCCTTCGCCCACCCACTCGCAGCAGGGCGAGCCGTCGGGCGTCTTGGCGGCGATGGCCTGGAACAGTCCTTTCACCAGGGGCCAGGCCTTGGGGTTGCCGCCCGGCATGATGGACGGCCCGCGCCGGGCGCCCTCCTCGCCGCCGGAAATGCCGGTGCCGATGTAGAGAATTCCCTTGGTTTCCATTTGGCTTGTCCGGCGGCTCGTGTCTGTGAACTGGGAGTTGCCGCCGTCGATGATCAGATCCCCGGCCTCCAGGTGCGGAAGGAGCAGGTCGATGAAATCGTCCACGGGCTGGCCGGCCTTCACCATCAGCATCACCCGGCGCGGCCGCTTCAAGGCCGCCGTCAACTCTTCGAGTGAGTGGGCCCCGACCACGCGGGTGCCCCGGGCGGGGCCGTTTAAAAATTCGTCGACCTTCGTGACGGTCCGGTTGTAGACGGCAACGGTGTAGCCGTGGTCGTTCATGTTGAGCACGAGGTTTTGGCCCATTACCGCCAGGCCGATCAGGCCGATGTCCGCCCTTTTCTCCGAGTTGGTTTGCACAGGAGACTCCCTTCTAATTTCTAATTGAAAATGGAAGATGGTCCGGAAATCTCTATGATATATGCGATAGCCTGTCAACTTGCCGAATGCGGGGCCGAACCGGCAGCTGCAAAGGAATGCTCCCGCCGGGACGTATACTCAAGCCGACTTCAAGGAACAGTTGCAGTAGAAGCGGTGGGTTGTTAATATGAGGTGCCTTCATGCTCCGGGGGCCGACTCGCACCAGGCTCGCCCGTAATGCATTTCCAGGCGGAGGGACCCGATGAACACCACCAGCCTCGATTTCGAACGATTGGCAGAGGCGAGGATTTTTCCGGACAAGACCCCTTACAAGAGCCTGTCCGTCCATCACGTTCTCGAAATCTCGCGGCGGTCAGGCGTAAGCGGCCGGGAAGTTGAAATTACGGCCCTCGAAAAAGGCATCGTCCCCGAGCGCTATGCACGGAACATGCGGACCCTCTCCCTCGCCGACCAGGCGACCTTGCTGAAGGCGCGCGCAGCCGTTGTGGGCCTGGGCGGCCTGGGCGGTGCGGTGACCGAGATCCTGGCCCGCATGGGCGTGGGCCGCCTGACACTCATCGACGGGGACCGCTTCGAGGACAGCAACCTCAACCGCCAGCTTCTCAGCTCCGTCGCCCACCTGGGGCATCTCAAGGCGGAGGCCGCTCGCCAGCGGGTCAGCCAGATCAACCCGTCGGTCGATTGCTCCGAGGCTGCGGAGTTCCTAACCCCGGAAAACGCCGGCCAACTGCTCGCAGCGTGCGATGTGGTGGTGGACGGCCTGGACAATCTGCCCGCTCGCTTCATGGTGGAAGACGCCTGCCGACGGATGGGCCGACCCTTGGTTTCTGCAGCGGTGGCCGGGGCATCCGGCCACGTCACCACCATTTTCCCAGAAGACCGCGGCCTGCGGCTGATCTACGGGGAACCGCAGAACCTGCCGCTCAAGGGCGCCGAGACCGCCTTGGGGACGGTGCCTTTCTCCGTGGTCTTTCTGGCGTCTTTGGAATGCGCCGAGGTCGCCAAAATCATCCTGAAAAAGGGAACCCTTTTTCGAAATAAGCTGCTGGTAGCCGACCTGACGGACGGCGTGATTGAAGTGATGAACCTCACCTGATGCCGTGTGGCCGTTGATCGGCCTCAGAACGCCGGCCCGTCCCGGCTTGACAGACCCAGGACTTTCCGCCATAATTTTCCATCGTTGCGCCGGACAAAAAACTGATCCAATTGGGGTTGGGTTGCATTCGAGCCTGTTCCCGAACAGAAGTCGGCAACGAATCGGAAGTGGATATCGACATCAAACTGCCGCTCCGCTGAAATCCCGGCCATTTGAATTCAGCCGCGGCGAGTGCGGCGCTTTCCATATTCAAATACGGATGAAAGGGCCCGAACCATGATGATGCATCAGCTTCGAAAACTTGGAGGTGTGGGGTTGCTAGCCATCGGCATTCTCACAGGCGGCTGCGCCTCCTCCAACGTGATGAACGTCCGGTACCAGCTGCCGGCGCTGGCTGGAGGCCCCATCCCGCACAGTGTCGTGATCGGCTTCGAGGACGCCCGCAAGAACAGCGCGTTCCTCACCCAAAGCGCCCGGGAGGAGCTTGAAGGGTTCTCCGACGTGTACGCTTTGACGGTTTCAAGACCCGGCCGGGGCAACGAGCTCAAAGGGGCCTACCCGCTCGCCCCTTTATTCACGGAAATCCTGCGCTATCGGCTGGAGGATTCCGGGGTGAAAGTGATGCCGCCGGGCGCCAACGCCGACGCGGAATTAAAGCTGGTACTCAATGAATTCCAGCTGGATTTCGGAGACCGGAAGTGGAGTGCGTCGGTCGCCTACGAAGCCCGGCTCCTGAAAAATGGAACCCTGCTCAGCATGCAGGGGGTCACCGGCAGCGCCGAAAGGGTCATGTTCATGAAAAAGGCCGATGCTGAAAAGGTGGTCGGTGAGCTGGTGAGCGACACGATCAACCAGATGGACCTGACCGGGCTTTTCAAGCGGGCCGGCTTGTAGGAGGCGTCGCATGGATGAGATGGCTGCGCACATAGAGCGATTCAGCACCACGGCGCGCCTCTTCACTCTGGTAGATGAGTTGCCGAGGGACAAGCAGCTGATCCTTCTTAAGCAGCTCCTGGGGGACCGCATCACCACCCATCTTTTCAAGCTGGTCCTGGAAATGCCTGAAGAACAGCAGATCCGGCTGATGGAGCAGATGCTCGATTTTCCCTTCAGCGAAGCGGTGGTAACGACCCTCACGTTGGATGACGATGACGCCTTGATCCGCCAGATGCAGCGCACGTCCTGCCGGCTGCGCGCCGTGTGTGTCCTCGACGCCAACACCTTTGACGGCATCATCACCGACATCAGCACCTTCGGCATGTTTATCAAGACCGACCGATCCTATCCCGCAGGCAAACCGATCCGCATCAGTTGCCGCTTGCCGGGCCTGGAGCGGCCGTTGATCATAGGCGGCGAGATCCTTCGAAGCGAGCCCTCCGGCATCGGCATTCGTTTGAAATCCCTTCCGGCCGATCAGGAAAAGGCGATCCTCGCCTTCATAAACAGCAACAGGCAAGAGACCTGACGCAACACGCCTTTACCTGCCCTGCCCTTTCTTCCGGGCCGCATCCCATGCCGTGGCAGCCGCATGCCGTTTATCGGAAAGCGCCCTTGCGGTAGAGCCTCCAGGACAGCACGCAAAGGGCTAAAATCGGGTGCCGCCGCAGACGCGGCGGCACCTCCACGGCCACTCCCGTATGGCGCTCGATCTTCCACAGGATGTAGTCCAACCCTCCGGCGAATGTGAAGGCCCCCTTCAGCAACCGCAACAGCGAAAGCGCCTTGCCTTGAAGCGACCGGACCTTCCAGCCTGCCCGGCAGATCGCCCGTCGACCGGACGAAATGCGTGATTCATAACAGCCCGCAAGCCCTTCGACGTGATCGACGGGAAACGGAAGCGCCGGCAGCGCGGCCGCGGTGATTTCCTCGTAATAGCCGGAGGAGGCCTGAAACAACCCTGCCACCTTTTCAGGCCGCTCGGCCCGCAGCTCGGCGCGGTAGCTCAACGAAAGCCCCTTGAGCCAGAGATCCTTGACGGAGAACTGCGCGGGCAAGCAGGGGATCACACGGGTCAAAAAGGTCACAACCGCCTGCCCCAGGGCCGCGTGCACCCGTTCGGCCGCCTCCGGGCAGCGTGCATACAGGACCGCGGTGGGCTGGGCGAACCGACCCCACAAATAAGAATGAAACCAGGCGGGCGACACCCCGCGCTCGAAGTCAACCAGGGAAAGAATGGCGTACTTGGCCCGCACCACGCGACCCTCAGCGGTAATTTCCAGGTAGAAGACATTGGGCGGCAGGAGCTTGTTCAGAAGGCCCCAACCCCACGATCGATAGGCGCTGCGATAGCGGTCCACGATCGCATAGAGATCCACCATCCCGCCCCGGTCATCCCCCGAGCGCAGACAGGAACCGTAGAAGACGATAGCCTGCACGGACTCACCGTGTTGGGCCAACACCCTCTCCGCCAAGGTCTTCACCGGATCCGCTGCGGGCTGCGAGGCCTTGCCCCGGATCAGGCTCAG